>Ga0208644_1000493_pt1 | contig 33890 bp, 43 predicted proteins | sample VirMetDEL_Nov_18_FD_184517 | JGI IMG/M metagenome (GOLD analysis project Ga0208644, IMG submission 184517) | Aqueous microbial communities from the Delaware River and Bay under freshwater to marine salinity gradient to study organic matter... | ecosystem: Environmental > Aquatic > Marine >...
TTGAGCGTCTTGGTTTAATTAAAGCTGGTTGCGTTTTCGTGGAGAGTTAAATGGGCGGTTTATGTACAACTGGGGTTGAGACCCTACCAGATCCAAAACTGGTTATTACCGGAACAGAGATACCTGAATGGGTATCGGCTGGCGGTCAAAAACTTTTCCAACAGGCAGCATCACTAGCTGAAAGTCCTTATCCGGCTTACACAGGTCCAAGAGTCGCAAGCTACGACGGCTCGAAGCTGACCGCCGAGGAACGGCAAGCTGCACAAATGCTGACCGAAGGGGCAACAAGCTACCAGCCTTATATTGATGAGTCTTATGCGAGGAGTATGCAGTTAGGTCAGGGCTATAACCCGATGACTGCTGAACAGCTCACAGGACAGCAATTTAGTCTTGAAGAGGCACAGCCTTATATAGATATGTACCAAAGGGCGATGGACCCTGCGGTCGAAGAGATACAAAGACAGTTGGATCGTAAACTGATCGCTGACCGAGCAAAGGCAGTAGGGTCAGGCGCATTTGGCGGATCTCGAGCATACATCGGTGAGATCGAGTCAGCTGGTGAGGCAGCAAGGTCAGCTGCACAGTTAAGAGCACAGGCTGGGGTTGAAGGTTTAGGATTCGCAGCTCAGCAACGCGAACAAGATCGAGCAGCTAGGTTTGCAGCAGAACAGGCTCGACGCGGTGCTTATGAAACAGAAGAATCAGCCAGAATCAGTGCAGCTCAACAGATCGGGCAGTTTGCTCCGGTGCTGCAAGGTTTACAACAACAAGCAGCATCTGGACTTTTGAGCGCGGGTGAAGCAAAACGAACGCTCGATCAGATGGCTCTCGACTTGGCATATGCAGATTATGTCGAGCAACGTGAGTATCCGTTCCAGATGGTTAACTATGCGCTGGGCGCATTGAAGGGTGTTCCATATGAAACAACCCAGACCAGCTTGCAACAAGGCCAGCAATATATTCAAACGCCTAGCATCTACGGTCAAACAATTGGTGGACTTGGATCTCTCGCTAGTGCTTATTTCTTAGCGAACCGATAATAAGGAAACACGATGGCTTCATACGAAGATATCAGGAATAAAAGAGACACCCTAATCAGAACTGCTCGGGATCTTGATTTCTCATTGAATCAAATAAAACGTAATCTTCCTGTATCGAGGATGGCGATGGGGACTTTTTCTAGCCCAATGCGGTCCAAAGAAGCTCGTTATGAAACGATGTTGAGGCAATATGAGCTGTTGGAAAATCAATATAAATCTTTGGCACAACGACCAGAAACAAAAGCCCAAGCTGTAGCATTACAGCCACAGATATTAGAGTTACGCTCAGAAATCGCAAGGCTATCACCAGATATAAATGTTGGCGGGTATCCTCAAGGAAAATTAAACATTGCCCCAGTTAAAGCAATGGAAGAGAAAACGCTGGGTGCTCCGGCTCTTGATCAAACTTTCGATCCTGACGATGGGATTGAAAAAACCCATTACTGGGATGAAAAAGAGCGGATGTGGATTCCTAAAGAGGAAACAAGACAGGCTGAATTAGGCGAAGCAGTCTTACCAACAGAACAAGCTGGATTTACTGGGGACATGGTGTCTGGGTTAGGCTTGCCAGCGGATTCAAAATTCTCTGGTCAAATGGTATCTGGATTGGGTTTCCCACAATATTCTGATGAAACGCCAATTGAGGATCTAGGGCCAGTAAGAACTCGAAGAGTTGGAAGCTCAATAAAAGCTGAAGAAATATTTCCAATTCCTGTTCTTAATCAAGCTCGTACTGAAGAAGAGGCTAATCTTTTAACATCAGGTGAAGAAGTTAAAGCAGACGGTAGAGACGTTGCTAAAAGATTAGGCGTTTCAGAAACTGATCTTAGCGATCTAGACGAAGGAGCATTATCTGCTCTTGGTGGATTAAAAAACTTTGAGTCAGCTCTTGCATTAGCCAAAGCATTCCAGCCAAAAGAACAAAAAGTTGACCCTGCTTTGTTGGCATTTCAGTTCTTCACAAATATGGCAGCAGAGGCAAGCAAGCCGGGGGCGACCGCGCTTGGAGCAGCCAGCACTGCGTCTCGAGTTCCAGCTGAATATTTGATGCAAGAATTTAAAGATAAACGAACCAGAGAAGCAGACCTACAAAAGACTGCGCTTCAATTAGCATTGTCAATGAAGCCAGACGCTAAAGATTTTGTAACGCTTTACAACGATAAAGGCGAAAGTAGATTAGTTAAAATTGCAAGCCCTGAATTTGAAAAAGCACAAAAAGATGGATTCCTTGCAACCACAAAGCCTGACAAAGCGTCTTTATCTACTAAGACTTGGAAATTAAATTCACCATTAACTATTGACGGTGTGGATTATGAAAAAGACGATATCGTTCCTTTAACAGACACACAAGTTGCCTCAATAGTAGATAAACGATCTATTAGTGAATGGAAGGCTCCTTCTGATCGAGCACCGGGTACTGCAAAAGATGAATTTGGTGACTTGAGATATACAGAAGGTCCAAACCAAGGTGAGTTGGTTTTCCCGACATCAAGTAGTGATCTAACAGTTACAGAAGAATCAAGTAAAGATGCACAAGAATCTGGAAAATTAAACAGATTGACCGAAACACAATCAACTTTTGCAGCTGCTATGAGAGATGATGTTTCAAAATCCCTTGAAACTTTTAATGAGGTAAGGCAATACTGGAATAATATTCGAGATTACTTTAACAACCCCGGAGCAATCAGTGATTACGGTTTAGCTGTTACTTTTGCAAAACTTATCGATCCGGGCAGTGTGGCTCGAGAAGGTGAAGTTAGAGCAGTTCAAGGCGTTGGTGCTATGTCTCAAAAGGTCAAACAACAAATTATCAATGCTCTTAATGGTCAAGGTGCAATGCCACCTAGAGTTAGAGCTGAAATTTATAATGCTGGACTTAGGACTTATAACGCTAGATTGCGAGAGGCATTGCCGAAACTTGAAGGATACAAACAATCAGCTGATGCTCAAGGAATCGATTTTGGTCACATTTATTTTGGTGGGATGCCAACATATGTACCAGATACAGATTTAGTTAATCCATTAGAGTATTCTTTAGAAGTATTTGAGTTTCCAGACGATTTTGATAAAACCCCAACCAGTTCTTTAGATGGCAATCAAATAGATGAGGAAATTGAAAAATTAGCTGGCATTTTAAAAGATGAGTATAAAAGAGGCTTATTAAATGGTGAGCAACGCGCAAGAATTAAGAAAAGATTAGAAGAACTTAAAAGTGCTCAAGGCGAACAATAATGGCTAATGGAACTGATAGTAGGATTGACAATCTTCTTGCAATCTTAGACGCTGAAGAAAAATTAAAAAAATTAAATCCCTATGATAGAGCTAGGCTTATAGCAGCTGGTGCTTCTTTTAATTGGAGCGATGAGGGAATAGCTGTTATTAAGTCCGCTCTTAGTGATAAGACATATGAGGAAGCGTTATCTGAAGAACGCAAGGCATTAGAGTCTGCTAGAGGCAAAGAGGGATCTTTAAAGTATGAATTAGGTGGCGCATTGGCAACAGGTCTCGCGACTGCCCCACTTACAATGGGAACTTCTTTAACCCCAACACTTGGTCGAGTGGCATTAGTTGGAGCCACTGAAGGATTAACCGCTGGGCTTGGTGGATCAGAAGGTGAAGGGTTTGGTCGTTTTACTGAAAATCCGCTTGAGGTTGGTGTTAGCACCATAGCTGGCGGAGCCTTATCTCCATTGGGCCAAAAGATTGTTACTGGTGTTTCTAATGCTTTAAATAAGGGGCTGATATCCCCTGTATCCACTGGATCGAGAATGTTAACTGGCAAATTAGCCAAGCCAGCTGAAGATGAATTAATTAGGATTATTAATGAAGGCCAGCTAACTATTGATGAGGTTCTTGAAAGAATAGCAAATGGCGAAATTATTCCTGACATGAGCGAGCAAGCAGCAAACGCTGTTCGTGCTGTTTATGCAAAAGCCGGAGAAGGATCACAGATCATATCTGATGTTCTTAATAGAAGAGCCGATGAGCTTCCTGAAGAAGCAAGAATATTTATAAGAACTAATTTAGCTCCTAATATTCAAGAAAAGAATATTTTGAAATATATGGGTGCATCTGAGGCTACTTTAAAGAAAGATGCTGGCGAAGCATATGGTCAAATTTTTGCAGATTATGCTGGTACAGGATCTCAAGAAATAAATGACGCTATTTTAGATGCGGTCAAAAGAGCACCAAAAGCTCGAGCAGCATTAAATGAAATGCTAAGAGTTAGAAAATTAGAACCGTTTTTTGAATCTGTTGATGGTGAAATTAAATTATTAAGAAATGTCGATTTAGAGACCGCTGAAAATGTTAGGCGTGTTATAAATGATTTGGTTACACAAAATTATAAAGCTGGCAAAGGCACAGTAGCTGGCGCATACGACGAACTTGAAAAATCATTAAGACAATCAATAAATAAATTTGCTCCAGAATTAGCAGACACTAGAGCATTGTGGAGCAAAATAGAGAAAGCATCTGAAGCATTTAATGCTGGTAAAACAATTTTTAGTAAGCCTTCAGATGAAGTAGAAATTATATTTGATCGACTTGTAACTTTAGGTGATCAAGATTTGCTAGATTCTTTTACAGCTGGCGTTGCACAAAATTTAGCAAACAAATATGAATTGAAACGAGGAGTTACCGCTGTTACAAAATCTTTAGCGGATATAACCAGCAAAGACAGAAAAATTTTAGAAATTATTTATCCAAATGACACTTTTGAAGAAGCAATTAGAAAAATTGAATTAGCAGCAAGAGCACTTGATACAAAGGGTGCTGTTATCCGAGGATCTCAAACAGCTATAACAGAAGAAAATGTTAAACGAATAGGATCAACTCAAACCTTATCAAATTTGGCATCTTTTGTTAGCAGTGGTGATATTTTTGCATTAGGAAGAGTTGTAAGAGATGTATTTAAATCACAAGTTAAAGACGGTGGTTTAACACAAGATCAGCTAACACAACTTTCAAAAATGTTAGTTTCAGAAGATGCCGAATTGATGCGAAAAGCATTGACCGATGCTTCTGCTAGAAGACAGCTTGTAGAAAAAATAAATAGTTTAATTGGCAGATTGTCAGGCGGTGCTGTGGCTATATCGGCAGCTGAAGGAGGCCCAGCGGTGGCAAGTGTATTTACGCCATCAGAGGCACAGGCTTCTGATGTTGATCAAGCATTGCGAAGAGATATCAAGTCTCTAGCTGAAAGTGTCAGTAAAAAAGGAAGACAAAAGATCATTGATTCTATGATGATGCCGTAATCACATTGGCTAGTTCTTGCCAATCTGAAGCGGTCATCTTGCCGAACTTTTTGTAAACAAGGCAGTCTAGGAACTCTGGAACGTCTACTTTATCGACCAGCTGGTTGGCACTCGATCCGTTTATCAGTCCAATAAACTCTTTTCCGACTCTGAGCAGAATCCAGCATCTGCCGTTATTTGCAGCGTATTCGTTAAGCCAGAACGCTTGTTTAAGTCTCAGACCAATCGATAATTTGTTTTGAGGCCAGTCCTCAACGTATTTCAGCTCGATCCATCCGGATGACCCGTTCGAGAGGTAATGTACGTCCGGCATGCCTTCTGCCACCTTGTTTTCGACTCGGTACATTTTCTCGATGGGTAATGATGTGCGTACATAATTCCAGAAAGTTCTTTCACTCATCGTCCATTAAAAACAAAGATATTGGATCTTTGGTGATTATATCCGCTAAATTCTTCTTACTGCGCAAAGCCTTAATAATCTTGGAATCGATGGTTTTCGGTGCTTCTAGATCGATGTAGGTTACGTTGTTCTTGGTTCCGATCCGGTGACATCGATCCTCAGACTGAAGCCGAGTCTCGAGATCAAAGCTATTTGAGTAATAAACTGCGTAATCAGCTGCGGTCAGCGTCAGGCCAATTCCACCAGATTGTGGCTGGCCTATGAAATACCGGATTTTGGGATCATTCTGAAAACGGTCCACAGCCTCTGCTCTAGCGTCGTTTGATACGTCCCCATGATATGACACTGCCAACTTGCCTAGCTCGCGTTCTATAGCCTTTAAATCGGCTTTAAACCGCGCCCAGATAATCACTTTGGAGTCTATATCGCTCAGAATCTCTAAAAGAGCCTGTAAACGTGGGTTCTTGTCATCAATTGGCTTAACCTCGGTCTCGGTCGGGAACCAGCCACAAACGATCTGCTGCAACCTCAGAATACGGGTTATGGTCGCTGGAGCATCGATCTGCTCGCCTTCCATCTCTGCGATATAGCTTTTTCTGAGCTGATCGTAGAGCTTGCGTTGTTTCGTCGATAGCTCGATTGGGTGACGCTGATATATCTTATCTGGCAAGTCGAGACAGTCCTTTTTAAGCACTCGGAAGGAATGCCCTTCGATATTCTTGGTCAGCTCGTCCACGTTCTGATAAGCCACAATCTGCTTATTCTCGAACCCACCCATAATGCAATATCTGGCCTTAAACGAATAAAAGCTGTCATAGCCCAATATCTGCGGATCGAGAAACTTAAACTGGCTGTAAATGTCCTCTGGGCCTTTTGTGACAGGGGTTCCGGTCATGATTCGGCGGTATTTGGCCTGTTTCGAGAGCTTGGTGATTATCTTGGTGCGCTCGGCTCCGGGTCTCTTAATCCTCGAGCTTTCATCGACAACGAGCAGCACATCATTTGTCCACACGATCTTGTCGATCAGTGCGTATGCTTTCTTGCTGACAAAACCCTCGACATTGAACGTGAATATCTTGAGCTTGTCTTGGACTGTCATGATGTCCTCGAACCGCTCGAGGTCTTTTTTATTCATCCCAGCGTAGTAATACGCAGACTCATACGGACACCACTCCGGCAAATGCTCCGGTATCTCTTTCCGGACCCAGTTCCGGTGAACCCCGTTGGGCGCGATCACAACCATGCAATTGATCTTGCCAGCCCCATACAGATACGCAGCGTTGTCGATAATTACCTTGGTCTTGCCAGTGCCTTGCTCCATCAACAAAGCAAAAGACTCGCTGTCTCGGCTCATGTAAAAGGCTTTGCGCTGATGATCGAACGGCTTGGTCTTAAATTTAAAATCGTCGTTATCAGGTGGTGGAGCTTTCTTTGCTTCTCTGATGTCTTCAGCGTTTTTTAACTTTTCGATGTAGGCATCAAGGATATGAGATACAGAATCATCCCACTCGGCGTTAGGCCAGAACTTGCGGATGTGATCGATATTCGCTCCGGTTGCAGCAAACATTAATTCCCTGCCGATCCACTTTTTAAAGCCGGGCAGTGCCGAGAGCCTTTGAACCGTCTCGGAATTAAGTTGTGTTTTTGCTAAACAATAATTTTTATTTGCTTTTGTGATCAGCATTAATGCACCAGTCGTATATCTTCAAAAGAATGCTCCCACTCTTGTGGTTCCTCGAACCCAGAAGTTACTTGCAGCTCCATCTGATCAGCGATTTCTTTCTCGCTCGGCATATTGTCTGGGTCGCACTCGATCTCGACTAGAACGTCATAGTAAACATGCTTAACCACAGTGCCAGTAAATTTATGTAATTTTTTCATAGTACCTCCTAAGCCATCTTAGCTTTGTGTGCCATCTGCAAGTTTGTCTTTGCAGAAATAATTCGTAATTTAGCTTTCTGCTTATGATACTCCCTGAATTCTTCAGCTACGGCAAGGTCACTGAAAGCAGTGATGGGCTGTGCATCGGTGGCATCGGTAACGATCCCTTCTGGGATCTTATGTGACCAGCCTTTTGAATGTCTAAACTCAACCACGATTTTGCCGAAAGTCGGGATCTCATGATCAACATGCGCCTCTCGGTCGAATAATCTTTTATGCGTTATGTCGCAGATAAACATCCCCTGCTCGTCACGCTTGCTTTCTCGAAATGCGTCGATATCCGTTTTTACAATATTTCGACAAGCATCATAAAAACATTGAATCCTAGTCTTTAGTCTTCGAGGGCCATCAACCGCTAAGATATAGCTAAAGTCGGTTGCCGATCCATCTTCTCGAACCAGCCAAAACCCAGCGGTCCCGTAAGGCTGATTGATCCGCTTCTCGAAATGGTGAATAGGCTGTGATCCCTTTGGCTCTTCTCCGCCCTCGATCAAGACTTGGTCTAGGCAATCAACTAGGGCGACGAGATCATCGTGATCGTCAGCGTTATCGATTTGTTGACCAGCCTTATATCTGCCAAGCATATCTTGGAAATGTTTCTTTGCGGTTTTCTTCGAGTGAAACTCTCTCGAGCCGATGATCGTTTTCTTATACATCCACATCTCCATAAAGTGATGGCTCAAACATAATGTCCGGAGCATTGATCTTGAAGTATCGCTTGATCTGCTTGTTCTTATGCTTGAACTCACTGACCGGACACCACTCGAGGGTTTGGTTGTCGATAGCTGACATGTCTCGAGTGTCGAGAACAAAGTAATGCTTCGATATCGCCACAACGTATAAACAGTCTTTGTCCATCTTCTCAACGTAATTGATGAACTTCTGACGTTTATCGAGAACGGTCCAGTGACCGATAATCCCAAAATCATTTAGTGCTTTCTCGAGGGCAGTGTAAGTAACGCCCTTAACGTGACGTTTCTTAACAATGCTTTTGATGTATTGGTAGGCTTCCTCGTAGCTACGTTTAGCAACAGTGGCGAGGGCATAAGGCCCACACCATGTGACACGCCACCGACCAGCTGAGTCGGTGACTTCTCTTTTCTCAACAGTGAATTTATCCATTTGCTTCACTCCATAATTTAAAAATTTTTTCTTGGGTCGATTCAATCACATGAAAAACATTTTCATCTTTGACTAATTCTGGTGGATAGAAATCATTTAGTGCTTCGTAAAGACTGTGTGTGCCTTCTGAATAACACCAATTCAACACATTTAATTCGTTCTTGGTAAGTTTTAAATTCATGGCAACCTCCTTATGCAGCTGCTTTACGGCTATAACCGTAGAGCCTGATTTGTAAACCTTCGGTGACTTTGGTGTGAGCCTTGATGAATTGGCGTGATAGCTTTTCTCGAACCGCATCCATATCAAGGGTCTCTCGGCTGAACTCAGAAACTACAGCGTAGTGCGTCGTGCCATCGTAAGTGCCAGTGCCAGATTGTTTTAGTTCGTCAACCAAAAGCGTTTCTAATTTTTTAAGGTCAGCAATTTTTGCTCTGATCTCTGCTAATTTATCTACTGTGTTCATTTTAATTTCCTTTCTCAGAAGAGAGGGCCGAAGCCCTCGATTTAGAATATGTATGACTTAACACTTTTTGGAGTGTTGGCTTTTGTGCCGTAGAACCCGAGGCACATTTTCTTGAGAATCGACTTGGCCTTTCTGACCGAGTAATCGATCTCGACAAAGTCGTCAGCAATTTTGTTGTCAACTTTCTCGATACGAATGGGGTGCTGCACGAATACAACTTTGGACCACTTGCGACCGCGCTCGACAAGCAAAGCATGGCGATGCTCACAGCTGTCTTTCCTAACAAAAAATGTGCGTACAACTTTCATATGCGTTCCTTTCTCAAAAAACGAAGTAAATTAACTCCATCTAGTAATTATACATTTCTGGTCAGAAAATACAATAGTTTATTTCATCATATAAATCAAAGACTTGCGAGGGCTTTTTCTACGATTTATAAAATTTATTAGCTAAATATCTTTTTTAAAGCCCAAATTCCTGAGTAGACCGTCCAAAGAGTCGTAAAGTTTGTTTAAAGGTATGAATGTTTTATAACGCTTTACATCTGTGCATGTTCTCATAGCCCTTAATATTTTTTCGTCTTCATAGACTCTTTTTAATTTTATCTCTTGATCTCGCGAACTGAACCTAACCACAAACAACGGGTCATTATGTTTGATTTTTATTTCTGTTACTCCCGAAATAATTTCTCCACTTACGTCAATTGGTCTTATCCATTTGCCAATATCATAAACTCCAGAAACGAAAGCAATTTTATTATGTATAGGGTTTATCTCCGGTAAAAAGTAAAACGGTATTGATTCCATTTTTACAGATTTATCAGAAAAAAATAATAATTTCGGCATTGTGGTAATTCCAAATTTATTTTTGCCAAAATAATCTTCATCTCTGAGCATAAAAAAATTATCGTAAAAATCTTGATCTAATCTATCAAGTTTTAAAGATGGTGGGTTACGACCAACTGTTATGATTACATCTACTGGGGATTTTATGACAAAAGAATTTTTGCAATAATCCATGAAAGCGTAACATTTAAGATGCCGAGGTAACCCATCGTAATTTAATTTTTTATATTGTTCTTTTAGATAATTGAATAAAGGTTCTGGTTCCGGTTGTGTGGACTCCAAACCTAAATGCCCATAAGTGACAACGCACCATTTAACTTCGGTCATCATAATTTTTTCCACTTCTCGATATGAATTTTTCTATAATTTGAATTTAGATAGCCTTTTATTAAATACCAATCGCCTATTTCTCCGGACTCTGCAATCGGTTTTCCAAGCTGAGAATATTTAAATCTATCGACCGTACACATGATCGGGCCAGTGTCATCCTCGACGGTAAGATTCAGCCAGATGTTGTTGGTCTCGATTCGACGACCGTTGCGCTTTGAAACGCTCGAGGATTCGTTAAGGTCTTTGACAATCTTTTCTTTGATCTTGCCGAAGAATACAAATGTGCCGGGATTCTCAGTGCTCAGATCGACAATGTCTGTTATCGGGGTTCTGATATTGTATTTCTCCGGCTCACGTTTAATGTGACCGAATCGACGCTCGCACTCAAAAATATCGTCGTATGCCGTCGATCCCTCATCGAGCAACGTCTCTTGCCTTGGGGTCAATGGCTGTTTTAGCTCTCGACGCTTGATAATGTCATCAGCCATTTTCGGGCCGATCCCTTTAATGCCAGATAGTCCACCGATCAGCTCACCGTCTTGAACCGACCAGTTTTGCTTTGATTTGAGCTTATCGAACGGCTTGTAGGTTAAACCTTCAGCCACGACCTCACGCAACAAACGAATCGCTTGTTCATCATCTTTAACATTACGCAAACACGCAGCAGCAAATTCAAGAGGAAATTTAGATTTAAGAACACAAGCCCAATAAGACACAAGACCATAAGCAATGGCATGAGAGCGATTAAAAGCCCAGCCTCCCATAGTATTAATTTGATCCCATATGAACCTTGCTTGATCTTCATCGACTCCATTTTCCGCAGCTCCTGATTTAAATTTGTCAAAGTAACGATCAAAGAACTCTTTCCCGAGCGACTTACTCATCGCCTTACGCAAGGCAGAAACGTCTTCCCAAGATAATTTACCAATTTCCCTGCCGATGTTCATTACCTGTTCTTGGTAAACCACAACCCCGTAAGTTACCCTTGTCGAGTCCTCGGTCATCGGGTGGAGATACTGGATCGGTGCGTCACCGTTATGTCGGCGGATGAATTCGTTGGTTCCACCGGATTGAAGTGGTCCGGGTCTTGCTAGAGCGGTCAGCGCAGCAATGTCCTCGAACTTGCTGATCGTGATCTGTCGAGATACGGACTGTAATGCATAGCCCTCGAACTGGAAGATTCCAGCAAACTTCTCATCGTTTAGGATCGCAAATGCGCCTTCGTCATCCATCGGATGTTTCATTAACTGATCTCGAGACCAGCCAACCTGATCCAAAACATCTTGTAAAACAGACAGCGTTCTCAGCCCTAACGCATCAATCTTCAGCAAATTTAACTGTTCTGCGTCTCTCTTATCGATCTGAGCTGCACCAGTTTGCTCTGAAACCGAACAATATTGGCTCACTGGCTTTTCAGTGACGATAATCCCAGCTGCATGAACCCCGTTGTGTCGAGCGTGGTTTTCCATTTGTCCAGCGACCTTAATCTGTGGGTACTTCTCGACAACTTTCTTGCCCACATCTAGATCGTTTAACGTGTCCTCGATGCAGTTATTGATCCGAGGATCGCCCCAGTCACGCTCGATGATCGACTCTTTTAAGTCTTTGACTTCCCAAGCCGGGATCCCAAGCTCCTTGGCAACCTCACCGATTGTGCTCTTGGCCTTGTATCTCGAGACCGTTCCCAAGTGTGCGACCTTGTCAGAACCGTACTTATTTCTCAGGTACTCGAACACCATCTCTCGGCGGTCATCCTGAAAATCAATATCGATATCTGGCATATCAGCTCGGCTAATATCGATGAACCGCTCGAACAAAAGATCATGCTCGATGGGGTCGATATCGGTAATCCCGATCAAATAACAAACCAATGAACCGCCGGATGAGCCTCTGGCTGGGCCGACCAGCATCTTACGTTTTGCGTAATTGATCATATCGGCTATGACGTAGAAGTAATCCTCGAACTTCTTTTCTGCGATCATTGCCAGCTCACGCTCGACTCGAGGGCCGTAAACATCGTCAGTCAGATCGATGCCCTTTTGTTTTGCGCCTTCTTCACACATCTCTCGAAGGGTTTTATCTGGCGTGATCTTGATCATTTCAGCGGTTGGCAACTCTGCGTTGCACATCTGAGCGATCTTGTAAGTGTTCTCGAGCGCAATATCCGGCCCCCAAGGAACCGCTTCTCGCCATTCCCACTCATCGAGGATATGCATTGGAGCGGTTCGATCCGTTCGATTGATGCCTACCAAAACCTCATAGGCTTTCTTATCTTGAACCGTTGGATAAAAATTATCCGAAGTAGCGACCACCTGAAAGCCCTTACTTTCAGCAAACTCGAGAGCTTTCTTAGAACTCATCGGGTTTAGCTCAATGTATAAATGATCTTTCTTGGTTCTCGGCAGCAGACTCCAATCTGGGTTCGATCCACTTAACATGATGATGTTCTCGCTCACATCGAACAGGTCTTCATATCCCAATCGAGGGTAATAATAAAAATGTTCTTTGTTTGTGCTGCGAGTTACAAGCTGGTAAAGCTCGGTCAGCCCATCATTATTCTTGGCGATAAACGCCATACTGTTAAATGGCTGTTTTGATTTGTCAGTTGCATCTGCGACTACTGCGATCTCGACACCGAGCAATGGTTTCTTTCCAGCTTTCTTACATGCTTTACTGAAATTAACATGGCCCCAAGTGCCAGTGTCACAAATTCCAATTGTGTCACCACCTACAGTATTGAGAACTTTATCGACAGAGCCAAATGCTTTTCTGAAACAATATTCAGTACGGACTCTAAGATTAATCATAGAATCAACAATGAAATGGTCACAACGATAATCTGAATTACGATTGGGTCCATTATAGATGCCCCTCCTTTTTGTACCATTCAACGATTCTCCAAGTCGCCTCTACATCACTTATTGATCGGTGAGCATCAGTGATTTTCTCGCCGAACAATTTTTCATGTATCACGCCAAGTTTCATTCGTTGTCCCCAAACCTTTTGGCAAATCTCTAATGTGCAGATATGCTCCGGAGGCCAAGGGAACTTGGTTAATTTATCAATCCTTTCTAACTCGAACCTCAATATCTTACTATCAAACGGTAAATTATGAGCAACTAATTCACGTTCACCTAAAAAGAAATCGCAAAGTTCTTTGTAATACGCAATGAAAGGTTTCTCATTGGCTACCATATCGTCAGTAATGTTCGTGATCTTTGCAATTTTTTCTTCGATCTTTTCTCGAGGGTTACAAAGAAATTGCAAACGGCTGACTTCTTTTAAATCATCATCTAACTTGATCGCACCAAACTCAATGATCTTGGGTTGGATGTCGAGGTCAGAACCTTCCGCTTTTGGTAAGCCAGTTGTTTCTAAGTCGAATATGATCATTTTCTTTTCAAAGTTAGTATTGGTCTTTTCTTCATACTTAAACAAACATCACAACGCCATTGTTTAGTGCCATTGCTGATGATTATTAGTTTTACTCCGGGTCGAGTCCTGCAACACTGACAATTTTTTTTAGTTTCGCCATTAAGAATTAGCGTCATTTTTAACTCCTTCCTGATAACCGTCATGCCATCCAGTTATATAAGTTCGTTGATATTCTGCGTCTACTTCTCTTAATCGCATCTCAAAACTTTTATTAAAAACTTGGATAACCGTTTGTAATTGAAACATCGACTCTTCTGATAAATCAAAAAGCCTTGCAACTTTTGTATCGTCTAACTCTAAATCGTTGCCTTTGATTTTTAATTTAAACATTTTTGTCACCTACAATCTCGACTCTGCCGTATTGGATATCCCAGACTAAGTCTCGTCGATTGCCTCCTCGAGCCATAAACTCTTCGTAAAGAATTGGCTCACCAGCATCCAGCAAAATTTGTAATGATTTAAACCCAGAAGATTTTTTCCTTCTTGGATTCCAATCGATCAGGCAACGGATCATGCATCCTTCAAAGCTGGATCGCCTTCCTCGTTTCCTTTCCTTTGCGGATGAAACATAAACGGTTATGTCTGTCATTTTTTTCCTTTCTGATTAAAGTTCGTAATATCTTAAACTTCTTGGCCTTACTACAAAAAGATTCTGTTTTGCTCTGGTGACGGCAACGTACCAGACCCTGTTCTCTTCATCTCGATGCGAGTTCTCCCAGCTCAATCGTCCCATGTCTGATATCAACGCAACATTATCTGCCTCACCACCTTTTGATTGATGAATGGTTGAGATCGTGATCCTTGGCTTCTCGGAAAACTTCTCACCGTTTCGCAAACAAGATCGCAAGTATTCACGCTCATCCGGTGCAATCCCACGAAGCATTCGCATCCAGTCGAATGATCGAGCTGCATCAGGCAATCCCAAGTCTTTGAAAAAGTAATAGTCTTTTTTCTTGAGCCTCGGCTTATCTGAGAAGAACTGCAACATGTTCTTGCACTCGAACAATGTGATCCGGTCACCTTTCCTGACTTTCTCCCAACTCACAATCGCTCTGGTCTCTTCAGACTCGAGAGAATGCTGACCACTAAACGTGTAAGCGTATCCTTGTTGCCGAGCGACATGTTTAAATCGGTTCAACAAATATTTACTACGGCTCATACAAAGCCATGTGCCTTGTCGAGAGAAATCAATTTCTTGTTCATCGGCAATGTGCTCGACTGCTCCTTGATCGATGCGCGGGGACCAAGGCTTCTGGTATCGATTCTTGATCCGGCTAACAATCCCCAGTGCGACTTTGTGAACCGCTCGAGGGATGCGATAACTTTGCGGAAGGATGCGTCGATCACCAGCCAGATTCAAAAACTTGTTTAGATCCGCGCCAGCCCAACTGAAAATTGCCTGATCATCATCGCCAGCAATGTAGACCTCTTTGGCATTCGCCGATGCCTTAATCGCCATTTTGTATTGAAGCGAACTCAAGTCTTGGGCCTCGTCGATGATGCAGATATCTACATCTAGCTCTGAGTTATACGCCTCGAGCATATCGGTAAAGTCGAACAGTCCAAGCTGGTGCTTATATTTTCGCAATGCTTGGTCATATTGTTTCACCGCGTGGAACGTCAGGTCATTTACCGAGGTCAAATTGTATTGGGCGTTGATAGATCGAAGACCGACCCGAGCCAAACTCTCGACCCTCGAGCACTTATCCCCTAGCCCATCCCCAACATGAATGCCCAAGTCTTCATCGTAGATCCCACGAAACTCGATCCCTAGAGCCTTGCCTAGCTTGCGGTAATGGGTATTGGTCATGACCTCGTCACGCTGTATCCCCAGCTCTCGAAACGCTAACGAGTGCAATGTCCTGAAGAACGGGAAACGTATCTCATCGAATCCGAACTGTGCCATTGCTCGCTCTTGCGCTTCATACGCTGCTTTTCTGGTAAACGCCAGATATGCAATGCGCTCTGGTGGGACTCCACGACTTAGCGCACCCTCGACGATTTGTAGTAGCGTCGTGGTCTTGCCAGTGCCGGGTGGTCCGAGGATTAGCTGAACGTGTCTCATTTTTGTTCAGCGTGGTAAGAATTGTTTTTGATCCATCTCATGAAAGAAATGAATTTATAAATTGAATGTTTTAAATCTTCATTATTTTCAAATTGCATAACGCCTAATGTTGTATCCATTTCTAAAAACTTCACAACATGTTCCATATGACCAATGATTTCTGTAACTTGCCTTGGTGATAAACTGCCCCACAACTCGTGATAAGTTCTCATGGTGTTAATCTCCCAAATCATTTTCTGAATTACTGATCTCTCTTCGCCATTAAAATTATCAATTTTTTTTGTTTTATTTTCTTTATCTCTTATCTCATTTAAATCTTTAATAATAAATTTGTAGTTGTATTTAGTATAATTTGGTCTATCAGAAGCAATAATTTTTTCAACTTCATTAATACAAAGTTCTGTAAAAGTATCATCATTTAAATGTTTGCATACATTAACTAAATGTTTAACAGGAACAGTATTATCTAATTGAAACCAAGAATTAAAAGAAGAAATTTTTACATTAAGTTTTTTAGCAAAATCTTTTCTTTTAATTTTTTTTGTACTTAAACATGAATGAAAATACCTAATAACATTTTTAGTTAATGGATTTCTTGAAGTTCTTGGCATATTGTTCCTTTCTTAAAATTGCTCCGTCACAGTTGTTGGAATGTCGAGGTCATCTTCATCATCAAAGAACTCTGGTGCTGGAACTGACCACACTTTAACGGGTTTGGATTTAATGCGAAATGTCTTTCGATCTCCGCCCACCTCTCGAAGCCAGCTCCATATCTGATGTTGCGACGGATACCGGAAACGTCGAGCGTCAAGATAAATAAACAAATCCTCTGATCGAAAGTAAACCTTTGACTCGTCTGGGTCATGCCAAGGCTTGGCGTTCATGATCTCGTCTCGATGTCGAGCCTGAACCTTTCCGGTCAAGAACGTATCGAGCATCTTGGCAAATTGTCCTTGTGGAGATGCGTCATCGGGATCTTGAATTACCTCAACTGAATTGAGTAGCTCGTTGATCCGTTGCTCCCAGCGTTGCGCTGGCATTGTGCTCGGACACTTATTTAGTTTCTCGACACAAATCTTTTGGAGCTGACGCTGGTCGAGGAGCTGCTGAGTAGATACTTCAATCCTCTCCCCTTGGATTTCGATGTACCACCTTACCGAACTTCGGTTCTCGGTTTCGTACTTCGTGATTGCATCAATCTCAATTGCAGCTCCTCCACCAATTCTTCCAATTCCAAACTCACGCTTCATACACTTAGACTTCTCGCAATAGTTACAGATCGGAGACTGTTTGCATGTGTATGCGTAATCTTTTTTACTGACTGACTTAACCAGTGCGTTTACTTCGCCAGATGGTAATGGCGTAGATAAATGCTCGTAATTAAATCGCATCAAATCTTCTTGCCAATCGTCAGGGTTCTTCTTGCGAAAGTACACGCCGACATTGAACAAAGAAATGTTTCGACCGCCCTCGGTAAATCCCATCGTCATAATGTGCTGAAGGCATGGTGGCCCATCAGCAAATAGATTGGTTAACTCTGGCTCATACCCTTGTAGGTTTTCCCAGCTAATTGTTTTCTTTTCTGCGAGTTCAACGAACTCTGCGAACGATAGCTTTTTGCCTTTGTGAATTGCATAACGCTCAGTGTTGTCTCCATCCCAATAACACAAGTTGATCCAGTTGCCTCGGTCTCGCTCATTTGCTCGGGAGATTTGTTTGGGGAATATCTCTGCCCCACCGTAACCTAGCGTCGCTGCGAATTCGTTTAGCTTTGCGACAATGTCTATAGCTGCGACCGCTGGTTCACAGAACAAATACAAATGTGCGCCACCACTTTTAGATCGGCACAATATCAATGGTGTCTTGCGTATCTTCTTCTCGAGCGAATCGAGAGTCTCGTTTAACTTCACCTCGCCTCGGATATCGATGTCGATCACGCCGAAGTTACAAGAGTTGTCATCTCTGAGCATGATGATGCCGAGAATGTAATCGCCCCCTGAGATGTGTTGCTCGAAATGATGAAGTGTTGCTGGTTCTGAAATCGTTAATGCTCTTCCTGACATCTTGCCATCGGCTTCACGTTTCTTAACTCTGTATTGTCCGTGCGCTGACGAGTAGCCACGAAACAATTTCATGAAGCGTTTAACGAGTGCTTCTTCCATCAGGAACCGTTCCTTTCTAAATATGCAGGAGGGCCGAAGCCCTCCCGTTGATTACTTAAATGTTATATGGGCAATAGCTTGCGAAAACATAACGCTGGACATACTTGCACTGCGTGTCCATACAATACGTTCCGACATATCTGTACCCATCCGCTGTCATGACCCCGTCGCATTTCAATAATCGTCCTGCAAGCGCGGTCAACGGCAACGCAATCAGCAAAGCTGCTATGACTTTCTTTACCATGTTGTCCTCCTAAAAAGTTTCGCCGTCTGTGTCTTGGGAAACTTTTACTTCCCCTGCTTTTATTTGTTCTCTGAACGCTCGAGCTGCGAGGTAAATCTCTTTGCCGTTCGGCAAGTTCTGAATGATTCCTCCGCTTTGTGCGTCGTACAACATTTTGATCGACCACCCAAACCACGAACCCTGATCGTTTTCTTCTGGGACTGTGGAGAGTAAGTATGCGGTCCAGAAACTTGCAGCTGGTACTCGCTGACCATTCACGTCGATTTGTAATCGTGTCATCATCGCGTTCCACTGTCGAGCCTTTTTACTCTGACTCTTTGACATGCTGATCGATGCGGATGTGAAAGAACCATCTTCTCCGACCACGAACACATAAAACTCTGATGTTGGAACGATCTCGTTTCCTTCAGCGGTCAGATACTCACCGCGTGATCCTCGAGTTAAACCTTCGAGGCAAGAGCTGTCCGGACCATGATCCGCAACAAATCCTCCACGATCCGCTTTCCACTCGAGATGTGCTTTACGGAAACTAATTGGCACGACGATCAAACCTGTTGCGCCATCGTGAACGCTGTTCGCTACGTTGTCGAAGATCGAGCCTTGCTCGGCTCCCTCGATGTATGCGCCGTCACGTTTGTTGACTTGGGGACTCAACGCTTGAAGGATGCTCAGTCTCGGGATGATCAAATCGTCACGAGTGACGTTTTCTAGACCAGCCCCTGCATCGGCTAAAAGAATCGACTCATCGAACACCGCAACTTCGGTGTTTTGTTTCTTTGCTACTTCGTTTTTTGCCATGATGTTATCTCCTAATGTTGGCACGACGACCTGTGTAGATGCGGAATAAATCCATTGGAACTTCCTTTCCGTCACTGAGCCTTTCCCTCATGAAGCTATTTAAGGTCTGGGGATGAACGGATGTTGCACGTTTGTAGTTGAGATGTTGATCCCGTAACGACTCCGTAAAGGCCGTCGCTATCGCGTCTTCGTCTCGCCCAAATTGGACCTCAACAGAGCTTTTGATCAGGTCTGCGCCACCATTGGCGCGAAGCCAGTCAAAGCACTGGGCTTGCAGAACGAGCAACTCGGCTCGCACACTTTCCTCTTTTTGACGCTCAATCGAGCTTGAGGAAGGGATGCTTGCTTGGATCACATCCTTCACTTCTACCTTCGAGCCATCGTTCAGCTCAAAGCTCCGGATGTTGAGTTCCTGCATCAGATCGGGTAGATCGTGTTCCGCCAACATTTTGAGTTCCTGCTTCTTTTGCTTAATGGTCTCTTCGAGTTGCAGGATCTCAGCCTCGAGATCATTCATTCGTTGAGCCATGTCAGCCACTGCACCAAGTTCTTGTGACGCTGGTGCTACGTCCATGAGCAGATCAATATCGGTTGACATTTACTGTTCCTTTCTTAATTCGAGAGCAACGGGCATGTACCACCCTTTGCGCCTGTCACGCTCGCCTTCTTCTAGATTGCGCTCCCATCGGAGCACCCTGACTGTGGAGGCTCGCTCGCTGGCGATCATACAAACGATCATGACGGCGATTGGGTCTCCACCTCCGGGCCAGAGGATATAATCATCCGGCCCAAAGTCTTTCATCACCCTACGAGCCTTCTGGATGCTCGGGATAGGTAAAAATTGCGGTCGGTCGTTTTCCTCGAATATGACCTCAAGGGTTCCGTACCGAGCAGCGTCGCTTAAATCTGGGGTCCAGCCGAACTTATTACGGGTCGGGCGGTTTACCACATATACCTTTGGCACTTTCTGTCCTTTCTAACTTTCTCGTGATTTTCGCTAGTATGAACGACATCGGGAGGGATTGGAAGCGTTAGTTTTTATATATAAGAAAAATATTTTGAGAAAAAAATTTTGTGTTCAAAATTTGCGAAAATGCGGTAACAGCGGTAACGCATGATCATTTGTTTAATAAAAACAATAAGTTACGAGTGTTACCTAGAAACTACTTTAACGGTAACGTATACCGGACTTTGGTTACATTTATTTATTGACCAGAGAACGCAAAAGTGTTGACTCGAAATGTTAAAAAATAGATAATTACTAAATCGGGAGACCAAATCCCAATAACTGAGAAAGGAAGAAAAATGTTTATCGAAAGAAACTGGAAAGAAATCGTTGATCGGCAAGGCACTGCTTACATTTCAACTGGTGACCTTAATGGTTTCTACACATTAAAAGTTTACACGCTCACTATCTTTGATGATGGTTCAGCTGAGACTAAAGATCATTACATCAAGAACCTTTCAATAGACCCTAAAAAAGCTGACCAGATGCTTAAAGAGTACGCTCAGATTCATGGATGTGATATCGGTGCTGGTGCTGATTTTAAACTTGATGAACATAACAAGTGGTCTTTCTTTAGCAGTGTCACGATAGACTCAATTAAAAAAGATCGAGTGTTTCGGTTTGGTAAATACTCAGGACAATCATTTGATGCAATCATAAAAAATGATTTGCGCTACATGCAGTGGTTGGCTTTTGATGAGGATTTCCCTGATCTAACAAAAAGACAATCTATTTTCAGATTGACCATTGCTGCAATTCAACAGCTTGTTGAAGAAGGTTCCATTTCTATCCCAGAAAAAGTTGAAGTTGTCGAAGAGCCAGTTGTTGAGAAAAAGACTTCAGAGTTCGTCGGCACAGTTGGCGAGAAGATCGAGCTTGATCTAGAGGTTGTTTACCGCACTTTTGTTAACAACAGGTTTGGTGGCTCTACATTGTTAATCATGGTCGATAAAGATGACAATGTGTTCAAAACATTTACCAATGCAAGCTGGTTATACGAGCCAATAACTGATGTTAATGAAGGACTGGTTAAAAGAGTTGTTAAAGGTGACAAGATCAAGATTGCTGGGCTTGTAGCCAAACACGAGACTTATAACGAAGAAAAATCAACTTTGTTAAAAAGACCCAAATTAATAGAAATACTTGTATAATTCATCACATGGGTCTTCGGACCCTTAACTGAGAAAGGAAAATTTATGAAAAAATTTTGTAATCAGCACCTTTATACAGATATTGAGCCATTTGAAGTGATCCGAGTCATTTCGGAAAAGACCATTGAGATCCGTAAAATGAAGTGCGTAGAGCTGGATTGGGGCAAGCATTTTATCCCCGGTGGCTTTGCTTTCCACGTTCCTGATCAACAAAATCAAAAGTGGATTATCACTTCTGATGAGACACAGCCAGTAGTTAGAGCAAGACTAAATAAGCCAAAAGGCTATAAGCATGGTTTCTGGAGAAGTGACTACGGTCGGCACTACCTAGCCGATGAGCCAATTAAATTCTACGACTACAACTTTTAATAAAAGGGGCTTCGGCCCCTCTTTCGAGGAGAAGAAAATGGAAACCACATTTAAAGAAAAGCAGGACTTCAATCGAGCGCTTGAGATTTCCTTGGATGTTGATAAGCGCGTTAGAGTCGTTGAATGGTTGTTGACTGGTGGCAGCGGTCATTTCGCCAAGGGTCTTGGGGAAGCTCTTCGTCACGCAGACTCCAACAACATAAACAAGATTGCCAAGACATGGCCATGGATCATCCTGAAAGCCTACGACCTTTCAATCAGATAACTTAGGGGGCTTCGGACCCTCTTTAATGGAGAATAAAATGGATAAAAGCAATTGGACACTACGTTATAACAGAACCGCTCGGGATATTTACGGCAAGAGCCTAACCAGATCAGACTTCGGTGAGCACAAAGATGAGCGCATTGTGGAGTTGTTTATCTGGTGCATGATCGGGATCTTTCTTGGAGCTTTGATTTTTTAAAAAAGAGGCGCATAATTCGAGGCGAGAATTTCTCATTCTCTCCTCCCCTAGAAGGTATTGGGCTACTGAAACTGGTAGCCCTTTTCTTTTGCCTCAAATTAATTCATACTGCGGTCAATTAAATAGCGTTCATTGGCGTAAACAAAAGGATTTAAGGTGGAAGAACCAAATTCAGAAACCAAGAAAAAACGAGGGCGACCGCCAAAGCCTCGAGAAGAACAGATTATTGTCAAAAGACCAGTGAAAGCCGGGCCTCCGGTCAAGCCCGAAGATTGGAATGGTCGATTTAAATCGGTGGAGCCTATGTCTAATCAAAGAAGAGCAAGATCAAAGCCTTATAAATGGAATCATCCAGCCGTAATCAATTGGATCATGGGTCAGGCAGACCCCGTCGGCTTCCTCGCAGCTGTTATGCAAGGTAAAGAAATGTTTCCCGTTTACACGAAAGACTCACAAGGGCTGGCAACCAAGTCCGGTCATATTGCAGCTGATCCCGAACTTAGGGTCATGGCAGCTCGAACCTTGTTGGGCAAGTGCATTCCAGACTTGAAAGCAGTCGAAGTTAAGGCTCAGATTGAAGAGCGGAAGGTTTTGGACATAAATAAGCTAACAGATAATGACCTCAATACAATTGAACGAGTTCTTGAACACGCTGTCATTGACGGAAGTTCGAGCGGAGAAGATGAGGAGGTCTCTGAAGGAATTTACCAAGAACTCTTGGCAGACGATTGAGCCGGGAAGGGATTTCTACGACAACTGGCACATAGACGCAATCAGCGAACATCTGCAAGCGGTTGTAGAAGGTAAGATCAAGAGACTAATCATCAACATACCGCCGAGACACATGAAGTCGATCTCGGTGGCAGTAGCTTTGCCAGCTTGGACTTGGACTGTCCAGCCAGAGAAGCGATTTCTTTTTGCATCCTATGCGTCATCTTTGTCGATCAGAGACTCGGTCAAATGCCGTCGATTGATTGACAGCCCTTGGTATCGAATGCATTTCGGGGACACTTTCCATCTGACTGGCGACCAGAACCAGAAACAAAGGTTTGAGAACAACAGGACCGGATCGAGGATTGCGACCTCGGTCGATGGTGCGTTGACGGGTGAAGGTGGAGACATAATCGTTATCGACGATCCGCATAACGTCAGGGAAGCTGAATCATCTGCCGTTCGAGAGGGTGTTCTTGAATGGTGGGATCAGGCCATGCAGTCTCGATTGAACGACCCAAAGACTGGCGCATTCGTGATCATCATGCAAAGAGTTCACGAAAGAGATTTAACCGGACATATATTAAGTAATGAGCTGGGAGATGAGTGGGATCACCTTTGTTTGCCAGCCAGATACGAGATCGGGCATCCGACGCACACTCGATCTTCGCTAGGATTTACTGATCCTCGGACCGAGGAAGGCGAGCTGTTGTGGCCTCAAAGGGTCGATGACGATACGTTATCGCAGCTCGAGCGGTCGCTCGGGAGCTATGCGTCAGCTGGTCAGTTGCAACAAAGACCAATGCCAAAGGGCGGTGGAATCTTGAAGGCGGAATGGTGGGTTCCTTGGGAGAAGCCCGATCTACCAGAGATCGAATATGTGATACAGAGCTGGGATACGGCTTTTAGCACCAAAGAGAAAACCTCGTATTCCGCCAGAACGACTTGGGGCGTGTTCCGGAGCCGAGGCCAGATGAACGCCATCGTTCTAGATATGTGGTATGACCGAGTTACATATCCGGAGTTGAGAAGAATTGCACAAGACGCTTATAATGACTACGAACCTGACGCGGTGCTTATTGAAAAGAAGGCTTCGGGCCAAAGTCTGATCCAAGACTTGAGGGTTGCCGGAGTGCCTGTGATTGAATACATGCCAGACCGCGATAAAGAAGCACGAGCACATGCCAGTTCTGCGTTGCTCGAAGACGGCAGGATTTATTACCCAGCAGATAAAATGTGGGCAAAAAACCTGATTGATATTTGTTCAGCCTTTCCAGCTACAGAAAATGACGATATAGTTGACACCTGTACACAGGCTTGGCTGAGATTACGCAAAGGATGGTTCGTTACGCACTCTCAAGATTATGATGACGAAGACGATGAACTACCTAAACAGAGGGTAACAATGTATGGCTGAACCGCTAGAAGATAACGTGATTCCTTTTGCCGAGGGATCTCCCTCGGATAATTTACAGGTCGAGATGTTCGGTGAGGATGAAGTCCTGATCGGAGACCCAGAGCTAGACGCAATCGATATGGAGCCAGAGGTCGAGTTCGACGCGAACTTGGCAGAAGTTATTGATGAGAGGACGTTGGGTCGGAAGGCTTCTGATCTGATCCATTATTTCGAGTCTGATAAGTCTGCTCGAGCCGAATGGGAGATGCGTTATAAAGAAGGACTGAAGACGCTCGATCCTGACGGCGGATTGATGGAATCCGAAGAAGAGCGAGCCAGCCGAGGATTGAGCACAGTCGTTCATCCGCTGATCGCTGAAGCTGCAACTCAGTTCAATGCTCGAGCCATTGCCGAGCTTTACCCATCCGGCGGACCAGTAAAGACGGTTATTGTTGGGAATCCTGACGAAGAGACCGAAGACCAAGCTCGTCGAGTTCGAGAATTCATGAATTACCAGATTACCGAGGAAATGCCAGAGTATTTCCCTGATCTGGATCAAATGCTGTTCCAGTTGCCACTTGTTGGTCAGACATTTAAAAAGGTTTGGTGGGATGCGACCCTCAATCGCCAGTGCTCACAGTTCGTGAACGCCGAAGACTTTGTTGTCGCTCCGGAAAGCAAAGACCTTTATACATCTCCCAGATACACACAGTTGATCAGGCTTCCGCGCAACGACTTTAATAAATACGTTCAGGCTGGCTGGTACTTACCAGTTGAGTATTCTGGTGACGGGATCGACCCATCTGGGAGCACGACCGATGACATCGAGGGCGTAAATCCATACGCCGATGACCAGCAAGACGAGGTCATGAACCTTTTGGAGATGCACGTTTACGATACTTTTGATGGAATCGACGGGATATCCAAAGAAGACGAAAACGAAACCAATACCAATATGGTCGCGTTCCCTTATGTGGTAACGATTGACTATGACTCGCAGAAAATCGTATCTGTTCGACGTAACTGGTACGAAGGCGATGAGAAAAAGAAGCGTAGAGATTGGTTTGTGAGCTATAAGTTCTTGCCGGGCGTTGGATTCTACGGATTTGGCTTGTATCACATCATCGGTGGACTTGGAAAAGCTGCCACCGGATCGTTGCGAGCACTTCTCGATTCAGCTGCTTTTGCCAATATGCAAGGCGGTTTCAAGCTAAAAGGCCGAGTGAGTGGTGGTGAGATCGATGTTAATCCCGGCGAATTTATAGATTTAGACTCGACCGTTGACGACGTAAACAAGGCAATCATGCCGTTGCCGTTCAAAGAACCGTCGAGCACCTTGTTCCAGCTACTTGGCTTTATCGTTGAAGCTGGTCGAAGGTTCGCAAGTACAGCAGACCTACAAGTTGGGGACGTAAACCCGAACGCACCAGTTGGATCTACCGTTGCCTTGATCGAGCAAGGATCGAAGTCATTCTCAGCGATTCATAAGCGGTTGCACTATTCGCAGGGTCAAGAGTTTAAGATGTTGGCGAAGCTCAACTCGCTTTATTTGCCAGAGCAGTTTGAATTTGCTGTTTCTGGTCAGAGCGAAATAATCTTTGCAGCAGACTTCAATGACCGTATCGATGTGATCCCGGTCAGCGATCCGAACATATTTAGTAGTTCTCAGCGTATCGCCCAAGCTCAAGCCATTCTTCAAATGGCACAAACCGCTCCACAGCTTCATGATATGTACGAAGCATACAAGCGGATGTACGAGGCGATCCGAATACCGAACATTGACCAGATTCTGAAGAAACCAGAAGAAGCTCCGAGGCTCGACCCAATCGATGAGAACATGTCGGTGCTATACGGCAAGCCGATCCGAGCGTTCCCAGAACAGGATCATGACGCACATATCGCGGTTCACATGCAATTTATGCAAGATCCGTCGTTGGCTGGTAACCCCGGCGCGAAAGCGTTGCAACCAGTGCTGATCGCTCACATTGCGGAGCACGTTGCGTTGTTATATCGAACCAGAATGGAGGCCAGCATCGGAGTTCCGTTGCCAGCTCTTCCAGACTTGGGCGATAAGAAGTTTGAGTTCGAGGACATCAATCCGCAGCTCGATAACATTATTAGCCAGCGAGCAGCTCAAGTTGTTCAGCAAGCTCCGCAGATGCAACAAATTCAAGCACTCATGCAAGCCGGACAGCAACAGGGTCAGGGAACCGAGCTTCAATACGCACAACAATTGGCGCAGCTCGAGGCTCAAGCACTTCAGGCCAGAACCCAGTCTCAGATTCAAGCTGATCAAGCTCGAGCACAGTCTGATATTCAGATAGATAAGGCAAAAGCACAGCAAGATATCGAGATTCAGAAGGCTAAGACACAAGCGGACCTCGAAGCGAAGATCGCCAAGTTACAGGCAGAGCTTCAAATTGAGCGTGAAAAGAACATTATGAAAATGCAAATGGAGGCTCAACGTGGCGGTGATAGATGAACTCGCACAAAGATTTAACCAGCAACAAGGTTTGCCACCTGTTAACCCCGAAGCATTTAGCGGTCGGCAACAACAGGCGGGTGCTCCGGCAGGAATGCCACCCCAAGGACCACAGCAAGCTGGCGGTTTTGATCCGACCTCGCAAAACAGTATGCAAGAGTACCTGATCAACAAAGTGATGGAACTCAAAAGAAATATGAGGCCAAATATGGGAGCCTTAGATAGTTTCACGAGTAACATGAGAGACATGAGGCGTGTTGCCTCACCTAATCCTCCGGCACAACCGGAACAAATGAACCGTCAGCAAGGCTGACAAAGAAAAGGAGAACGGGAAATGCCGGGATACAAAGAAACTGGGGCGTTAGCATCATTGGGAGCAGCTTCTCCCTCACCAGAAATGGACGCTTTTAGACAAAGACAAATGCAAAATGGCATAGGTGCATCTATTAATCCAAATGCCATGAGTGTTATGAATGAAAGATATGGCGCAGCTATTGCTCCAAATGAACAACCTAAATATACGGCAGAGAATTTGCAACTTATGATGCAACAGCCAGAGATGATAAGCATTATGGAAGAAATGTCAGCGAACTCAGGGGTCCCAATGGAAGACGTTATAAGATATCTTCCAGAGCTACCTCAAGACACGCTCGAGATGATCATGAATGATGTTTTTGAAAAGATGAAGAAATAGGAGATCAAAATGGCTGAAGTCAATGTAGCGAGTATTGAAGAACAAAGAGAGATGTTCGAGATGCAGATGGGATTCCCAGCTGATTCAGAAGGCCTCGACCTGACCGATGAGCAAGTTGTCAACTTCATGTTGCTTTGTCACAAAGAGATGGTAGCCCCAGAAGAGATGGAAGAAGAGGAAGGCTACGAGCATGAAGAGATGGAAGAAGAAATGATGCCAGAAGAAGGCGAGATGAAAGTTAAAGTCATCAAGCTCGGAGCTGGCGACATTCAGAATGTGATGGACGAGATCCTAGGAGCTGGTGGGCCAAAGGTCGAAGGCTATTAACTATGCCCGTTCGTAAAGTTCCGGGCGGATATCAGTGGGGTAAAAGTGGCAAAGTCTACAAAAATAAGTCTGATGCAGAAGCTCAAGCTCGCGCTATTTACGCTTCTGGGTATACAAAAGCCAAAACCAAAAAGGAAAAGAAACGTGGCAGCAAAAAAGCCTAAACCAGTGTGGGACAAGAAACGACCAAAAGATGTTGGGAAGCCGAAGGCATTAACGTCGAAGCAAAAGACAAAAGCCAAGGCAGCAGCTAAAAAAGCTGGTAGACCTTACCCAAACATGGTTGATAATATAAATGCAGCCAAAAAAACATCAGGAGCAAAGAAACGTGGCTAAGGGTGTAAGGCATTTCTTCCGAGACGGCACTGAGCATAAAGGTGGAACGCATAAAGATGCAAAAGGCAAATTAATGTCTGGTGCTAGTCATACGGCAAATAGCAAATATTTGTATCACATGAGAGACCTTTCTGATCGAGCAAAAGCAAAAGCGAGGAAATCTTAATGGCAACTTACAAAGGTAAGAGCGTTACACTCAATAAACCGCGCAGAATCGCCAAAGGCGAAACAAGTTACGGCAAAAAGAAGTCTGTCGTTTTTGTGAAGGATGGTGATCGAGTGAAGCGAGTTACTTTTGGTGATCCGAACATGTCGATTAAGAAAACACAGCCGGGCAGACGAAAAAACTTCCGAGCAAGACACAATTGCGAGAACCCCGGACCAAAGACAAAAGCTCGTTACTGGTCATGTAAGGCATGGTGATTTAGATGGCAGATAAAGCAGCAGTCAAAAAAGTAGCAGCAGCTGAGATCAGAGCAGCGAAAAGTTTCCTCGAGCGCAGAGGCATTACATCCGATGACGTTAGTCCGAAGAAGTTTGCCAAGGCAGCCAAGCAACTCGACAAGAGTTTCAAGGAAACGCTCCAAATATTAGCTCGAGAGCTGTCCGGCGGACAGGTATAACAATGGAAATGAATGATTTCTTGATGTCTCTCGGAGAAAAAATATCGAGAGCGAAAGAGGGAACCGATAACATTGATCAACGCTACGTTGACGAGCTAACAAGATATTACGATCAGGAAGACAAAAGGAAAGTCTTTGATTTTGGCGCATTTCAACTTATCCCTGACATTAACATTAGTGGCGGTCGAACCACGAGCATGGGCGGTGAAGAAGGGAACACTAGGTTTGTAGAAGATGAAGGTGGTGGCAGGATTGGTGGCAATGTTATTTTGCCAAGCGGAACCAGCTTTGGTGGTGGGATCAGCGGTAATTATTACCGAGGCAAGGAAAGCAGCCCATATCACAGCGCGAAGTACGGGCCGGGCGGATCTGTCGAGGAATACGACGCATATGTAAGCACTCCAAGCGGAATAACCGCGACTGGTAGATATAATCCGACTAACGATGACTATATGATTCAGTTGCTTTACGGGAAGCAGTTCTAATGCCAGTAGCTAAATTACTAAAAAGCATAGGTGAAAAAGCATCACGATCAACGATAAGAGGCGCACAACGTAAAGCGTTTCCTAGAATTTATGATGATCCAAGGGTAATCGCACAAAGAGCAGCTGCTTATTCAGCCCCAGAGTCTGGTGCAATGAAGGAATTGTTCGGGGTCAGCAGAGACGATCTTTATAATTTAACAAAATCAACTCGAGGTCTTGGCGGGGAGCCAGCATTTATTCCACCATTGAAGGCTCGAGGATCAGAAGCAGCCGAGCAAGTGATGGGCAAGGCAAACACCCAGAGGCTAGTAAATACTTTGATTGAATCTAGCAACTACCCAGAAATATATAAAGGGATGGATGCTTGGTACAACATGGACCCTGTTTATAAAAGATACGTTGAGATTTACGGTCCAGAGGAAGGCGCAAAGAAATTTAAGCAGTTTAATGCTTTGACAGGGATGGCTAGTCCCGGATCTTCTGTTCCAGTGGAAATAAATCGAGGGACCGCTGCGAATTGGTTAGCGACTCAAGGAAGGTTTGATGATTTTTCCACTTACGCCGGAAGAGGTGAAGGACAATATCGACCAGAAGACTTGAGGGAAATTAAGGGGCATCCTTATCATTCGACCGCTCAAGTCCCAGCTATGGAAAATTATTTAGAAACTGGCGAAGTCATGATGAAAGAGCCAAAGGTAAAGACTTACATTAGTGCTTTACTGCCGGAAGAGCTTGGCGGATCTTGGAGAGTCCCAGTTGGTGATGCTCATTTTTCAAGAGGCATTGGACTTGCTGATACAAGAAACATAAGAACAGTTAAAGGTAAAGAAAAAATACCTGATGCTTCGATTAGCAATCCAGAGCTTGGAACGATAACGGACTGGTGGGCAAAAATCTCTGATGAGGTTGGTCTTACGCCAGTTGAGGCGCAGGCAAGATTGTGGGGAACGCTTGGTCATGCGACTGGTGTTGATTCGCCAATTGGATCATCGAAGCTCGAGATTCTTGCAAATCAAATAATGGATCAGTCAAGAAGGCGAGGCATTGATCCTAAGTTGTTCAGAGATTATGTTTTATCTGGTGGTGATATAAAGGCATTAGGGATAAGCGCATCGACCGCTGCATTGTTACTTGGCATGCCAGCGTTTGCTGAAGAAGAGGTTCGAGACCCTAAAAAATACATTGATAAAGAAATAGGTCCAGAGACTTTTGGTGGGTAAAAATGAAAGAGTTAATCCCTGCAATTGTTTTAATCTTATTAGGATTAATGTTGTTAATCATTATCTAAGTATGAGTTTTTATGGCTGAAAAATATTCTATTTATGATTACACCGACTATATCCCTTCCGAGGATATTGTTAATGATTATTTGAGTGCCATTCCTCAGAATGAATTGCTTGGATCTGTTTCTAGTGGATTAAGAAGTGCTCGTGAATTTGGTAACAGAGCTACGATACCAGAATCTATTCCGTTGATTGGTGGAACGGGTGTTGGTGATTTAATTTTAGGAGAGTCACCAGAAGAAGTTGAAAATTGGTCTTATGGGAATTACCCGATGTATTTGCCAGAATACTCTGGAATCGGTGGATATATTCCAGTCATGAAGGGAAATAGACAATCTAGTCTTGCTGATACTTTATTTTTAGGTGCAGACGTTTCCCCACTTATTAAACCAACCACCACATCAGTCAATAGATTTGTACAATCGCTTGGTAAAAAATTACAAGAGTCAGGAGTAAGTGACGTTGCTGGCGAGATGGTCGAGAACAGGATGCGCCAGCTCGGTGCTTTGACTGATATTGTTCCCCCCGGTCCAAAACCAGAAAGAATTGAGGCTCCGGCAAATGAAATGGGATTCTATTCTCCAATCGAAGAGGCAGGACTTAATTTAAAAAGGAAGTCTGGCTCCGGTCAGGCGTTCTTAAACGAATTAAAGTCTAATCCAAATGTAAAAGGGACTGATCTAGATTGGATGGGACTTACCGATTTCTTATCAGATAAAAAGAATATAACTCGGGAAGAAGTTCAACAATATATTAATCGCAACAAAATTGAATTTACAGAAGAAGTTTACAAGCGTGTGCCTGTTGAAATAGATATGGAGCAAGCAATTGGAAACTTCCCTGATCTGAGGTACATGCCAGATGTCCGAAGACTCATACAAGAAGCATCTCAAGATTGGAATCCTAATAATAGCTATTTAAGTGAATGGGTAATGAACGATGAACGAGCATACGAGCAATTGCGTGATACGCTTATAGCTAGAAAAGAAGAAGAATTGACTAGACAACTAGGAACAGACTTATCTGGTTTCTTCGATGATTTAGACGCTCAATATCAATACCGCAAGCAGTTAGAATCTTATATAGAAGATGGACAACTTGATGATGAGATGTATCAATACCTTAGTGAACTTGACGATAGTGTAATTGATCCCGCCGTTCAATCCGTTCAAGAGTTGGGCTTCAAGCGACCAATGTATAAACAATATACATTCCCAGAGGGAATCGATAATACAGAGATTGCATTTAGGATAAGCGATCAAGCTCTTCCTCCATACCTAGAAAATCTTAATGGATTCCCCGAGAACTATAGTGTTAAAGAAATCCCGATTACATCAATTGATGAAGGCGATTCGGTATTCACACGCTTTGTAGTTTTTGATGAACAAGGAAAACCGGCAACAGTCGGCAAAGATGGTTTGCAATTTGGATATTCAAGTGAAGAGCAGGCAAGAGAGCTATTTGCTAGGGACTATAACAGTGAGGTTGACGCTACAATAGAAAAATATACAGACCCTTTCCCATCACGCAATGCTCATTATTATGGTGACAACACCATAGCTCATCTTAGATTTAATACTCGGCTTGGTCCAAATAATGAAAAAATTCTTTTAGTTGAGGAAATGCAATCAGATTGGATTCAAAAAGGTCGACAGATTGGATTTGATAATGCAAAAGATAAACAGAAAATTTTGCAAGTTAAAACAAAGTTAAGTGATTTAAATCAAGAAGAAACTAGACTGGGTGGGTTAGTAGAGAAGGCCAGAATTAAAAGTGATCAATTATATAAAGAATTAAAAGAGTTCCAAAGGAATAATTATCCGGACTTTGGTTTAGCCGAAAATTCTCCAGAGTATAAAGCATATACAGAAGCGAATACTAAACTTTTTAAACTTAGAGAAGAATTTTACACAGCTCAGCAAGAAAGAATATCTTTTGTTGAAAAGAATAAAGACCTTTTGAATAAAAGTAGCATAGTTAAGGATGCCCCTGAGTCTATGAAAAAGGGATGGTACGAGGCTGTATTAAATCGTGTTATGAAAATAGCAGTCGATGAAGGGTTTGACCAGATAGCTTTAACTCGTGGCAAAGATCAAATAACAAGATATCAAAATATTAGTGAAGACCCAAAAAGTGTAAGGACAAATGTTAATAGGATTGACTATAAAGTAAGAGGTGATGTAGACAGCGAAGGGAATCCAATAGAAAGATTTAGTATCACTGGTTCAGCTCCAATTCCTCCTGATACAGATTTGGGATGGAGCCAAAACAGAGAATCAATGATTCATTTTAATGACTTATCATACAAAGAACTAAAAGATTTGGTTGGTGACGATGTCGCACAAATGATAAGAGAGAAAGGAAGAACTGCAACATATGGAACCGGAACTATTACTGAATCGTCTATTACTAAAAAAGACGTTGATAATTTATCAATTGGTGGTAAAGGCATGAAGCGTTATTACGATGAAATTTATCCAGAAACTTTAGAAAAATTAGCCAATAAATATGATTCAAGCATGAGTGATTCAATAATTGTAGGGGACGACAATATTTCGGTTCGTAAGATTGATGTGACCCCAAAAATGAGATATGAACTCGGCGATAAACGAAGAGGTGGTCGAGATCGAGGTAGTCCGTTGTTTGGTGTAGGCGGAGCAGGGGTTGGGGCGTTATCGACGCTTAATCAAGATAACCAAACAATTCCGGTGATGCCATGATTAACAGAAGTGCAGTCTCATCTTTAATTTCTAAAGGAGGTTTTATGAAAAAGCAAAAATACAAGGACAAGAAAGACGAGTCATTAGGAATGCGTAATGGCAAGCAAAGCACAAAGAAAGTCAGCATGAAAGGCAGACGCAAGCAAAGCTATGGTGCTAAGAAGGCGATGGGCTAATGGCTGACGAAGAACAAAACGTCGTAAACATTTTCGTAACTGGGGTTTCGATGAAAGGAAAGTCGAAGCTGAATAAAGATGACAGTGATAGACCTACTGAAGAAAATCAAGAGCAACCTGAAGAACGAAAAGACGGCGATAGCGAATAATATGGTTGAAGGTCGTATGAGCGACTTTCAATCGTATTCTCGAAACGTTGGTTATGCAGAAGGTCTTGAAAAAGCCTGTGAGCTGATCGACGAAACTTTAAAACAACTAGACGAAGAGGATGATTAACGCATGTCTCATCAGCATGAAGAAACGCAGTTGGAAGCAACTGAATATCCCAAACCAATGGGATGGAAAGTTCTAGTCAAACCAAACGAAGTCAAGAAAACGACCAAGGGTGGCATTATTCTTTCAAACACCAGTCAGGAGAATGAAGAATATTTGACCGCACATGGGCATATTCTGGCGATGGGCGATTTGGCTTATCGAGACCGAGATTCTGGTCAGTCATGGAAAGGCTCATGGCCCAGTGTCGGTAACCGAGTTACCTACGGCAAGTATGCCGGACAGAAGCTCG
>Ga0208644_1000494_pt1 | contig 33880 bp, 56 predicted proteins | sample VirMetDEL_Nov_18_FD_184517 | JGI IMG/M metagenome (GOLD analysis project Ga0208644, IMG submission 184517) | Aqueous microbial communities from the Delaware River and Bay under freshwater to marine salinity gradient to study organic matter... | ecosystem: Environmental > Aquatic > Marine >...
GCCATGGAGGTCCGAGACACGGTGTCAGCCATGATGCCAAGCCTGATGCGTGTGTTTTTCAGCACTGAGAATGTCGTTGAGTATGTGCCGCGCGGACCTGAAGATGTGGCCAGCACACAGCAGGCGACTGATTACGCCAATTACATCTTCACCAACGACAACAACGGTTTTATGATCACCTATGCGCTGTTCAAAGACTCGCTGGTGCGTAAGTGTGGCATTGCCAAATACTGGTGGGATGAGGTTGAAGAGGTGCAGATTCAGGATTATTCTGGACTCGATGACCAGACCGTGCAATTGCTGATGCAAGAGGGTGCAGAGGTCAAGATTGTGGTCAGCTATCCTGATCCATCGATGCCCATGGACATGATGCAGATGGACCCGATGACCGGCAGTTTGCCATCGCCACCCATGTTGCACGATGTACAAATCAAGCGCACCACCAAGGATGGCCGCATCCGCATCATGGCCGTGCCACCTGAAGAGTTGGTGCTGGATCGCAGAGCGCGGTCATTTGAGGATGCAGGCATCATTGCCCACCGCCAGATGGCAACCGTGGATGATTTGCTCGCCATGGGCTATGAGTTGGACGAGATTGAGGAGAACATCTCCAGCACCGACTTGGACAGCAATGACGAGTATTTGGCGCGTCAGCCGTTGTCCACCACCATGGGGTCAGGCGACAGTTTGAATCCTGGCCAGCGGCGCGTCCTCTACATCGAGGCGTATATGCGCGTGGACTATGACGGCGATGGTATTGCCGAATTACGCAAGATTTGTTGCATGGGTTCAGGCTACACCATGGTGCGAAATCTCCCTGCCAGCTACATTCCTTTCGTTGACTTCCCCTGCGATCCAGAGCCACACACCTCGCCGCTGGAGGCGATGTCGGTGTTTGACCTGACGCACGACATTCAGGAAATCAAGTCCGAAGTGTTGCGAAATACCTTGGATTCCTTGGCGCAGTCCATCCATCCGCGCACCGCGGTGGTTGAAGGACAGGTCAACATTGACGATGTGCTCAACAACGAGACAGGCGCAATCATCCGCATGAGAGCGCCAGGCATGGTGCAGCCGTTCTCCAGCCCATTTGTTGGCCAACCCGCATTTGCCATGATGGATTACATGGACCAGATGCGCGAAGACCGTACCGGTATGAGCAAAGCCGCCATGGGCTTGGACGCTGATGCGTTGCAGTCCAGCACCAAGGCGGCGGTGGCCGCCACCATTGGCGCAAGCCAAGGCCGTCTGGAGTTGCAAGCCCGAATCTTGGCTGAGGGCATGAAAAAGCTCTTTAAGGGCATTTTGTATCTGATGACCACCCACCAAGACAAACCGCGCATGGTGCGTTTACGCAATGAGTGGGTGCAGATTGACCCGCGTGTGTGGAATGCCAACATGGATGTGACCGTCAACATTGGCTTGGGCAACGGTGACTCCAACGAGCGCATTCAGGCTTTGACCATGATTGCCGGCAAACAAGAGCAGATCATGCAGCAGTTTGGCTTGGACAACCCTGTGGTCACGCCATCCATGTACATCCGCACAATCCAGAAGATTGTCGAGATGTCTGGCGTAAAAGACGCATCCAGCTACTTTCAGGCGTTGCCTGCCGACTTCCAAATACCGCAGGCCGAAGCACCAAAGCCGACACCCGAGGAAGTGTTGGCGCAAGTACAGGCTCAGTCGATCCAAGCCGACATCCAGAAGAAGGCTGCCGAGTTGGAATTGAAGCGCGAGCAGATGATCAGAGATGACGATTATCGAAGAGATCAATTGGCGCAAGACTTAATGCTCAAAAAGTACGAATTGGAGTTAAAGTACCAGACACAACTTAGCACTGCCGAGATTGATGCGCGGCAGGCTATGGATCGGGAGGCCATGGCGCAAGAGTCTGCAATCATCCAACAGGCTGTGCAGACAGCGGCGAATGTGCCTCCACCCATCAACCTTAATGGAATGGCGCAATGAACGAAGAACAGGTAAGAAAAGGCCGCAAGTCTGAGCAGTTTATGCAAGACGAGGTATTTGCAGCGGCCATGGAAAAGATGCGCGGAGACTTGCTGTGGGAGTTTGAGAGCAGCAAGCCAGAAGAGGCGGCCAAGCGTGAAATTGTCTGGGCGCAGTTGCGTGCCATTGAGAATTTCAAAAACGAGTTGATCAAAATGATCGACAACGGCAAGGTGGCACAGCGTGCCATCGAACGCGCACAGAAAAATCTTGTTTAATTAAGGAAATAGACCAATGCAAACAGTAGCACCAACGCCAGCGGCGAGTGTTGTACAAGGTCCGATGAATATGGCTGAAGCAGCCGATGCACTTGCTGGGATACTCCCTGATGAGGGACAAGAGGAAAACAGCGAGGCGCAGTTGCCCGATGAGGGCGCGGCGGTAGATGAGGAATTGCTTTCTGACGCAGACGCGGATGGCGATGAAACTGATACCGAACAATCCGAAGAAAATGAGGAATCTGAAGAGGAAGAACAGCCACAAGTCTTCACCGTCAAGGTTGACGGTAAAGAAGTCGAGGTGACGCTGGACGAACTCCAAAAAGGTTACTCAAGGACACAGGATTACACACGCAAGACACAACAAATTGCAGAGGTGCGGAAACAAGCCGAAGCTGAGTTGCAGTCAGTGCGTGCCGAGCGTGAGCAATACGCTCAATTGTTGAGTGCTCTAGAGGCGCAGGTTCAGCAGGCCGCGCAGCCAAACATTGATTGGGATCGTCTTTACCAAGAAGACCCCATCGAATGGGTAAGGCAGCGTGAGTTGATGCGTGACAACCAAGAGAAGAACGCGGCAATCCAATCGGAAAAGCAGCGACTCTCTGAGTTATCACAGCAAGAGCAGATGAAGCAACAACAACAGTTGTTTCAGCAGGAACAAGAGGCTTTGATGGCGGCGATCCCTGAGTGGAAAGACTCCAAAAAGGCTCAGGCTGAGAAGGCCATGCTTGTTCAATTCGGCCAGAAGGTTGGATTCTCTCCTGATGAATTGAAGAATGTTGTTGACCACAGGGCGGTTGTACTGTTGCGAAAAGCGGCGTTGTATGACCAGATGATCTCCAAGCGTGGACAGATCAAGCCAGTGACAAACAACGGTCCTAAGCCTGCCAAGCCTGGCGCAGCGGGTAGAGTTTCCAACAATACAGAGGCATTGCGAGCACAACAGCGTCTTGCGAAAACTGGCCGTGTCGATGACGCGGCTGATGCAATCTTCAAACTCTTGAAATAAGGAAACATCATGTCCATCGTAACCAATACATTTACAACCTATAGTGCTAAAGGCATTCGGGAAGACCTTTCAAATGTAATAACAAATATCTCACCAGAAGAAACGCCGTACCAATCAAACATTGGCCGCGAAACAATCACCAACACTCTGTTTGAGTGGCAGACAGATGCTTTGGCAGATGCTGGCGCTAACGCTCAGTTGGAAGGTGATGATGTTGCGTCTTTCGATTCAGTCACCGCGACTGTTCGTTTGACCAACTACGCTCAGATTGCACGCAAAACCATCATCTTGTCGAACACTGAAGAAGTGGTCAACAAGGCTGGCCGCCGTTCTGAATTGGCTTACCAGATCGCCAAGCGCGGTGCTGAGTTGAAGCGTGATCAAGAATACACATTCTTGAATGGTGCAGTTGCCGCCGCCGGTAATACCACAACTGCTCGCGCCACTGCCTCTTTGGGCGCATTTGTCAAGACCAACACCGACAAGCAAACCAACGGCGTTGACCCCAGTTACACCACCTTGCCAAACAGTGCTCGCACTGACGGTAATGTGCGTACTTTCACCGAAACCATTCTCAAGAATGTGATTCAGAAAGTATGGGCTGCTGGCGGCACACCTAAGATTTTGATGGTTGGTCCTGTCAACAAGCAGCGCGTGTCTGGTTTCTCTGGCATTGCATCAAGCCGCTACAACATCAATGGTGGCGACAAGCCTGCCACTTTGATCGGTGCGGTTGACATCTATGTCAGCGATTTCGGTCAAGTCTCTGTCATCGCAAACCGCTTCCAGCGCGAGCGCGATGCTTGGGTCATTGATCCTGAGTACGCAAAGATGGTTGTGTTGCGTCCTTACCAGCAACTCGAGTTGGCCAAGACAGGTGACGCTGAGAAGCGTATGTTGTTGATCGAATTCGGTCACAAAGTGTTGGCTGAAAACGCTCACGGTCTGGCAGCAGACTTGATCACTTCTTAATCGACTGAGAGGAATGGGGGAGGAGAAATCCTCCCCTACTTACATGGAAAAACGATTTTTTGATGCAAACCCCGAAAAAGGGATCACGCGCACTTGGCACTACAACGATGACACTGATGAGGCAACGATTCAGACAACGCAGGATTTGACTGCTGTCATCGAGTCCAACAAACGCGACTTTGCCGCCATCGACAACAAAGCAAACTGGAAAGGTGAATGGCATCATGTGGCCAGTATTCCCGAATCGGTTTACTTTCAGTTGAAGGCTGAGGGAAAGATTGATGATCCGGTTTACATGAAGAAATGGCTCAATGACTTTGATAATCGGTTCTTCAGAGTGAGGCCAGGTAAAGTTTGATGGCAAGACCAAGAATTCCTCTTTCTGAAAAAATAGAAAGAAACATAACCCGAATACCAGAATCTGGTTGCTGGATATGGATGTCTACAGTTGAAAAAAGTGGATATGGCAGAGTTTGTTCTGGCAAAAAACCTTTTTATGCACATAGAGTGTCATACGAACAAAAGCATGGACCTATACCTAGTGGAATGATGGCTTTACATCATTGCGATGTAAGGTGTTGTGTAAATCCAGATCACATTTTTGTAGGAACACAACAAGATAATATGACCGACAAAGTGCTTAAAAACAGACAAGCAAAAGGTATGAATCATGGGAATGCAAAATTAACAGAAGATCAAGTGCGTGAAATTAAATCTAGCTCTGAAACATCTATAAAGTTATCAGCCAAATTTAATTATTCCGCATCAATGATTCGTGCCATTAAAAATGGTTACATATGGAAACATCTGGAAGAAGTATGAAATACATTGCAGTCTGCACCCCAGCGCGGGATATGGTACATACGCAGTACACCTACTGTATGGTTAACGCTGTTGCGTATCACACGCTCAACACCACTGATGCCGTCAGTCTCAAGATTTTGCAAGGCACACTGATTCAGAATCAGCGTGCTGATTTGTGTCTGGACGCGATGCGCGAGGGTTGCAGCCATATCCTGTTCATTGACTCGGACATGACTTTCCCGCAGGACATGATTGGCCGGTTGCTGGCGCATGATGTGGACATTGTGGCGGCCAACTGCGCCAGACGCAGAATGCCCACAGGTCCAACCGCACAGAATTACGATGAGAACGGCAAGCGCAAACCAGTGTTTTCGCTGCCTGAATCCACTGGTTTGGAGGAAGTCGGCTCTGTTGGCACTGGCGTGATGCTAATCAAGCGCGAAGTGTTTCAGGGAATGACTGAGCCATGGTTTGATATGCCATGGCAGTACGACAACCGTGGCTACATGGGCGAGGATGTGTTCTTTTGCAAGAAGGCTCAAGAACTTGGGTTCAAGGTGTATATTGACCATGATGTATCCAAGGAAATCGGACACATTGGCACTTTTGAATTCCGACATGAACACACTTGGATTGTCAAAGAACAGATGGAAAAAGAGGCAGTCTGATGGCTCTCACAACTTACACCGAACTCAAATCATCTCTGGCCGATTGGCTCAATCGGTCTGATCTGACCTCAGTGATTCCTGACTTCATCAGTCTGGCCGAGGCACAGATGGAGAGACAACTCCGCACAAGGCAGATGATTGTGCGTGCCACTGCATCGTTTGCGGCTGGCGCTGAGTACGGCACAGTGCCAGATGACTTCTTGGAGGCTAAGGCCGTCAAGCTCGACACCAATCCGGTGACATCTCTGACATTCCAGACCATTGACGCGCTTGATCAGTTGTCAAACACTACCTATTTGTCCAGCGGAAAGCCCTTGTATTTCACCGTGGTGGGAAACCAATTCCGACTGTTGCCAATTCCTGATGGTGCGTACACCGCTGACTTGGTTTACTACGCCAAATTGACAAAGTTGTCATCGACTGTTGCCACCAACTGGTTGCTGACACAAGCGCCTGATGTGTATCTGTACGGTTCACTTTTGCAGGCCGCGCCTTACTTGCAAGATGATGCGAGAATCTCAGTGTGGTCATCGCTATATCTCGCTGGCTTGGAACAGTTGCAGATTGCAGATGATCGCGGCTCAACCAGTGGAGGCGCTCTCATGGCGCGTGCGAGGACATTCGGATGATGATTACCACCACCAAAGGCGAGATGGACGAATCACTGTTGCACAAGTCTGAGGGATCGACTGAGAACGACAGAGAGATCATTTCGTGGGTTGAATATCGTTTGGATGACGAACTGGTACACAGATCAGTCCATGTTGTGTTGAAACAAAGTGTCGCAGCCGATGGCGTTGCGGCTGCAATAGGATAAGGATTAAGTCATGGCCAATACTCAGGCGATGTGTACAAGTTTCAAAGGTGAGTTGCTGACCGGCACTCACAATTTCGGCACTGGCGTTGTCCGCGCCTCAACTGCCGCCGATACTTTTAAGGCGGCTCTGTACTTAGCCAGCGCCACCATTGATGCCTCTACCACCGCATACACGGCCACTGGCGAGGTGTCTGGCACTAATTACAGCGCAGGCGGTGTCACAGTGACATTTGGCACTGCGCCAAGCACCAGCGGAACGACAGCATTCGTCACGCCAAGCGCCAGTATCACCTACTCTGCGGTGACTTTATCCACAGCCTTTGATTGCGTGTTGATCTACAACTCAAGCCAATCAAATAAAGCTGTCAGCGTCCACACATTTGGCAGTCAGACCGTGACTGCTGGAACATTCACGCTGACCATGCCTGTCAACGATGCCAGCACCGGTTTGATCCGGTTGGCTTAACCAAGGGGCAGCGGCATGGCTGCTTATGGTTCAGGAAGATATGGGTATGGTGCATACGGCTTTGGGGAGGCTGGCGCAGCACTAACAGGTAATGCGTCAACTGGTGCAGTTGGCACGCTACTAGCCAGCCGATCAATTCAAGAAGATGGCACGATTGCCACCGGAAATGTAGGCACAGTCGGCATCAACAGAACTGTTGCCATTACTGGCAATTCAGCCACTGGCGCTGTTGGATCAGTCTTAGCGGCATCAAGCAAGGCAGTTACAGGCAATGCGTCAACCTTATCGGTTGGCAGCGTCACTCAGTCTGTTGCAATTGCTGAAGACGGTAATTCATCAGCCCTATTTATTGGGGCAGTTGGCGCAGCAATATCGAAAGCGATTACAGGAGTAGTTGCTACTGGTCAAGTTGATACTGTATCTGCTGAAGTTATATCGTTCCAAGATATAACAGGTGTTGCAGGTACAGAGGCTCTAGGAACAGCTATTGCCACTATTGAGGTGGCAATAACTAGCGTTGAACTCTTTGGCTCTGTCGGCACGCTGATCGGCTTTGGGTGGGGGGCTATACCTGATACATCAGAATCATGGACCGCACAGTCAGATAATTCGGAAAGCTGGACACCAGTGGCTGATTCCTCGGAATCGTGGACACCAGTTTCAGACACCTCAGAAAACTGGTCTGATTTAGCAGACAATTCAATCACTTGGCAAGAAGCCGCGTAAGGGGATTAAAGAATGGCAGATACCACCACCACAAACCTATTGCTGACAAAGCCAGAAGTAGGTGCGAGTACCGATACCTGGGGTACAAAAGTCAACACTGACTTAGATACCATTGACGCATTATTTGCTGCTGCTGGTAATGGCACATCAGTTGGATTGAATGTTGGGACAGGTAAAACCTTGTCGGTGGCTGGAACACTTACAGCGACAGGGACTATCTCTTTAACATCTCCAAAAATTGTTACTCAAATAAGTGACACTAATGGCAATGAATTGTTGAAAGTCACGGCAACAGCGTCAGCGGTCAATGAATTAACTCTTGCAAATGCGGCAGCAGGAAGCAATCCTGTTTTATCTGCAACTGGCGGCGATACGAATATTGGCATTACGCTGACTCCAAAAGGAACAGGCGGTGTTGCTTTTTCCGCTGGCGCAGTAGGCACACCAAGTATCACCACAACAGGCGACACTAATACAGGTATCTTCTTTTCAGCCGCAGATACGATAGATTTTACTGAAGGAGGTGTTGCTACTGGTCAGTTTGACTCTAGTGGAAACTTCAAATTCAACTCAGGCTACGGCTCTGTTGCTACTGCTTATGGTTGTCGTGCTTGGGTAAACTTCAACGGCACAGGTACTGTGGCGATTCGTGCAAGCGGGAATGTGACAAGTATTACTGATCACAGTACAGGAAACTACACAGTAAACTTTACAACGGCAATGCCTGATGCAAATTATTGTGTAACAGGTACTGCAAGCAGAGCTACATTAGCCGCCCCAAGAATTGTTGCTGGTTCAACAACAGTTCCTGCCGCTGGGTCTATAAGAATTCAATCAGGTGACGATGGTGGAACTGCGGCTGATTGTGAATTTGTAAATATTGCCATCTTCAGATAAAGGACAGCCATGAACTCAAGAATTATTTTCCCAACAGACGATGGTGTTGCCATCATTGTCCCAGCACCAGAGTGGCTTGCACAAGAAGGAAACACAATGGAGGTGCTCGCCCAAATGAGAGTGCCTTCAGGCAAGTCATTCAAGATCGTAGATGTGGCTGACATTCCATTAGACCGCACATTCCGCAACGCATGGGAGTATTCAGAGTGATCACCATCAACATTGACAAAGCCAAGACCATTGCCCATGATGCTAGACGCACAGCACGATCTGCTGAGTTTGCGCCTTTGGACATCAAGGCAACTATTCCCTCTGAAGCAACAGCGGCAGAAGCGGCAAGACAAGCTGTGCGTGACAAGTACGCCGCCATGCAGACAGCGATTGATGCAGCAACAACAACTGATGAGATCAAGTCTGCAATGCCATGAACGATGTTGAAAAGGAATTCGCTGTGCATGAGGCTGTTTGTGCTGAAAGATACGCCGCAATAGAGAAAGCATTTGTCGAAGGCGACAAGCGCATGACCCGCATTGAGTATCTGCTTTATGTTGTGATTGGTGCGGTGCTCTTAGGACCTGGCTTTGTTGGAACGGTTATCAACAAACTCATAGGCGGGTGAAATTGATCCGATCAGCATCTGTCTGCTTGCGGCTGGATTGGTCAAGAACATCCAAGCTGGCTGCGAGTTGTACAAGCAGGCCAAAGAGTCCTTTGTTGAGATTAAGGCAACGGCTGATGAAGTCATTGCCATTGGCAAAGAGGTTCACGGTTTTTGGAATCAACTGCTGTCGTTCTTTGGCAGCAAACCAAAGCCAGCCGCCACAGCAAAGCCTTTGGCGAAAAAGAAACAAGCCTATGTCGCAGTTGACGAGACTCAGGTCAAGATTGACATTGTCAAAAACCTGACCGATTTTTTCAAGTTACAAGAACAACTGGCCGCGCACATCAGGGAGGAAGAAGAGAAAAGCCAAACTGTCTACGATCCAGATCAAAACTTGATGGAGGCCGCGCTCAAGCGCGTGATGGCACAGCAAGAGATGGACAGGTTGGTCATTCAAATCCGAGAGACGATGGTGTATCAGTCACCTCCAGAGATGGGCGCACTGTACTCCGAGGTCTTCAAGATGCGCGAGGTCATCTCAGAGGAACAGGAAAAGGCTAGACTCAAGGAGGAAGCAAAAAAGCGGGAAGCGGCATGGCTACACAGGCAAGAGGAAAGAAACCTCCAAGCAAAGCTGGCAGCAGTGGTGGCGACTTCTATCTTCCTCCTTTACCTGTGGCTGTGGCTGTGGTTCGTAAGTCATTGGGGGAAGAAATGATTGGCTGGATTGCGGCTTGCGTACTGATTGCCCTGTTGTTGCCTTTGATGGCGGTGCTGTATTTGGATGTCTTGGAAACGAAGAACGAGGCCAAGGCACAGATTGAAAAAGTGGAAAAGTTAAGACGCGAGATTGAGCAAAAGGAAAGGAAAAAAGATGAGTAAGCAGTTGGAACAAAACTCGACATTCAATAAGTTTGACACCGACCATGATGGCGTTGTCACTGATGCTGAGTTGGCAAGGTCTGAGCGCATGATCACCATCGAGAACATGGACAAGATGGCCGATCAACAGCGCATCATGGCATGGGCGGCTTTGGTCTTTCCTCCCGCCATCATTGCATATATGGCCTCTGAGTTGGTGTCGCTGGAGAAGGTCAACGCCTTGAACGGCTTGGCGACCACCTACTGCGCCGCCATGGGTACGATTGTGGTGGCTTTCATGGCGGCACAAGCGTATGTCAGGGGCAAGGCTGAAGGATGAGTATTTTCAACCCTTGGGTGATCCTTGGCTTTGTCTTGGCCATGCTGTCTGCCTTTGGCGGCGGCTACTCCAAGGGCAAGAGTGACGAGTATCAGCGCCAGCAAGTCGAGATTGCGGCACTCAACGCCAAGGCGAGGGAGACTGAGCAAGCCATGTCCAAGGTGGCGCAGACTTATGGTGAGACATTACGAAAGGCGAACAATGCTGCAAAAGCTAAAGAAAACAAGTTGCGGAGTGATCTTAATAATGGCACTTTCAGCCTGCGGATTCCTGTCAAAGCGCCCACCTGCCCAACCGTATCAGCCACCAGTGATGCCACCCCTGCCAGCGGAAGTGACAGCGGAACAACATCAGCCGAACTTGACCGACAGACTGCTGATGCTCTTATCGCCATCACCGCCGAAGGAGATGCCGCCATCCGAAAACTTAACGCCTGCATCGAAACCTACGAAACCTTGAGGAACATGAAATGAATCTGACAGCCAACTTCAGCCTGCATGAATTAAGCAAATCGGAAACTGCCCTGCGTATGGGCTTTGACAACACGCCTGATGCAGAGGCCACCGAGAATCTGCGTCTGCTGTGCGAGAAGGTTTTGCAGCCAGTGCGTGACCACTATGGCAAAGGCGTGAAGGTGAACTCGGCTTACCGTTCACCAGAGTCAAATGCGGCGGTTGGCGGCTCTAAGACCAGCGACCATTGCAAGGGCATGGCGGCAGACATTGAGATACCTGGCGTGGCCAACGCTGATCTGGCTCAGTGGATCATGGACAACTTAGAGTACACCCAGTTGATCCTTGAGTTCTACACCCCCGGCATCCCCGACAGCGGATGGGTTCATGTCAGCTATGACCCGAACAATTTGAAAAAGCAAGAGTTGACCGCCACCAAGGTTGCCGGAAAAACGACTTACTTGCCAGGCTTGGTGGCGTAATCCATGGCCACAAACCTCGATCAGCAGATCACGACACCAGCGCCACCAAACCTTGGTGCGCCAAGTGATAAATATAACGAGAGGTTTTTTGGCCAATCCTTTGGCGCTTTAAATGCCTACTTCATCAAACTGACCAACCTGTTATCGGCATTGTTTGGACCGCGCGGCGGCAAGTGGCTGAACGCGCCTTATGGTGCGTTTCAGGATTCAACTGATCAAACGGCGGCCAACACGACAACGGCCTATGCCGTCACATTTGACACCACTGACTTCAGCAATGGCATTACCTTGTCGAATTCGTCAAGACTTAATGTGTCTCAGGATGGAATTTACAACTTGCAATTCAGCATTCAATTCAAGAACACCACCAACGACACGCAGGATGTGGATGTCTGGATTCGCAAGAACGGCACAAACATTGACAAATCAAACAGCAGATTTGGCTTGTCAGCCAGAAAATCATCTGGCGACCCGTCTCACCTTATTGCCGCTTTGAATTTTTTCACCAAATTGATGGCCAATGACTATGTGGAGATCATGTGGCGGCCATCAGATGTTGGCGTGTCGATGGAACATTACGCAACAAGCACAACGCCAGACAGACCAGCCGTGCCATCTGTCATCGCCACCATGTCATTCGTGTCCAATTTATCGCAAGAAACAGCATAATTCAGCCATGGCACTCATACCACTCAAAATCCCACCTGGCGTTTACCGAAACGGCACTGAGTATCAGTCTGCCGGACGCTGGTATGACGCAAACCTTGTACGCTGGTTTGAAAACACCTTGCGTCCCATTGGCGGTTGGCGTAAGAAAACAGCAACCCAGATGAGTGGATCGTGCCGTGGATTACTGACATGGCGTGACAATAGTGGCACATCTTGGGCTGCTTTTGGTACACACTCAAAACTGTATGTAATGAGTGGATCGACCTTTGTTTTAAAAGAGATCACGCCAACTGGGTTCTCGGTTGGCATTGCTGATTCAAGCAGCGTTACCGGTTATGGCTATAACACCTATGGATCATTTGCCTATGGTATCCAGCGTCCGGCATCTGACTCATTTTCACCGGCAACTACTTGGAGTCTTGATACATGGGGTGAGTATTTAGTGGGTTGCTCAAACTATGACGGCAAGCTCTACGAGTGGCAGCTAGGATTCACAACGCCAACATTGGCGGCTGTCATCACCAACGCGCCAACTGGCTGCGCTGCCTTGCTGTCCACTGCAGAGAGATTCTTGTTTGCCTTGGGTGCGTCCATCAATCCGCGTTTAGTTAAATGGTCAGATCAAGAGGACAACACGGTATGGACGGCCTCTGCCACCAATCAAGCGGGTGACTTTGAGTTGAATACTAGCGGTTCACTGAAGTGCGGAAAGCGCGTCAGGGGCATCAATCTGCTGTTTACTGATGTCGATGTCCACACCGCGACTTATGTCGGCCTGCCTTATGTTTATCAGTTTGAGCGTGTTGGCGCAGGCTGTGGGGTGATTTCATCTCAGTCGGTGGCCGCCATTGATTCTGCCGCCATGTGGATGTCTCGATCAGGTTTCTGGATGTTTGACGGATATGTCAAGCCAATGCCTTGCGATGTCTCGGACTATGTGTTCAGCAACATGAACTTTAACCAAGCCAGCAAGGTATACGCTGTCCACAATTCAAAGTATGGCGAAGTCTGGTGGTTCTACCCATCAAGCTCAAGCAATGAGAATGACTCTTATGTGGTCTACAACTACCGCGAAGGCCATTGGAACATTGGAACTTTGGGGCGCACTGCTGGCGTTGACCGTGGCGTGTACCTCAATCCCATCATGGTGGACGCATCAGGCTACATCTACGAGCATGAGGTTGGCTATGACTATGACTCAGGCTCGGTCTATGCCGAGTCTGGACCGTATGAGATTGGTGTCGGAGAGAACATCATGTCGGTGCGTCAGGTGATTCCTGACGAGATGACGCTTGGCGAGGTGCAGATCAGTTTCAAATCTCGGATGTATCCGACATCAGCGGAAACGACACACGGCCCATATCCAGCGTCACAGCCCACAGATGCAAGGTTTTCAGGCCGTCAGGTAAAGATTCGGTACACCGGTGCTGTGCTGGAGGATTGGCGCGTTGGCGTGACCAGAGTTGACGCGGTGGCGGCAGGCAAGCGTTGATTGATTGGAAAGAGTTTGAGAGACTGCGCCATCATGTGGCGGCGGCACTAGAATACTCTGGAGGCAGTCACAGTGTTGAGGATATTGCTGAAGGCATCAGGCATGGTCATTTCCAATTTTGGCCGGCTCTTGATTCAGTAATAGTGACAGAGATCATTGTCTACCCGCAGTTAAAGGATTTGCATTTTTTCCTTGCTGGCGGCGACCTAGATGAACTCCGATTGATGCAACCTATCATCGAATCGTGGGGGAAGAGTGAAGGTTGCAGCCGAGTGTCTCTCGCTGGCCGTAAGGGTTGGGAGAGATCATTTTTAAGAGACAGGGGATACGAGCCAAAGTGGTTCGTGATGTGCAAAGACTTATAGGGGTGACTTATGTCTAAGGGTGGAAGAAATCAAACATCAACACAAACAACAATGATTGATCCGGCGGCACGCGCTGCTTATTTATCGAACTTAGATTTAGCGCGTTCTACTGCTGGCGGTCTTGGTGTTCAGCAATTCGCTGGCTTTGATCCTATGTATCAGGCGGCTGAACAAAAGTCCTACGAACTCAGCATGAAACCCTTTGGCGCTGAAGATATTGCGGCGTTCCAAAATCCTTATGAATCTGAAGTTGTTCAGCAGTCATTGCAAGACATTGAGCAATCACGCCAGATGGCGGCTTTGCGTGACGCACAGCAAGCCACTGCCGCCAAAGCCTTTGGCGGTTCGCGTTATGGCGTGCAAGGTGCATTAACCAATGAGGCGGCATTACGCGAAGCAGCACGCACTGCGGCTGATTTGCGATCTGCTGGTTTTGGACAAGCCGCACAGTTGGCGCAAGCCGCACGCGGCATGAATTTGCAAGGATTACAAAACGCCATGAATCTTGGATTAACCCGCCAACAATATGCACAGATGCAGATGGATGCACAACGCAATCTGCCGTTGCAACAGTTAGCCATTCAACAGGCCGCAATGAGCGCACAGCCTGCAAACCTTGGATCGACATCAACCACAAGCCAGCCAATGCAACGCAATGTTGGCTCTGGATTGCTTGGTGGCGCATTGGCTGGTGCAAAGTTGGGATCAATGATTCCAGGTATTGGCACTGGCATTGGTGCAATTGGCGGCGGTCTGCTTGGCGGCTTACTTGGATGAGGTGAAAAATGGCAACTTATGGAATTGATGAACCGATACCAGATTATTTCAATGTGAGTTTGCCGACACCGGCATCAAATGTTGCACCATCATCATTCATGTCAAACCTTGGTGGTTTGCTGTTTGGCGGTGCTGACTCGGGTATGAATGAATATCTGAGCAGAGATCAGCAAAAAGCAATGCAAGAACAGGCATTGATGAGTGCCGCCATGTCTCTGCTGAAGAACAGTGGATGGACAACACAACCTGTTTCAATTGGCCAAGCAATTGGCGGCGCTCTTGAGGCTGGACAGCAAGGCTATCAAGGCGCACAGCAAAATGCAATTCAGCAGATGCTGACAAGGCAAAAACTTGCTGAGATGAAACGCGCTCAGAAGATGCAAGAGGACTACCAAAACTATGTGCTCGGCATGGGTGGCGAATCAGCCGTCACGCCAGAGCAAGCCATTTCAACGCCTGGCATGGCCGCTGGTCCAACAGTAGAGCGTGCCGCGATGATTGGACAGCCTACTGCGCCTACCGCCGCCACTGGTTTAACCAGACAGCAACGCGCATTGCTCGCGGCTTTGCCTGCTGAAAAAGGCATTCCAGAGGCGTTGAAGTTGATGCAGCCACCAGAGATCACAGGCCAAGCATTCAAAGGCGCTGATGGCAAGTATTACTACATGACAAAGCAGGGTCCGATTCCCGCAACCATTGCGCCTGCTGATTTGGCGGCTGAAGAGTTTGGTGCGCCACAACCTCAAGTTGTTGATGGTCAAGTCCGAATGGTGCAGTACAACAAAAAAGGCGAGTCTAGAGTTGTTTCAGGCGCAATGCCTTATGAGCCACAGTCTCAAGATATTCGCGCTGTTGAATACATTCAAGGAAGACCATTGGCGGGTACAGGTGAGGCTGGTATTGGCGCTGTTGGCCAGTACCGTCAGCAGATTGCGCCAAAGACCAGTGTCACTGTACCTGTTGACATGACAGGCGGTCAGAAGGGCTTTGAGAATGAAATGTCGTTGGGCAAATCATTTAGATCAGAGCCTATTTACAAAGACTTCAACGATATGAAGTCTGCATTCAGTCAGGTGGTGTCTTCCTTTAAGCAGGGCACGCCAATTGGTGATGTGGCTGGCGCAACCAAGATAATGAAATTGCTTGATCCTGGCTCTGTTGTGCGTGAGTCTGAACTTGCCATCGCAATGCAAGCTGGCGGCAGATTGGATCGTTTGCAAAATTATTTCAATATGTGGGCATCAGGCGAAAAGCTGACACCTACACAGCGTGATGATTTCCAAGCATTGGCCAATGAGTTGTATGCGGCTGCTGGTCAGGCTTACAACCAAAAGCGTGCCGAGTATGAGAATTTCGGCAGATCGTATGGATTCAAGAATCTTGATACCGCTTTGGGTGTGCCAGCGACTTTGCCGTCAGTTGTCAGAAAGCCACCGGCTGGTGCTCAACAGCGTAAACCATTGTCAGACATCTTTAATAGATAAGGCGCAATCATGGACGGTATAAAACAGCAAATTGATGCGGCTCGAAAAGAGGGCTATAAAGATGACGAGATCATGCAATATCTGTCTCAGATGCCTGATGTTGCGCCAAATATTCAAATGGCTGTTGAAAATAACTACACGCCAAGCGAGGTGCTGAAGTTTCTCTCTGAGCGCAAATCTCCTGCTTACGAGGCTGGCGCAAAGAAATCAGAATTAGAAAAAGGATTCTTGTCAGCAATGCAAGGCCCGACAATGGGTTTGTATGATGAGATTGCTGGTGCTGTTGCCGCACCAATTAAGGCCGTCACAGAAGGCAAGCCACTGACGCAAGCCTATCAAGAACAACGCGATTTGATTCGTGGTGCTGCTGAGTCTTACAGCAAGGCAAATCCATTTCGTTCAATTGGATTGCAAGCAGCGGCATCGTTGCCAACGATGATGGTCAGTGCGCCATCTCGCGTTACGCAAGCCGTGTCAACAGCAGCAAAGCCTGCGATTGAGGCTGTATCTCCAATGCTGTCAAAGGCGATGCAGTACCTGACGCAACCACCTGCACAAGGCCAAGTCATGGGTATGGGTCAGCGTATGGCGCAGGCCGGTGCAAGTGGTGTTGGTTATGGCGGCTTGTATGGACTTGGCGCGTCTGAAGGTGAAACAGTTTCAGATATTGCATCTGATGTTGCAAAGAGTGCCGCCATCAGCGGTGTACTTGGACCAGCCACTCAGCCTGCAATGGCAGTGCTTGGCGCTGGTGGCCGTCAGATTGCCGCCAGAGTTTCACCAGCAAGGGCTGAAACCTATGCACAGCAAAAGGTTGCCGAGGCTTTGCTGCGCGATACGCCACCCGATCTGTTGGCAAGCGCATTAACTATGTCTCAAGCTCGCATGGGCAAGCTCGGTACAGAGGCACGCATTGCTGATGTTGGCGGCGCAAATATGCGTCAGTTGTTGGACACCATCGCAACGTTGCCAGGCGAGACAAAACAAGCCTTAGAGCGTGCCATCAGAGAGCGTCAAGCTGGACGCGCTGGCCGACTTGTTTCTGCTGCTGACGAGGCTTTAGGCACTGCTGGATCACAATTCCAGCAAAGCATTGACAACTTCAGCGAATTGCGCCGCATTGAATCCAGACCGTTCTACAACGCCATTGATCAAGCTGTGGTGAAAGTTGATGAGCCATTGATGAAGTTGCTCAAGCGTTCAGAGAACTTGCAAGGCGCGGCTGAGTTGCTGTATCGGACAAAGACAGGTCAGACTATTGATTTGTCCAAATTACAACCCGGCGAAAGCGTTCCAATGAATGTGTTGGACACTTTGAAGCAGTCACTCTATGACTCTGCTCAAAGTCTCAAGCGGTCAGGAAGCAGCCAACAGGCCAATGCCTATGATGATGTACGCCAAGAATTAATCAGAGCGTTAAGCGATAGATCGCCAAAGATTGGCGGGAAATCTGCTTATGCTCAAGCAATGGAGAAGTGGGCAGGACCATCTCAGATGATGGATGCCGCTGAACTTGGCCGCAAAGCGATGACAGGTGACATCATCAACTTCAAACAGGAATTGCGTGGTTTAACGCAGTCAGAGATGGATGCATTCCGCATTGGTGCTTTGCAGGCTTTACGCCAAAAGACAGGCACAGAGGCTGGACAGACATCATTGCTCAAGATGTGGAAAGAGCCAGCAACGCAAGAAAGACTCAAGGCTGTATTCGGTAACGATTACCGTGAGTTTGCCTCAGCAGTGGCTAAAGAGGCTCGGCTCAAAGGCTTGGAGTCTGCTGGCCGTGGATCGCAAACAGCAGCGCGTGCCGCTGGCATGGCCGATCTTGATGTTGCACCAGTGATGCAGGCTGGTCAGGCGGTTGCCACCGGCAATGTGCCTGGCATGGTGTCATCAGCACAGGGTTTGCTTGGCCGCGTACAGACACCAGAGGCTGTGCGTAATCAGATGGGACGCATCTTGTTGTCACGCGAACAGCAAAAACTGCTTGATCTGTCAGAATCCATTCGCAAGATGAATGAAGCACGCGCTCGCGCTGCTGGCACTGGTGGCTACATCGGCGCTCAAACTGGCGGCTCAATCATTGGATCAAATCTCGCAGGACAGTAAATCATGGCAGACAATCTACAACCCACACCGCGCAATCAATTGCTTGGACTGCTGTCTGATGCCATGTATGGCGGTTTGGATTGGATGAAAGACCCGCGCAGATCGCAGCAGATGCAAGGGTTGGCGGGTCTGCTTGAATCTACTGGCATTCCGAAAACGACAGAGCGCATGGCGTATGGCGAGCCACTCACCAACATTGGCCGCGCCAATGTGCCATTGCTCAAGCCTGAGACTGCCGAGGCAATGATGACTGTTGCGCCACTTGCGCCAGCCGCAGGAAGATTGGCGAGTCGTGCTGTTCGCGCCACTGAGGGTATGCCTGTTGGGATGAGTATTAAGGATGTTTCCTATCGTGGCTCTCATTCAGCACCTGATCCTGACTATGGCGCACCACTGCATGACTTAACTGGTGGCGGTCAGATGTACCCTGCTGATGTGTATTCTGAAAAAGCGGCTCAATATTATGGGAGTGGCAATCGCAGGGCAGACCTTGAAGCATTTAATTTAGCCAAGCGAGTTCGTGGCAATCCTGATGCTGAAGTCACCATGTATCGTGCAGTCCCAAAGAATGCAGATATTTCAGCCATCAATGCTGGTGATTGGGTGACATTAAGCAAGGACTACGCAAAGACTCATGGAGAGTCTGTGCTTGGCAACGATTACAAAATACTTAGCCAAAAAGTAAAGGCAAAAGACCTTTGGACAAATGCAGACTCAATTCAAGAGTTTGGCTATCAACCTCAAGGTCTACTCGACTGATCCATAAAACGCAGCCACCAGCGGATCGCGCCGTGGCTTTAATCTCTTACCTCTTTCACGCGCCAAGCGGAAAGCCTTGTCGTCCAATGACTCACGCGCTCTGAATCGGCGCAGTCTCTCCACAGGTGTCAGCGGTGGCGGTTTGACAGCATCAGTGCCGATGCCATAACGGTACACCGCCACCAGCACATTGCCTGATCTGCGCCACTCTTGAATGTGAACAGTGCCAGCGAGTCGCAGTTTGTTGATCATCTGCTGCGCTGACCTCTCGGTGCAGTAGACCTTGGTGGCCAACTCTGGCGCTGTGCAGGCTGTGCGTTGCAGCAGATCAATTACCTTGGGAAGTCTTGCGGATTTCATGCTCGCGCCTGTCGTGTCTGTCTGCCTCTTCCCTGTCGGTGAACATCTTGCCGCAGATGCTGCAACGGTAGATTTTGCCCACCGTCACAATGGTCTGTCTCTCACCTCGCAGGCCATGTTGCTTGCCAGACATGGTGCGGATTGTTTCAATCATTTCTTTGTGCTCAGTGATCTGGAGTATGCAAAAACTTGTTTCTTTGCGTTGATGTCCTCATTATCCTGTCGTTTCTTGGCGCAATCATCGCCCTGCTTATAGCGTTTGAGTTTGGTGTCTCGCGTCCAGATCGATGGGCCTTTGTAATCGAATGCTGATTTCATGCGTTTCCTCTGGCTCTGATAAGTTCAGCCTCTATTCCAACTTCATTTTCTTGTGCCTCTGGACACATTCTTTTATATACACGTTCACATATCAACGCACAGGCTTCACGTTCTTTGGCGGCTACCAGTTTGGCAAAGGCTTCTATTTCATCTTTGTGTTCATACATGAATCTTCCAAAAAGACCAGCTTTTCTGGCAAGTTCACTGATTTCATCTTGTGTCATTTCTTGTTTTTCCTTGCTTGATATGGATGATGTCCTTGAACTTCTTTTGCTTTCAGTTGTTCTCTGCGTTTAGCACCAATCATTTTGCCAACATTTATCATTTTCAGTTCGGCATCTCTTGTCCAGATTGAGGGTTGACCTTTGTAGTCCCAAGGTGAATTCATAAATTGCGTTCCTTGAGTTTGGCTTCAATGGTTGAATACATTTTTTCAAATATAAAATCGCTTGAAACCTTATTAGCAAACAAATCATATATTTCGTTGAAATCTGATTGCGTCAGCCCCTGCCATGTGCGCTGTGGTGGGTGGATATAGAGAGGCGTTGTATGGAAATGTCCGGTAGTCCAACTTAACCCTGCATCGTTATCCACATCACGAGTGCCCATATCTGCCCAAGCCACAGGCTCTTGGCTTTCCAGCTTTGCAATGGCTTGGCGTAGGGATGTGATGGCTGGCTTAACATCTTCAGAAACTTCCTTCAAAGCGTCTAGTTGACCCTCTCTGTAATCACCAGTGCTTCCCATGACCACTGCTCGACGTTTTACTTTTTCCAACGCCTCAAGCGCCTGTTTCATTGTTTCAATGCTCATAATTTAATGCACTCCATATCTTCCCACTTGCACACAGGTTCTTCCTTGCACTGAATGACAAACCCTTCAATGTCACCATCACCGCCGCAAGACTGCACCTCGTAGCCGTAATCACCGACTTGTACGATTAAGGGCTTGGATGGGTCAATGTTCATGCTGGTATCGTTGCCATCAATCTTGTCCCTTGTCCATGTCTTTGCCGTGTCCATCATGGCTTCCATGACAAACCACATTGATTGAGATTTCAGAATCATTATGGTTTCTCCAAAAATTGTTTTATCTCCTCGTACACGCCATTTCTTGCATTGTTATCGTTTTCGTACTTTGTCCACCCTGCATAACGCATTTCTACCTCTGCTCGGCGTAGAAGTTCAAACGCCCTGTCAGAGTCTTTGACGATTGCGTCAACTTCGGTTTGATGTGACTGCTTGAGTGCTTTGGTCAGTGGGTTTTCAAGCCATTCCTGAAACACACGCTTCGTTGGTGCAACAACTTTGGTTTTTTGTGTCTTGCCAAGCAAATACAAAATCGTTTCTTTATCGTCTTGCGTCAACAACCACCTAAGAATATCTGCGGTTGAGTGTGCATCCGTAATGGTGTAGCTACCATCTGTGTTGCGTTTTATTTCTGTTTTAATTTCGCTCATGTGTTCTCCTCAGCATAACCGTTCTTTTGCTTGAGTTTGGCTTCAATACCTTTGGCAAAGCCAGCATATCTCGGCAGATTTGCTCTCCACACTACCCATTCGTGTTTCACTTCCTCATCTGTCAGCCCCTGCCATGTGTGCTGTGGTGGGTGGGTGTAGAGAGGTGTTGATGTAACTGGGTAACTTTTAGAAAAGTCTATTCCAGCTTTTCCAAATGGGTGTTTGCGTTTTTGGGTAATTGAAACAATCCCTGCGCCATTAGCTTTGATGCCTTCGGTGTTGTCCATAATGTGCATCCACGCCACAGGCTCTTGGCTTTCCAACTCTGCAATGGCTTGGCGTAATTCGTTGACTTTGTTCTTGTGAACTGCTTGCCATTCTCTGTCGGTCAAAACGCCAACATCTTTTAACGCCTCAAGCGCCTGTTTCAATACTTCAATCATGCTTCACCTCTGGCTCTGATGATTGTGGCAATAGAATTTGTCATCCTAATCATGTATGGATGCCCATTCTTTGTCATTTCTTGAAAAACATTGGCAATTGCTTCACGTTCTTTGGCGGCTACCAGTTTGGCAAAGTCACTTAGTTTTGCCATAATGATTGGCGCAACCAAACTATCAGGCCAATCAGCCTGTCTAGCCATTTCCATGATTTCATCTTGTGTCATTCCTGCAACCTCCTCTTGTAGCTCTCTGACAGCATTTGCTTGAGCCACTTTGTGCCGCCAAGTAATACCCATTCCTGATACTGCCACTGCGTCAGTCTTGCGCCAATGCGCTTTTGTGTGGTGGTTAATTCTGATTTTGGCCGAGGCATCACTTCACCTCGGTATCGTCAAGCAGCACCTTGATGGCGATGCCAATGACCAGTATCAGCACCACGATGCCGATCAAGCCGCCAAGTACGAATGCGATTACTGTTTCCATTTCAGCACCTTTGATTTGTGTTGTGGCTCTTCCACTGCTGGCGCGTTGCCAAATGTGGGTTGCCAGCCGTACTTGCGCCAGATGGCTTGCACATCAGCGCCGCGTGTGGGGGTGAATGCGGCATCAAAGACATGAACAGTTGGCCATGTGATCTTTGTGCCGTGAGGGGGTGTCCAGTTGAGTTTGCGTTTCATTTTTGTGTGGCCAGTAATTCCATTTCGACATCCTTGACACGGTCACGCAAGATGCTGACCTCATGCTCAAGCTCTGTGATCTTGCGTTGCATACGCTCGCGGGTCATGTTCTCAGCGTGCGCCCAGCCGATCATCGTTCCCTGCGTCACGGCTTGTCGTGCAAACTTGGCAAAGTCATCACGGCTGAGGAATCCACCGCCCACTTCCATGGGTGGCGTGAACTTGTTGACCTCGCGGTCAATTTCCATTTGCATTGTCTGAGACATGGTTTTCTCCTTTGGGTTGTTCATTTTTCCTCCCTTGCTTTCAGCATTGCATCGGCAACCGCATAAGCCACTTCTGCAAGTTTTTCTGTACCTTGACTAAATTGTGCATTTGTGCCATTTATCACGGCATCCCATATTTGTGCGCCTGTTAATGCTTGTGCCGCGAAGTAATCACGCAAGGTCATGCCTTCTTGATTAAGCAGCCCATCTGGAAAGGCTTGTTGTTCTTCATCAATCATGCCGACCACCATGCGACAAGCAGTGCAGCCAAGCCAGTGCCGATGGCGAGGCACAGCAGGTAGTCAAAGGCTGCCTCTGCGCGTTTAGAGAGGCGGCGGTGCGCCTCTACGGTGAATGCGTGTTGTGTGTGGTTCATAAAAGCCTTTCAGGTTGTTGACGAAGTAATCATATCAATATTTCCAAATCTGTCAAATACCATGCGATTTAGTCAGGTATTCCATCCCTTACAATCCCTCTGCCGGTGTCATGCTTTCCGGCAGTTGCCTTGAGGGTTGGCGTGAGTCAACCCTCTTTTTTTGCCTTAAACTTGACCATCTCCACAAAACATGGTTAACATTCTACGCATGAAAATAGCACAACAAGCAATTCTAGACATCAAGCACAAGGTAGAGGCCGCCGGATTCAAGATGTCCGATCTGTCCCGCGTGGCCGAGATCAACCAAGCGCAGATCAGCCGCTGGCAGAACGGCATCACCGAGCCACTTTACAGCACCGTGGTGCGCTTGGACGAGGCCGCCAATGCGCTGGTATCGGCTCGCATGACGATGCTCAACAAGGCCATGGAAGAGGCCGTCAAATGAGCAAATACAGCATAGGCATTGATCCTGGCCTGTCTGGCGCCATAGCCATCATCTCACCCGAAAACCTGAAGATATTCGATATGCCCACCATGACGGTAGAGCGCAATGGCAAAGCCAAACGACAGGTCAGCGCCAGCGAGTTGGCCGAGATGCTGTACCTGTACTCCGGTAGAGACTGTCATGTCTACTGCGAGCGCGTGAGCGCAATGGCAGGCCAGGGCGTTACCAGCGTCTTCAGCTTTGGCCGCAGCTTTGGCATGATCGAGGGCATCTTGGCCGCGTTCAGGTTGCCGGTGACATTTGTGCCGCCAGCCACTTGGGTGAAGGCCGTTGGCCGTGGCCAAGGTAAGGATGCAAGCCGCGCTCGCGCCATGGAACTCTTCCCATCAGATCAAGATCAATTCAAACGAGTCAAAGACGATGGCCGTGCAGATGCTGCGCTGATCGCATATTGGGGAACAAAGAATGTCTGACAAAGAAAGATCAATCATGCGCGAGCACATCGTCTGGCTGGCCGAGCAATTGGAACAGCAGCGCAAGTACAACCAAGACAAAGTGGTTTTCTTAAAACGCATCCTCGACCCCGAAGACCTTGGCCACGCAGTCAGCCATGAGGTGCGTCAACTGGCTTATCAACTGGTCTTGAATGACCACAACTTAGAAAGAGACACATGGCAACACAACAATTAAGACTGAGGCCGTCAGCGTCATCGCGCTGGATCGCCTGTCCCGCATCAGTCAAACTCAGCGAACAAGTACCAGACAGACCGTCAGGCGAGGCCGCGCAAATCGGAACAGCCATTCACGCGCTGGCCGAGACTTGCTGGCAGTTAGACACTGATCCCATGAAGTTTGTTGGTGAAGAGATTGAAGGCATCACGCTCACCGCTGATGACTGTCAGATGGCGTTGGACTATTTGCAAGAACTCTGGTCCATCAAGACAATGTGCGAATTCATGTATGTCGAAAAAGGTGTCTGCTACCAAAGCCCCGACTTCATTCAGGTTAAAGGCACGGCTGATGCCGCTGGTTACAACATGAAGACAGGCATCGTGTATATCGCTGACCTCAAGACCGGCAAGGGATATGTCTCCGAGGACAGCACGCAGATGAAGATATATGCGCTTGCGTTCACGCACGGCATGAGCCGAGACTGGATCAAAGAATTCCACCTCACCATCGTGCAGCCCTACACAGGTGAGCCGCGCACCATCAAACTGCCTGCATCAGATTTGTGGGAGTGGGAGGCAAAGGTATTGCGTCCTGCGATGATCGCCACCCAACTCGATGACCCGCCAATCTATCCATCTGAAAGTGCGTGCCAATACTGTCCTGCGAAAACGATCTGTCCCAAACAGCAACAGCAATTCGATGTCGTGGCCAAACAACAAGACATCACCGCGATGAACAAGGATGAAGTCAAGGCGGTGATGAAGACGCTGACAGCAGACCAGATCAGCGCCATATTGGACAAAGCACCCATGGTTGAGAAATTCATTGAGGCAGTCAAAGAGCACGCGATGCAAGCCATGGAAGATGGCATGGTGCTGCAAGGCTGGCAGTTGACACCGAAACGCGCAACGCGCAAATGGATTGATGGTGACAAGGCCGCCGACAAGTTGGCAGAGATGGGACTTACCCGAACTCAAATTTTTGACACAACACTAATTACTCCAGCGGTAGCAGAGAAACTACTACCAAAGGAAAACCGAGTTACCTTGGACGAGTTAACCGTCAAGGTATCAAGTGGACTCACGCTTGCGAGAGATCGCAGTCTGAGTCAATAATGCAACCCCTGAACTTTAGAAAGCAAAACGCAAAATGCTAAACCTCTCTTCTGCTGGCGGCTCTGGTAACTACATCCGCTTTTCTCCACAAGCAAACGCTTGGACAAACAATCTTGGCGAGGAAATCCAACTCAAGAAGGTTGTCTTTGACATCAATGATGTGCAAACAGGCTGGCTCGAACTTGGAGTCGGTGTACGCAATTGGCAGCCAGATGCCGCACTCGGTAAGAAAGGACCGCAACCATCACCAGAAAGTCGGCGCGGATTCATCATCAAGTTTTACAACAAAGAGGTTGGCTTGGTGGAATGGTCATCCAACGGTGTAGGCTCAAATATGTCGCTAGAAAAGCTGTACTTGGACTGCGCGGCACAGCAAGCCGCCAATGCTGGCAAGTTACCTGTGCTGGAGTACACCGGCAGCAAGCTGGAAAAGATCGGCAAAGGCACGACACGCATTCCCGCGTTCAATATCGTGTCGTGGATTGATCGTCCCGCTGGCATGGACGCTGACGCTGCCGAGGTGGCGGCACCAGCGCCGGTGGCGCAGGCAAGGCCGCCGTTCATACCGCCAGCACCAGCGCCAGCGAAGAGCGTGATGGCCGCGGCAGTGGCTGACGATGAAATGTTCTAAACCGTAGTCAGTATGTGCCTGGGCGTAAAACCCCAGGCTTTTTTTTCCTTTAAATATTGGCAGCCATAAATGCAAGCAGAACAAATAGCCAAGACGCTCGGCAACGCGAAAAAAGCAAATGGTCAATGGGTGGCGAGTTGCCCTGTACCGTCACACGGCAAAGGCAACGGAGACAAGAATCCGAGCCTCAGCATCCACATTGGAGATGATGGCAAACCGCTGTTCCACTGTCATGGTGGGTGCAGCCAAGAGGAAGTCTTCAACACCATCAAGGACAGGAACTTATTGCCCGAACTGACAGAAAGGCCAGACCCTTTGGCCAACATCAAGCCAATCCCGAAGGTGGAGTTCCAACAGGAGTGGATTTACACCGATGAGGACAGGCAACCGGTATTCGTCAAGCAGCGGCTAAAGGTAGGCGAGTCAGGCAAGACTTACCGGCTCTACAAGATTGACGAGGCAGGCAGAAAACAATCAAGCCTTGGTGATGCACGCATCGTCCCCTACAACCTGCCAGCATTGCTGGACGCGAAGACGGCTGGGCGCAACATCTTTTTGGTGGAAGGTGAGAAGGCGGCAGACGCGATCAAGTCAATTGGCATGATTGCCACCACCGCGCACACTGGCGCTGGAAGCTGGCCAGCCGCTATCACAGAGTATTTCGCTGGCGCTCAAGTCATCATCTTGCCGGACAACGATGTGGCGGGTTGGGGTTATGCGTACAAAGCCGCGGAAGCGATCCTGCCCATCGTCAAAAGCCTGAAGGTAGTTGACCTCGGACTGCAAGGTCAGGGTGACGATGCCTATGAATTCATTGAAGAGGGCGGTAGCAGGGACAAGCTGGTGGCGCTGGTTAAGGCGGCATCGGTGATCACCAGCGTGGATCAGCTAACGATGCCCGAAAGATTGAATCCTGTGCTGAATTCGATTGCGAGTGCGGTTCAGCAAGTGACAGCGCCAGAAGACATTGCCAAGGAATTCGAAACAGAACCATCACCACCACCAAAGCCAACCAAGCAAATAGCCATCGAGCACTGGGACTCGATCCAAGATGAGCCGGTGAAGTGGCTGATTGAGGGAGTGATACCTGTGGGTGCGTTCACGGCGCTGTACGGACCGCCAGGCTCATTCAAGTCGTTCATTGCGCTGGACATTGCCGAGGCGATAGCCACAGGCAGGACATGGATGGGTCACGGCGTGACAGAGAAGGGCGCGGTCTTGTACATCTGTGGCGAGGGATTTGGCGGTGTGGGCGCGAGGATTAAGGCGTGCAAGCAGCACCACCAGACCGAGGACGGTGCGCCGATCTATGTGATCAGGCATCAGTTGAACCTCAGAGCCAGCGTGGAGGACTTCAACGCGCTGATGATTGCCATCGAGAACACGGTCACAGAACTCGGCATCAACTTCAAAATGATCATCGTGGACACCTTAGCCAGAGCCTTTGGCGGTGGCAACGAGAACGACTCAGCAGACATGGGCGCATTCATCACGGCCTGCGGACGCATCCAGCAGATCGTTCAGGACTGCGCTTTGATGATCTTGCACCACAGTGGAAAGGACGCGACAAAAGGTCTGCGCGGACATTCCTCACTGCTTGGCGCTGTGGACACTGAACTCGAACTCCTCAGATTTGAGGAACAGATGAAAGGTGTCATCACCATCAGCAAGCAAAAGGACGGTGAGGACAACAAGCGCATCGGCTTTGAGATGGTCAGCATCGAACTGGAGTCACCAAGCTCACTGCAAATTGGCGATCCAGTGACCAGTTTGGCGGTGCAGGCCAGCGAACTTGGATCGTTCGATGGCATGAAAAAGGACAGCAAAAGCAATGCCGGACACGGCAAGAATCAGGTCTTGTCACTCCAATGTCTGGAATCAGCGATTAAGAAGAATGGATACCTGAAGTTAATAGAAGGTACTCAGCGCATGGTTGTCGATTTGACGCATTGGAGGGCTGAATTGTGGTCAAAAATGGGTTGCACTGATGAGGACAAAGACAGTTTCAAGGTCACTTGGAGTCGCATCAGGAAGGACTTGGCAAAGTATGGCCATGGTCAGATCAGCGATGGATTTGCGTGGTTGACGGCCAAAAGCAATTCTGGCGAGGCATTCTGATACTGTATGAATAGACAGGTAACAGTTAACAAACAGGTAACAAATGTTACTTGTTTGTTCCGCACAGGTTAACAGTAACAAACCGAGAGTCTAAAGACTCGGAGGTTTGTTAACCACTGTGTGTAACCGTAACGAGGAAACGAGATGGCAACGAAGAGAACAGCAAACAAGCATCCAGAAGTAAAGCAGCCAAGTCCACAAGCAGATTCGTGGACGATTTATGTGCAGTCAAGATTGGTGGAGTTGGAGGCAGCCAAAGAGGTCAGCGACAGAAAATGGGGAGAAAATCGACTGATTACTTTAGTTGACAGTGGACTCAGAGAGAAATTTTGGATTCAGAACGGCAGATTGCACCAAGCGATTGACGCAAAGGATCGGGCAAAGTTTGATTCCAGTTTGGCGGGAATGATCCGCGCGTACTCGGTGTTGGATCAGTGGGCTGACGATCAAGGCATCAGTCCAGCCAGCGATCAGATACCCAGAATCGAATGGCAGTTGCAGTCAGGTCAGGTCATGGTGATTGTCAGAACGGTCAACGAGACGCTGGCCATGCAACGCGAGAGGCAGGAACTGGACAACAAATTCATCTGGTCAATGGAGGAACTTGAAGTCATCTTCAACGATCCGCTGGTGCAGCAGATCATTGCAGTCAAGGCGTTTGATCCAACCGCACAGGTCAAAACATTCAAATTGGGTGGAGAATCAGGGTTCGATGACATGGAAGACGATCTCCATGTCTTGGAAGGCGAGCCAGCCGAAAAGAAATTCGATACGAAACTTGCAGGGAGATTGAAAAATGGAACAAATTAAGCGATTAGCGGCTTTGATCAAGGAAAAGGTACTGGACATCATCCAGCGCATTAAAACGGCTTTAAAGCGGGTTTAAAGCGATGCCAGGCAACCCAAAGCGCCGTTCCGATGTCGCAATGCTCAACAAGCTGCCAGAGGACATGATCTTCTCAATGTTTGAGGCAGGCAAAAGCATTGCCGACATCTGCATCGATCTGGGCATCAGTAAGCGTGCGCTAGACGAATGGATTGAGGAAAACGACTACGGTGCTATGATTACACGCGCGCGCACGCGTGCCGCCGATCTGATGGCCTGTGAGACGATCAAGATCGCCGACAGCATGGACATCGACCACGCGCAGCGCGATGTCCAGCGCATCCGCACTCGGCAATGGCTGGCCGAAAGGTGGGATCAGAAAACTTACGGCTTACAAAAAGCGGCATCGGTCAACATAAACATCCAAGACCTACGCATGGCGGCTTTGCGCCATGTCGAGGTTGTCGATGAGTTATCCACAGAAAATCGCAATGGTTGAGCACACTGGCCTGTGGATAACGCAATTCTGCTTGCTGATTGAGCAAATCAGAGCCAGTTATCCACATTTGACTTAACATAATGGACATCGTGTTAAATCGATTTTGTAAGTTTCGTGCAAGAAAGTATATGAATCAATGACTTATCAGCGCATCGGACTGTGGATAACTTTTTCGCTGTCAAGTGGCCATGGTGACTGCCTGCTGGCCGCTGGCCGCGCGACCCCCCCATCGCGGATTTTGGCGGGGGTGATCTGATGTCGCACCTAAACACCTACCGATCCCCATGACCCACCCCCCTACCCCCACCCCTGCGAAAAAGCGCGTCCCGAAAAAAAATTCCGAGGATTTGCTGACGAATAACCCTTTTATCGAATTCGTCAAACGATACAAGAATGATCCGGTGCTGTTTGTCCGCGAGGTGCTCAACACTGAGCCTGACCCATGGCAAGTGGAATTCTTGAATCACATCGCGGCAGGCAATAGGCGAATCAGCGTGAGAAGTGGCCATGGCGTGGGAAAGTCCACCGCCGCAAGCTGGGCGATGATTTGGTATCTGTTCCTGCGCTTTCCTGTCAAGGTGGTGGTGACCGCCCCCACCAGCAGCCAGCTTTACGATGCCCTCTTTGCCGAGGTCAAGCGATGGGTGAAGGTGCTGCCACCCATGCTGGCTGACCAATTGGAGGTGAAACAAGACCGCATTGAGGTGAAAGACGCCAACGAGGAGGCGTTCATCTCTGCCAGGACTTCACGCGCCGAGCAACCCGAGGCGTTGCAGGGCGTTCACTCTGACAATGTGATGTTGGTGGCTGATGAGGCATCTGGCGTGCCTGAGAAGGTGTTTGAGGCGGCATCAGGCTCGATGTCTGGCCACAACGCCGTCACCTTGCTGATGGGCAATCCGGTGCGCTCAAGCGGCTTTTTCTACGACACGCACAACCGTCTTGGCGGTGACTGGGTGACGATGAAGGTGTCATGCGCTGACTCGCCGCGCGTATCTGAGGCGTACATTGAGGAGATGAAGGCGCGTTACGGTGAGGAGTCCAATGCCTATCGTATCCGCGTCTTGGGTGAGTTTCCGAAGTCGGACGAGGATACGGTGATACCGATGGAGTTGCTGGATTTGGCGATGAATCGGGATGTGGAGGCGAGTCCCTATGCGCCACTGGTGTGGGGTTTGGATGTGGCGCGATTTGGCTCGGACCGCTCGGCGCTGTGCAAACGCCGTGGCAACGCGGTGACTGAGCCGATCAAGACTTGGAAAAATCTGGATTTGATGCAGTTGACCGGTGCGGTGGTGGCCGAGTACGAGGCATTGATGCCAAGCGACCGGCCAACCGAGATACTGGTGGACAGCATTGGTCTTGGCGCTGGCGTAGTAGATCGGCTGCGGGAGTTGAAGTTACCGGCTCGCGGCATCAATGTCGCGGAGTCCCCTGCCATGGGCGGCACTTACCGCAATCTGAAGGCTGAACTTTGGTACAAGGCCAAGGCGTGGCTTGAGCAGCGTGACTGTCGGTTGCCCAAAGATGAGTTGCTGATTGCTGAGTTGGCAACCGTGAGGTATATGTTTACCTCCAACGGCAAGATTCAGATCGAGAGCAAAGATGACATCAAAAAGCGGGGTTTGGCATCGCCTGACAAGGCTGATGCATTCTGTCTGACCTTTGCGTCTGATGCGGTGATCGGCATGATGGGATCAAAGGCGGGATCGAGTTGGGGGCAACCCTTGAAAAGAAACCTGTCAAGAGTTGCATAATTGGTGTGTTGGTGGATAAGCGTGTCGGCATCGCGGGAGTTTTTCGTTGTTGGATTGCGCCCAAATCCTGCCTTATGGAGACCACCAACGCCAACACGCATGGGGATTGGGGCAAATCTGGGCGGATCGTCAGCCGCACCAATGAGCTACAACCTGACGGATCAGTCCCCAGCCGTGTTGGTGTGTAGCATTGAATCGGAGTAGATCGCGTCATCCCACTGATGGGCGCGGCGAAGCTGGCGGCTAGAACTGTGGTGAAACCGTCCACCAACAACCTATTTTTCAAGGAGTAACCGCGATGAAGATGACAAAGGCACAAAAGAAAGTGAAGTCTGTGATGGGCGAGTACAAAGCTGGCACATTGCACTCTGGCAAAGGCGGCAAAGTCGTCAAGAATCCCAAGCAGGCCATCGCAATCGCGCTGTCCGAAGCCAAGATGCCCATGCGCGGTACGCGTACAGCCAAGAACATGAAGACCAAGGGGATGCGTTAATGGCCACCTTAAAGCGCACCATGGATCAGGCCATGGATCAGGACGAGGGCTATGAGGATGATGGTGAGAGTTGCCCGATGGCAACGCAAGACATCACGCTGAACTTAAAGAATCGCGGCAAGGCGATTGACTCTGCCGACTACGGTCCTGAGAATCCCAAACTGCCAAATAAGCCGTATTGGATGCAGATGGCGCGTGAGTGGGAAGTGTCCGAGGACGAGGCCAAGCAAAGCCGTTGCGGTAACTGCGCGGCTTTCAACCAAGATGATTCCATGCTGGAGTGCATCGCCAAGGGCATTGGTGACGAGGGCGATCCTTGGGCAGTGATTGATGCCGGTGACTTGGGCTACTGCGAGATATTTGACTTCAAGTGCGCGTCCAGCCGTACTTGTTCGGCTTGGGTGGTGGAGGAAGATGGCGAGGATGAGGGCGAGAGCGAAGAGCCTGAGTCACTGCTGACAATCAAGATTGGGGTCAAAGATGAAGAGTAAGCCAGGTTTGTACGCCAACATCAACGCCAAGAGAGCCAGAATCGCCGCTGGCTCAGGCGAGAAGATGAACAAGGTTGGATCAAAGGCAGCACCGTCTGCCGCTGACTTCAAGCTGGCGGCCAAGACCGCCAAGAAGCCAAAGTCAAAGAAGTGATCTCACCCATATGCATCAGCACAGTACATGGCAAAGGTTTGCGGGTGATGCTCACAAGCATCGCCGAGTATTGTCCCGAAGTGCCTGTCTATTTGCGCGGTCCAGAGTCCATTATTGGCGGCTTTGACGCTGACTTCAAACTATTTGGTGCGCCGCACAATTTCGGCTTTGATTACAACGAGATCATCAACAAAGCCTTTGCTGATGGCTTTGAGTCAGTGATCTGCGCCAACGATGACATCGTGCTCACCCCCACCAGCTACCGGCTACTGATGGAGGATGTCAAGCAGTTGAAAGAGGAAACCGGACAGCCTGTGGGCTGGGTTTCTGCGCGGTGCGATGCCGCGCGGCCTGTGCAAAATGTGCGCTCTAACCCCTTTGGCCAAGAGTTGCATTACTTCAAATATCCGTATGAGGACGCAATTGTGCCGCTGGAATGCCCATCCCCTATCTTTGCATGGATTGGGGCTGACGCGTGGGAGGCTGCCGTATTCCCACCGTTGAACTGGTATTCCGATGATGTGCATTGCGAAGATTTGCGTGCCGCTGGCTTTCACCATTACCTGAGCCGCTCTTATGTGCATCATGTGGGCAGCCAGACCATTGGTTTGGACGGCGAGAGATTGATTCAACAGGCCATGCCATGGCTTAGAAAATACAGGCCAGAGTATGCAAAACAGTGGTTTGACACTTAATCTCGGCTCGGGCAAGGATTACAAGCCCGATTGCGTGAATGCTGACATTCGCGCTGATGTTGGCGCTGATTGGGTTGTTGACATTGGTGCGCCAATGCAGATTGACCGTCAGTTTTCCAAGATCATTGCCTTTGATGTGCTTGAGCACATACCTGATTTGCAGCAGGCGATGACCAACTGCCGCGATTTGCTTGAGATGGGTGGCGAGATGCACATTCATGTCCCCTATGACCTAAGCCTTGGCGCGTGGCAAGACCCGACTCATGTGCGTGCATTCAACGAAAAATCTTGGGTGTATTACTGCGAGTGGGCGTGGTACTTGGGCTGGAAGGGCAGTCGGTTTGAGATGGAACATTTGCAAATGAGTCTCAGCAATTACGGTGCAAGCCTAGAATTACCGCAAGAAGAAATACTGCGACTGCCGCGTGCAGTTGATTCTATGTATGTGATTTTGAAGAAAGTGCCTTATGAAGACACCAGCGTGGCAGCGTAAAGAGGGAAAAAACCCAAGTGGCGGCTTGAATGCCAAGGGACGCGCCAGCGCGAAGGCCGAGGGCATGAACTTGAAAGCGCCTGTCAAGAGTGGCGACAACCCGCGCAGGGCATCATTCCTTGCGAGAATGGGCAATATGCCAGGTCCAGAGATGAAAGACGGCGAGCCAACGCGCTTGCTGCTGAGTTTGAAGGCATGGGGTGCATCAAGTAAGGCTGATGCGCGAGCCAAGGCAAAAGCAATATCTGCAAGGAACAAGAAATGATCAACGATTTGCAAATGACCACCGACATGGCGGCCACCAATCCGATGGATGACACCGAGTTGCAGGGCATCGTGGCCGGTGAACTGGAAGACGCGGTTTCCTACATTGATGCCGACATCTCTCCCATCCGCGCCAAGGGTACAGAGTATTACCGTGGCGACCCCTTTGGCAATGAGGAAGATGGGCGCTCTCAGGTGGTGGCCATGGAGGTGCGAGACACGGTGTCAGCCATGATGCCAAGCCTGATGCGTGTGTTTTTCAGCACTGAGAATGTCGTTGAGTATGTGCCGCGCGGACCTGAAGATGTGGCCAGCACCCAGCAGGCGACTGATTACGCCAATTACATCTT
>Ga0208644_1000495_pt1 | contig 33857 bp, 49 predicted proteins | sample VirMetDEL_Nov_18_FD_184517 | JGI IMG/M metagenome (GOLD analysis project Ga0208644, IMG submission 184517) | Aqueous microbial communities from the Delaware River and Bay under freshwater to marine salinity gradient to study organic matter... | ecosystem: Environmental > Aquatic > Marine >...
AAGACATGGCCAAAAAGACTGGCGAGGCCGCCGAAGAAGCAGGCAAAAACGGAAAAGACATGGAAGAAGCGCTTGGCAAAACAGCAGCGGGTATTGGCATTGCAGCAGGGGCCATTATGGGCATTGCTGCTGGCCTCAGTCAAATTAAAAAAGGCGGCACTGCTAATGTGCTTGGTGGCATTGGCTCTATTCTTTTGGGCGTTGGTGGTGCCATTGGAGGTTACGCCAAGCTATTCGCTGCCAATGGCGCAGTGTGGAAAGGCGGCTTCCAAGCCTTTGCAAACGGTGGCACTGTCACTGGTCCTACGCTTGGTCTAGTAGGCGAAGGCAAATACAACGAGGCCATTGTTCCTCTTCCTGACGGGCGTTCCATTCCCGTGCAAATGCGTGGCGGCTCTTCTCGTGATCTTCTAAATGCTCCTGGCTCTGCCTCTGCTGCCCCTACAATGCTTTCTATGAGCTTCCAGAGTACAACCATCAATGGAGTGGAATATGTGGATAGAGCGCAGCTAGAGGCGGCAATGGCAGAGACTAGGAAATCAGCCGCCCGTGATGGTGCTTCTCGTGGTGCTTCGCTAGCCTTAGATAGGCTTCAAAATTCTCCTTCCACTCGTCGCCGTGTTGGCATTCGTTAATCATGGCTGACTTTCCTTCTCGCGTTAGTGCCACTTCTCGCATTGACATTAAGCCTACTAATAGGAGCTTTTCTTTTGGCGAATACCCAATTAAGAGCTACCGTAGCATTTCTGGCGCAGTAATAAAAAGAGCTTTTGGCAATAGAGCATTTAATTATTCCTTGGAGCTTGAATTTGCCAATGTTTCTGATGCCATTGTTTCCGTAATTTTTGATCATTACCATGGTCAAGGTGGACCATTAAATGGCTTTCGCATTCCAGACACTTTGTTGTCTGGCATGGACAGTGATTTGGCTGGACGCATCCAACGTCCAGAAGGCATCTTATGGTTTTATGAAGCAGCGCCTGAAGTGCAAAGCATTCCTCCCGATTTGAACACTGTTTCATTTTCTCTCACTGGCGAACTTGCTTATCAATAATGGCTCTCAAAATTGTCCAATACTTTGAACTCACTGCATTTACGAGCGCAAACGCTGCGCGATCACTCGCCAACATAGACCAAGCCGATGGTATTGTGCAGAAAGGAGATACTGGCGCCGTTGTCCATCGCTATCAAAATTTCTTCATCAATCAACAAATTAAACGCGCTGGCAAGCGTTTTGACTTTGCTCCTTTCAAAATGGAAGGCACATCGTCTACTCTCGGAGGAGATAATGCTTTAGTGCAAGTGTTGTTTCCCAATGTGGAAGTGGCACTGCGTCTAGTTGAACAAGGCAATGGAAATAGACTAAGCCGCCTAGAGCTTACTACTGCCTGGCTAAATGAAAACGATGGGGAAACAAAAAGCATTGCAGAGCGTTTCTTGGGCATTGGTGCATCATTTTCGGAGACCACCATTGAACTTCGATTTAGAAGTGCCATGGATAGCGTGTCTGGTAAATTTCCCGCTCGTGCATTATCTCGCAACTTGGTGGGCATTGTTCCGCTTAATTCTGAACTTCGCCTTCAATAAAACATGACCGTCTTCAATGATTTAATTGGTCTTGAATATAAATGGGGCGCCCATCCATTGGACAGCAGCGGTTTTACAGACTGTTTTGCTTTAGTGATGGAAGCAAGAAGGCGCATGGGCTTGCGTGATTTCTATCCTGATTTCAAATGGGTGTATGAGGCTTATGGTCATGAAGGTGTGGGAGGAAGGCAAATTTTACGCTGGTTCTGGGACCATGGACAGCGCATTGATGGTGCTCGCGAAGGAGCAGTGTTCAGGACGATGGGAGCAAATGCAACAGGCCTAGCCTTGGCAGTGGTGATTGACAGTGATAGTGCTTTGTTGATTGGACCATCGGGACGAGTAATAGCCTTGCCGTTCGCTAAAGTGGCAGGTGGAAGATTCTATTGGGCTGATTGATGACAAATGAACGCAAGCTCATGCCGTATGAGCATCAGCTCATTGAAGCCCTTGATATTACGAAAGAAGACTATTTAGACTTTGTTGCGCAACAACATGCCTACGAAGATATTAAAGAAGGCACGATTTTTGATGCGAGAAACGATATCGCAGGACCAATTGCATTGATTCTCACCATTATCGGCACCATCTTGCAAGTGGTGGCTGCTCTTCTTGCCAAACCAGAAGAAGATGGAAGAAGGCGAACTAGAGACGACATCTTTGCTCCTCGCACTGGTTTCAATAGCACTCAACAACTAGCCGCTTATGGCGACCCCGTTAACCTTGTCTATGCCAATTTAAGAAAAGATGGCACTGGTGGCGTAAGAGTGAACACTGCCTTGCTTTGGTCTGCAATAAAAAGTTTTGGCAGTAGTCAATACATTCAAATGCTTCTCTTGATTGGCGCTGGCGGTATTGGTCGCATTGATTATGAACGATCTGCTTTTGGGCAAACGCCTGTTCGTGATTTAGTTTCTCAAAACTACTGGCTGTATTTCAAAGAGAATGGCACTGGCGCCTTAGCTAAGCGCAACTTGTTTGAAGACAATACTAATGCAAAAGATCCAGGGGCTATTGGCGGCGCCGCTGATAGTCCTTATCGCGTGTTTGAAAGAAATCAGCTTTCTGCCGTTACGGATGGTTTTAGTAATGCCATTTCACCATCCACGTCAAATGCTTTTGGTATTTATGCCCCAGTGCCTCTCAATACCAAGATTGAAGTGCGCAATGAAAGTGGCAATTTCGAGAGGGTTACAGGTGGTATTTATGCCTGGACATTGGCAAACTGGGGGGAAAATAATCGCTTTCGAGCAAATGGCATTATTTCAAAAGGCGAGCAACTGCTCATTACCATTAAAAAGACAGAAAAGGATTACGATCCCATTGCAGAAGAAGAAGCTGCAGAATTCAGGAGAGCCGTCTCTCAGACCTTTGATAATGCGGGGGTGATGAAGCTTGGTTCTGCTCGTTTTTCCGTGCTGAAGATCAACACAGGGTCGACGGAAGAGCAGGACATGCGAATTGATCTCATTTGCACAGAGGCTGGACGGGCTCCTTCTGTTATTTACGACGCTGACGATCCCGTTGAAGATGCTCAAGCCATTGCAAATGGCGATCCAGTGTATTGGTCGTTGCGAGCAGGTACAGAAGCCCTTCTGAACGAAGACGAGCGAAACGGAGGTTTTGGTGCCATTACCACTCCGCAACAGTTATTAGATGATGGACGCATTTTTGCATGGCGCGAACGTCAATCGGGACTGTTTGGACTTCTAACAGCGTTACAAGCTGCAAGTATTTCTGACCGCCCATTGCTGGTATATCTTGAATTCAAACGAAACTTAACGGAAGACGAAAAGCAAACGCTTAGAGCATACATCAGTTACCAGCAGCAAATTGCTGATGGCACAAGGGCTGATGACCTCTTCTTTACGAAGGCTCTCGTAAAAATAGAAGTGGCGAAGTACGAAACACTGTCTCCTTGTCACATGGTAGATTTTGCCTTAAAGGGACAGGTGTGGCGGCGCATCAGCGGAAGACAGGAAAAATATGGCAGCAAAAGGTTTGGGGGGTATAACAGTTCAGATAATGGCATCAAGAAAAGAAGCTCAATGTTCTTGGTTAAATATAAAAAAAATAAAGATAAAAATTTTCGCTTTGTTAAAGGTATTTTTGTAGTATCAAGGGCTGCTGATGTAGACAATTTTGTGTATTTTCGTTTTGATTCGGGACTTGCAGGGCTAGAAAATCGCGAACATTGGCAGTTTGAAATTGAGCCGGTTCATGATTCCACCGCTGAATTTAACGCTCGCGATTTGACAGACGCACAAGGAAGGTTTCGCTTCTTTTATTTAGAAAATTCTGGAGACCCACGTCGCATTAGTGCTGCTAACACTGAAGATGACAAGTCTTCCATCATATTCACTGGAAATGTGCGAATAAGCAATAATAAGCTGCCTCCTTCAAATAACACTCCATATAAAACCAACGAATGGGACTTATTTAGTCACACTGCTGACACTCAGTTGCAAATGTCTTTTGATGACGGGCCAGAATTTATAGTGACGGCGGTGACAGAGCAAATTAGAACATCTTTTGATAGTAACTTTCCCAGGTTATATGATGACTTGTCTTTAATAGGGTTCAATATGTATTCAGGGCGCAGCGTGCAAGATTTGCGCTCTTTTACTGTCTTTGTTGAAAAGGGGAGACGTTCTCGTTTGCTTCGCACATCGGGAGAAGTTGATGGCATTGAATGGGGAAGTCCCTGTTTTGAATATTTGCCTGGTTACAAAAATGGTGACAGTCAAAGAAATCCCAAGATAGGATCAGACGCTTTAATTAAAGGCACTTCATATTATATAACGGACATTGGCAATACAAACTGGCAAGAAGCAGGCTTGCCTACTAATACTACGGCTGCAGTGGGAGAAGTGTTTATCGCCAAAGGGCCAGTAAGCGGCACTGGCAAGGTTCGCGCTGGTGGTTTTCCTAATACGGCTCCTGATATTTTTGTTGACACACTGTTGGATGCAAACGATGGCATTGGCAAATATGCTGGTGACCTCTTTTCCATTGACCTAGAACAACTTGCGCGAAGCAAAAAGTTTTGCGAAAAGAACCAGTTGTTCATGGATGGCGTGATTGCTGAACCCACTTCTTGGCGGCAATTTTGGTCTGAAACTGCTGGCTTTAGTTTGCTCGAACTGACCAAGCAAGATGGCAAAGAATCACTTGTTCCAGCCGTTCCTTATAACAAGCGCACTGGATCAATTGAGAGAAGCTTGCAAATTAGCGCATTGTTTAATCCTGGCAATATCTTGGAAAATAGCTATAAAGAAGAATTTATAGACTACGGAGCAGGGGCGGAGGATGTTGTTGTCACCGTGGTATATCGTGACAACGAAAGCGAAGGTGCATTTCCGCGCAACAATAGCGTAGATGTGATGTTAAGGGACACTCAGGAGGAAAACGCTTTCAGGGAAACCATCGACACTTCTACTTTCGTTACCAATCGCAACCAGGCTATTTTGCTAGGCAAATACCTTTGTCAAGTGCGGCGTCATTCTCGTCGCGCCATTGAATTCAAAACTTTTCCCACGGACAGTTTTGTTGCACCAGGATTCTACATTTATGTGGAATTTGCTCAGAATCAATGGAATCGCATTCAAACAGGCATCATTGGCGAAGGAGGCGAGTTGAATTTACCATTTGGAGAAACCATTAAAAATGGTTCTTATCAAATGTTGATTTACAATCCAGTGATGATTGAGAATAAGACCATCTACAGAGAGGCGGAGCCAATCGTTGATGGCGCGTCTGCCGCTTTGCGCAAATTTAAGGACCATGTGTTTGTACTTGGTCAAGTAAGAAGAAATAAGCGAGTGTTTCGCATCACGGAAGTGTCAATGGATGAGGAGGGCGAAGTGACCATTAAGGCAGTGGAGCATGGCACTGATGCTGATGGTCTGTCTTTAATTTCTCGTGGCTTAGACGTCAAGAACGATTTTGTTTCAGGGCTATTTCTCATCGACGGGAAAAGAGAGCAACAATAGTCTGTCTTCGTTAAAATGCTTAGAATAAAGACAAACGCTTTCTCGCGATGATTTACACTGGCAATAATGGGCGCATTTACATTGCTCGCTCTGTGGCTGCTGGCTTGCAAGGTACATTCACTGCTAATATAAGCGAAGGGCAGCGAGTGGTCAAAAACGATACTTATATTGTGCGCACCATCAACGGCGATGGTCGTGGAGCAAGAGTTAGGGCTGAATCTAGCATTTCTCGCACTAATTCTTCTAGGAGTTGCGTGTTTACTGTAGTTCGAGGAGGCTCAGGGTATCAAGCGGGAGACGTGGTGCGCTTTGCTTATCAAGATGGCTCAAACATCATTGACGTGACAGGCACTCGCACCATTTCATCCACCGCCACTAGGGGCGTGGATAGCGAAAGAGAAATTTTGGACGATCAATATCGCATTGCAAAAATTCGTAGCTGGTCCTTGACAAGCAATAGCGAAGTGGTAGAAACCACTGCTCTTGGCGATACGAACAAAAGCTTTAGCCCTTCCATCACTTCAGGAGAAGGCAGTGCCACTCTCATGTTCTATGAGGATGACATTAGCAACAGGGGCTTGGACAGGCAGAAGGACACTTTTGAGCTGATTGATTTGCTCTTTCCGCAAGACACTCCTCCTCGCGTGATTCTGAACTTGGCCATAGATGGCTCCACTTCTGGATCATCTGGACAGGTGGGTGGTAATGCTTTGTGGAAGACTAATTTTCTTTTTAATGCCTATATCACTAGCTCTAGCATTGGCGCGAGCTATGGGGAGGTGGTCACTATTGACACTTCATTCACCGTAGATGGCGCAATGCTAGACGTGCCTTACAAGCCAGGCGTTGTGCTTCTGTGACAGTATTTGCGGGCCACTATGGAAGCATTGAGCTTAAAAGGATTGGCGGCCCTTTCAAGCTTGATCTAGAAATTCGGGCTCAAGACATCAGTTCTGGGCGCAAGCGCTTTGCTTTTTCCACGAAAGAAGGCGAAGACATTCCATGGGCAACAATCACCACTGGCGATAGAGTGCGCATTGCAACCACTGATAATCGCGGACTGCCATTTCGCTTTTTTACTAATGTTGCCAATTCTCAATACATTGATGATCCAGGAGCCTCCGTTGGGCCGCTGGAATTTTTTGCCAATGTAGACACAATGGGTGCCATTCGCATGTATAGAAATTTTGCGGATGCCATTGCCAATCCCAACGCACGTTATCTAGCTGTTCCGCTGAGTAAAACAGCAGGCGATGCACCATGGCCAGTAACAGTTACGCTCCTTCCTGGTGCTTATAACACTCTCGGCAAAGTGGAAGGCTTCACTATTTCCACGGATAGAGAAAGCATTGACATTACTTCTCTGGGAGATCGCTATCGAGGGGTGTCAGCCAGTGCCATTAGTGGTAGCGGCACTGTTGACTGCTTGTTTGAATTTAAGAATGTCACGGGCAAAGAAATTCCCGCTGCCTTGGCTGATCTCATTCAAAAAGTAGAAATTGGCAGTCAGTTTGAAGGAAAGTTCTATTTACTTGCTCCATCGTCTAGTCCACCAAGGGGCTACACGACCATTGAAAGTGCCTATTATCAAGTGAGGGCAATGATTACCAAGTCTGCTTTGACAGTGCAAAGTGATGCCATTGTGGAATGTAGCTTTGATTTTGTCACTACTGGTCAATTCCTTTTCAAAACTGGTGATAACCCTGTTGAAATTACCACCGAAGCCAGCGTTAACATTGGTAATGAAAGCACTTTAGACGAACTAGGCACCCTGCTGGAGATTAACTAATTATGACCGTTCGCATTTCTGAACTTAACGAACTTTCCGTTGATCTCTCACAGTCAGACGTGCTGCCTATTGTTGACATTAGCGCAGCCGAGACTAAGAAAATAGAAATAGGAAGTTTGCTAGAAGTGGGCATTAGTGGTGCCCCTAGCAGCTTCATTGATTTAATCAAGCTTAATCAATCCTCCACGACAAAGCTTGCTGCCACGGCATTTGCTGATACGGGCGTTGCTTCAGGAGTGTACGGAGGAGCAGATACTGTTGCGCAGTTCGTCGTCAATGCGAAAGGGCTAATCACTAGCGCTTCTGGCGTTCCTATTGCCATTGATGTGAGTGGAGTGACTGGCTTGGCTCCAGTGGCCACCAGTGGCACCTATGCGAGCCTCAGCGGGCTTCCAACGCTTGGCACGTTGTCTTCCCAAGATGCAGACAGTGTGGCCATCTCTGGCGGCACTGTGAGCGGAGTTGTACTTGTCACTGGCAACGCAACGATTAGTGGCGGCACGATAAGTGGCATCACGGACATTGCCATTGCTGATGGCGGCACGGGCGCATCTACGGCTTCAGGGGCAAGAACAAATCTTGGCCTTGTTATTGGCACTGACATCCAAGCTTATAGTGCCGTTCTGTCTGGCGTAGCGGCGCAATTCGATGAAGCCGATGAAATCATTTATGCAAGCGCATCAGGCGTAGTTGCTTCCACGCCCTTCACTTCCTTTGCTCGTTCAATTGCTTCTGGAACCACTGCTGCTGAAGTGAGGGCCACGCTTGGCCTAGGAACGCTTGCCACGCAAGACGCAAGCAGCCTTGTCATTTCTGGGGGCACCATTTCAGGCATCACTGATCTTGCTATTACAGAAGGCGGCACGGGAGCTTCCACTGCAGCAGACGCTCGCACTAATCTTGGCCTAGCCATTGGCACGGACGTGCAAGCTTATGATGCTGGCCTCTTGTCCATTGCTGGTCTAACAACTGCCGCAGATCAGCTTCTCTATTTAACGGGCGCCGACACTTATGCCACGTCTCCACTGCCCTCTTATTCAAGAGACTTCTTAGCGAGTGGCAATAGCGCGTCTGATGCCCGCACTGTTCTTGGCCTTGGCACTTTGTCCACTAAAAGCACAGTGTCCTCTGGGGACATTAGTGCTGCAGTGGTTTCAGGCGCCAATATCATGCCAGGTTCACTCACTTTTGATAACTATGGGGCTGGTAGTGTAGTTGAAGCGGCTCTTGCTGATAGTGCCGTCACTGCAGATAAAATTGCCACAAGCGGCGTCACGGCAAGCAAACTAGCGGACAATTCTTCCACCATTGTTGCTCTTGGTGCGCCGATAGACGCTGGTGCATTTATTGGTCAACAATATCAAGACACAGCCACTGACTTCCTTTATGTATGGGACGGTGATTCTTGGGAGCGCATTGCTGCCTTGTCAACAATTGATTTTGTTGATTCCACTCCCATTGCTTTTGCCGTTTCTTATCCAGACAATTATTCGGCAACTGTCACCACCACGCTTGAAGACCAAGCTGCCAATGGTTTCTTTGCTGGACCAGTATCAGGCAACGCTTCTGCACCCACTTTCCGCGCCATTGTTCCTTCCGATTTGCCCATTGCCGCTGACGGCACTGTAGGGGCAGTGGAGCCTGGCACGGGCTTAGCCGTTGATGGCGCCGGTACGCTCAACCATAGCAATTCAGCAATTGCTGGCTCGTATGCAGGAGCTGTGACCATTGATGCACAAGGGCACATTGTTAGTGCCGTGGAAACTTTGCAAGCTTCTGATATTCCCGACTTGGATGCAAGCAAGATTATTAGCGGAAGTTTTGGAAGTTCGTTCTTAGCAGAGAATAGCGTCACTGCTTCTCAACTTGCAGACTATGGCATTGCACAAGTAAGCGAAAGTGCTCCAACGCCTGAATTTGCCGGGCAGTGGTGGATCAATCCTAATGATCGCGCTGCTTATATATGGGTGGGGGAAGTTACTCCCACGCCAAATGGCTATTGGCTAAACCTTGGTTATGGCTCTCCCACCCAAATCAACTTGCGCTTTGGTGGTACTTACAATGCTTCTGGCAATACTGTTGAAAGCATCAACAGCTACGGCGTTGAAGCGGGACTGACTATTGGCCAAGGGCTGTCATCGCCCAACACCAGTAATAATGGCGTTTATTTAATTGTTACGGCCAGCGGCACAGGCACAGCCCCTGCGCCAACAGAGCCACTGGCTATTGGCAACTGGGTGTTGTCCGAAGGCGTCGGCACATCTTGGACAAAGATTAGCCTGTCTAGCGCAGTGGCAGGCGTCAGCGATCAAGACGTGCTGGTAGCAGGCGCAAGCTTGTCTCCCGCAGCTTCTGGCATTGCTTCTCAAGAGGATTTCAACGAAAGCGTATGGCCAAAGGTACAAATTGCTAATAATTCCACGGCAGGCATTGTTCGTGCATCCACGGAAATAGTGGTGGCATCAGGCACTGGCATTATGAGCATTGGCACTGTAGACGATGGATCCTACTAATGGCAATGGGGAAGAGTAAATGGCTCATCAAGCACAGCGTTTTGTCTATGCAGGAAAGGAAATTCCTCCTTACGGCGACGAAGGACAAATCTTAGTCAAGACGGCAAAAGCCTTTTACTACACGGCATGGGACAACGTTGACCACATTTTGAATTCTTCCAATGGCGTGATAGATGAAGGCGAGTATTATTAGCCTTAGAATGTGATAAGTTAATCGCTCCTCTTGATGAGCTGAGCACCTAGGAATTCTTCTCCATGGCATCCACTGTTAAGCATCTTCGTTCGTCCACTGCAAATAAGCGCCCCACTGCTTCTGGACTGGCAGATGGACAATTAGGCATCAACACTGCCTCTGGCACTCCAGGCGTATTTTTCAAGGATAGTGCTGGCACTGTTGTAAAAGTCGGTCCTGCCCATGTGGGCTCAAGTGCTCCCAATGTGTCGCCAGCAGGAAGCGCTGGCAATTCACGAGGAGAACTATGGGTGAATAATAGTGCGACTATTCACGGTCTTAATTATTACACGGGCTCTGCTTTTGTCAACCTCACGCCTTCTGGAACTACTTCTGTTGCTGGCTTAGTTGAGCTTGCAACTGATGCGGAAACGCAAACTGGCACTGACACAATTCGCGCTGTCACGCCGTCTGGCTTGCAAAGCAAAATTAGCGATTCCACTTCTACCACTAGTTCCACCACCATTGCTTCTGCTACTGCCGTAAAGGCGGCTTATGACCTTGCCGATGCGGCATTGCCCAAAAGCGGAGGAAGAGTCACTGGAGCGTTAGAAATCGGCCCTGCAGGAAGTTTAGTCTTTGAAGGAAGCAGCGACAATAGCTTTGAAACCACACTGGCAGTAGTTGATCCTACTGCTGATCGCACTATCACTTTTCCCAACGTAACTGGCAACGTTGTTACTACTGGCGACAGTGGCACTGTTACGAGCACGATGATTGCTAATAGCACCATCGTCAATGCCGACATCAGCGCAAGTGCTGAAATCGCAGTCAGCAAGTTAGCCGATGGAACTGCACGACAACTGCTGCAAACTGACGCGGCAGGTACTGGTGTTGAATGGACTGACAACGTAGATATTCCTGGCACCCTAGACGTAACTGGCGCAACAGTTCTAAGCGGTCGCGTCGGCATTGGCACCACTGACACTGGCGCTCTTGTCAATATCAGCGCCAATACCGCAGAAGATGCTTTGCGTGTCACGCAAACTGGCGCGGGTAACGCTCTTGTGGTTGAAGACAGTGCCAACCCTGACGGCACTCCTTTTGTAATTGATGCAAATGGCCGCGTGGTTCAAGGACACACAACTGCCCTGTCGCTAAACGGCACTGGTGGCACTCCTGTCCAGCAGATACATGCTGCTACGTCCAATCTCTTCGCTGGTGCTTGCTATTCTGCAGTCAACTGGGGTGACACCGTCGCTCCTGCTGGTATTTTTATAGCTAGAGGCCGCTCCGGCGCTATTGGCACCTACACGATTGTTCCAAGCGGTCAAAACCTAGGCGAGCTTCGTTTTGCAGGTGCTGATGGCGTTGATTTTCAAAACGCGGCGGTAATTGGCGTTCAAGTGGATGGCACCCCCAGTGCTGGCATTGTGCCAGGAAGAATTACTTTCGAGACTGCCAACAGTTCTGGAACATTGACGGAACGGATGCGTATCGATAGCTCCGGTCGCGTGGGCATTGGCGCCACGACAAGCTCAGAAATTGGAGTACGTGTTATACAAGACGCAAATGGCGCAGACCTAACAGTTGTTTCGGCAAACTGGACGGCTACAACTGGGACTATCACAAACGTAACAAATTTTAGTGCATCGCGTTCTACGGCTGGCGCGACTATTACTAATTTATATGGTTTTAATGCAGCCAGTAACCTGACCAGTGCTACTAATAATTATGGTTTTTACGGCGACTTGCCATCAGGAACTGGGCGCTGGAACTTCTACGCCAACGGCACTGCTCCTAACTACTTCGCTGGCAATGTGGGCATTGGCACCACTTCTCCCGATGCCCCGCTGCATGTAGCCGGCCTAACTCGATTAAACTCAACCGACACTCCTGCCACTTCAACCACTTCTGCAATTACTCGCACCAGCGCGGGAAATAACGACGGAAATGTTGGCCTTGAATGTGTAGCCAGCACCTCCGCTACTCGACACCACATTTCATTTGTCAACTCCAATGGCATTGTCGGTTCAATTTCTACCAGTGGTTCCGCCACCGCTTACAACACCTCCTCTGACTACCGCCTAAAGGAGAACATCGTTCCACTGACCGGCGCCATTGATCGCCTGCAGCAAATCCCCGTTCACCGTTTCAATTTTATTGCGGACCCCGACACCGTAGTAGATGGCTTCATCGCCCACGAAACAGCGTCAGTAGTGCCTGAGTGCGTCACTGGCGAAAAGGACCAGGTAGACGAAAATGGCAAACCCATCTACCAAGGTATTGACCAGAGCAAGATTGTGCCGCTTCTCACTGCTGCGCTGCAAGAAGCTATTGCTAAGATTGAAGCCCTAGAGGCTCGCATTGTTGCCTTGGAAGCTTGATCTAGTATTTTCTTATGGCAGTAAAAACACGAGGCGGCAGTGCAGCATTAAAGCGCGAGCATAAGGCTGGCCCTCCAAAGTTAACAAAACAGGGCAATGGAAAAAGAAGCAAGCCTAGTCATGGTCGCAAGCTTTTGAAAGGACAAGGGAAGGGTTGACACTTGGTTCTTAAGCAGCTACCCTACGAAAGCCTCGCTTTCTTCCCATGGCTTTTGTCAATACTATTTCCTTTTCCCATCGCTTCTCTGACGAGCAGCCAATTGGCGGCTATTGTTCCTACCAAGAAATCAATCACACTTGTAGTAATGATGATGCCATGGCAGTAGTACGAGCGTTCTATCAATTTATGATGGCTTGTGGCTATGCCCCGTCTAATGCCGTTGATGCAATGACCACCATTGCTGACGAATATGGCACTGCTTATTGCTACGATAGAAAGAAAGAAGAATAGAAACAGTGGCTGATCCTGGGCGTTATGACATAACCATTCACCAAGGGGCCACTTTTGTGCTGCCTGTTCAATATAAAGATAGCACTGGCACGCCTGTTAATATGAGCGGTCACACTGTTAGTGGCACTTTATGGAATAACAATGGCACAAGCAAACTAGCTAATTTCACTACTGAATGGCTAGCACAAGCAAGCGGCTATTTTGAACTAAGCCTTGCGGCATCAGGCACTAGTCTTGTCACTAACCAAGGGCAGTATGATGTGTTGGTAGTTGAGCCAAGTGGAGAGAAATACTATCTCCTAGAAGGCACTGCTTTCTTTAATCCTGGCTTCACCTGGAGAGGTTGATCGTGACACGAGTTATTGTTACTGAACGCAATTCTGTCCAAGTGGTGGAAGTGATTGCTCGTGGCCCGCAAGGACCACCAGGGCCACCAACTTTTGGTAGCGGCCTTTTTGTTGATGATGCCGCTAAGATAGACAAAAGCATTGTCTATTACGATGCCGCATCGTCCAGTTATAAGGCAGATGCCATCTGGACTACTTCCACTATTGTTGACGGGGCTAACTTCTAATGGCTAACACTTTAAGGATTAAGCGGCGCGTTGCTGGTGGCGCGGCTGGCGCTCCGTCATCTCTTAAAAACGCAGAGCTAGCCTTTAATGAAGTAGATGATATTCTTTACTATGGTAAAGGCGCTGATGGTAATGGCGATGCCACCACTATTCCTGCCATTGGAGGCATTGGTGCGTTTGTCAATCTGACGGCCAATCAAACTATTACTGGCACAAAAACTTTTGCTGGTACGCTCGTAATGTCGGGCGCCACCATTGATGGCTTTTCCACCACTGGAGGCGTCGTTATTGGCGGCGACTTGACGGTTAATGGCACCACTACGACTGTCAACTCTACGACGGTCAGCGTTGATGATAAAAACATTGAACTTGGCGCTGTTAGTGGCGTGCCCACTGATGCTGGCGCTGATGGTGGCGGTATCACGCTGAAAGGCACCACTGACAAGACTTTCAATTGGGTGGATGCTACTGATGCTTGGACTTCTAGCGAGCACCTTAATCTCGCCAATGGCAAAAGTTACTTTATCAATGGAGCCAATGTACTAAGTGGTTCTGCTGTTGGTGCTGGCGTTACCAGTTCTAGCCTTACTACTGTTGGCACGATTAGTGGCGGTACTTGGCAAGGCACTGCTATAGGCGTTGCCTATGGCGGCACAGGCCAATCAAGTTACACAGACGGACAATTACTCATTGGCAATTCGTCAAACAATTCGCTGTCAAAATCCACGCTTACGGCAGGCTCTGGCATAACCATTACCAATGGCAATGGCACTATCACGCTAGATGCTACAGGAGTCAGTTTCACGGCAGGAGATGGCCTCGACCTCGTAGGCAGCGAACTATCCCTTGATCTCAAGGCCAATGGTGGCTTGGTCATTGAAAGCACCGAGCTAGCCGTTGACTTGGGCGCTTCTAGTATCACTGGCACTCTTGCCATTGCAGACGGCGGCACGGGCGCTACAACGGCCTCTGGCGTGCGAGCTGCGCTTGACTTGGAAGTGGGCGTAGATGTGCAGGCATGGGATGCTGATCTTGACACGCTTTCCACCATGCAAACTGGCGCTCCTGCTGCGCTTGCTTTGCTCACTGCTACGGAAGTGGCCATTCTTGATGGTGCCACTGTCACCCATAGTGAACTGAATGTCATTGATGGTTCCACTGCTGCAACTGCCACTACGCTGGCTCTAGCTGATCGTATGGTCGTGAATGACAATGGAGCAATGGTGCAAGTGGCACTGTCTGATTTGGTAACATTCTTGGAAGATGGAGCCACTTCTGGCTTCGACGTGGACGGCGGAACTTTCTGATGCCTCGTAAAACTAATATCATCATCCGCAATGGCACCACTGTTCCTAGTGGTGCTGATTTCAACGTGGGAGAGCCTGCGTGGGATAAGACAGCGAAGAAGCTATATATCAAAGCAGATGACAATACGATGGCAGAGATTGGGGCCGGAGGTAGTTCTGTCTCCATTGGCACTAGCGCAGCGGATGTGCTTTCTGCAGCAGCAGGAGAAATTACGGCTGATGATGCTGGAGAAGATAAGCTCGTCTTCTGGGACGACAGTGCGAGCAAGCTAACATACCTTACAGTGGGAAGTAACCTGACCATCACTGACACTACCATTGCTGCCACCGGAGGCGGTGGTGGCGGCACTGAACCTTCCAACCCTTTCCTGCTAATGGGAGCTTAAAATGGCAACAACATATAAAGTTTTAGGCCAAAGCGCCCCGAGTGCTGCCACTGACACTGGCCTTTACACAGTGCCAAGTGCAACCAGTGCCGTGGTTTCCACGCTTAGCGTATGCAACCGTGGAGTTTCTACAACATTCCGCGCAGCAGTGCGCCCTGCCGGTGCAACACTTGCCAATCAGCATTACATCGTTTATGACAATGTAGTGAATGCTGGCGACGCAGTATTTCTCACTCTTGGCATTACGCTGGCTGCCACTGATGTGGTCACTGTTCGCGCTGGCACGGCAGACATGTCATTCTCACTATTTGGTTCGGAAATTACATAATGAGCACCCGCCGAGTACAGAGCTCTGCCATTAAGCCACGCACCTTGGGGGCTGAAGTTGCGTCTTGGGCTCGCAATCCTTCGTGGCTGGCCCTTACCGCAGTAAGTGATAGCGAGCAACGTTTTCGGGGATTAGTTGCAGTGTTTCCACAAGGATCATACCTGGCACTCTCTGCTGCTGGTAACTACACCGTTGATTGGGGCGATGGCAGCAGCGAAAACGTAAATACAGGCGTCACGGCATTAAAGCTGTATGACTTTAACGATGCTGACCTAGCCAATACCAATGCGCCAGTAACACTAACTGATTCAGGGGATTTGGTTGAGCGCACGGCACACGGCTATAGCAATGGTATGGAAGTGCGTTTCTATAACATTGTTTCCACCACTGGACTGACAGCAGCACAGACATACTATGTTATCAATGCGACGACAAATAATTTTCAAGTGACGGAAACAGTAGGCGGCTCTGCCATTGCGCTCACTACAAACGGCTCTGCAACCCTACTGCCCTATAAGCAGGCCATTGTTGTTGTTACTCCGCAAGCAGGGCAAAATCTTACTGCGTTTAACTTAAACGTAAAACACACTGCCACGAACTTGCAAACATACGAAACTGGTTGGCTTGACCTGGAGTTTAGCGGCACGCAGCTAACATCATCAGGGCTAACTATTGGCGGCACTAATGTGCGCTTTGCAATGTGCGAACGCGCAGCGATTCGGTCAATCGGTAGCTGCACTAACTTAAGCAATTTGTTCAATGGCTTTCGAAAGCTAAGACAAATTATACTCGGCAATACCGCAGCAGTTACAAGCGTATTTAGCATGTTTAACAGTTGCGTCAGCCTTACCGCTGCGCCTTTTTTTGATACGGCAGCCGTAAATAACACTTCGCAAATGTTCGTTGGTTGTTCATCTTTAACTACAGTTCCGTTATATAACACTGCAGCGGTAGACAATGCAAGCAGCATGTTTAACGGCTGCACATCCCTAACTACCGTTCCGTTGCTTAATTTAATAAGTGTAAATAATGCAAACGAAATGTTTGTTGGCTGCAGGTCTTTAACTAGCGTGCCCTTGTTTAATTTCAAGACTACAGGCACAATATCAATGGCTGGCACATTTGCGGAATGCACATCCTTAACTACTGTGCCGCTATTTAACACTGTAGCGGTGACCAACACGGCCACAATGTTCAGAAACTGTTCTTCGTTGGTTTCTATACCACTTCTTAATCTTGCAGCAGTTACTGATATAAACCAAATGTTTATTAGTTGCGCAGCTTTAGCCAGCGTGCCATTATTTAATATAGGGGCGGTTACAAATGCAAATAATTTTCTTAGGGACTGCAGATCTTTGGTCACCGTACCGTTGTTTAATACCGCAGCAGTGACAAATGCAGGCAGCATGTTTCAGGGGTGCTCTTCCCTGTCTAGCGTGCCAGCACTTAATGTATCTGCCGTTTCTTCCTCAGGAAACTTTGGCTCTATGTTTACCGATTGCGGCTCCTTGTCTCGCATCCAAGCGTCCAATTTTAATTATACTTTCTCTGTTGCCAACTGCAAGCTAGGCGCCACCGAGCTAAATGAGATCTACACAAACCTTCCCGTGGTCGTAGGACAAACCATTACAGTAAGCAACAACGTGGGAACTGCTGGCGACGACCCGACCATCGCCACCGCCAAAGGGTGGACCGTAACCGGCTAAAAAACTATGGACACAAGCGGATTTTACAAGCTTGACGGGAGCCTGCTGTATGGCCCTAACTACGTGCTAAACGCCGACTACGAACTGCGGCGTGAAACTCACGATCAGCCTTCCTACCCCGTTGACGGATGGTACTGGTTCGACACAGAAGAAGAGGCGCGTATTTTCTTTGACTTGCCGCTAGAGCCTGACGCCTTGCAGTTCTAGTCCCGCTGTCGCCAGTCTGACGAATCATCCCGCCTAAACCAGTCGGCAATGTCATCAGGCCCTTCAAATCGTCTCTTGGGCTGACCACCAAGATCTAAAGCATTCAAAAAAGCATCCATGCTTCCTTCAATCATATCTGGATTGACAGCATTCCTATGAGCACGACGAAGCATACTGGCAGCAGTACGATTTGCCTCTCCAAGCTTTTGCGCCCAAATGCGATCTTCCAAGTCAATGGACTGTTGTGTGGCAATTCTATTGCAAATGGTTGACAGTCTTAGGCGGTATGATGTGGAAAGCATGGCCTCTTTTCTTGGCTTGTTCATGATACAAGCAATTAACAAGCCCTCGCTAGACTTTCATTAAAACTAAAGACAATGGGACAAATTATTGCAGGCGGCGAACAGTTTGAAACTCATATAGAAGCTGATCATCGCGGGCGAATCATTCAAAAGGGACCAGACAGTGGCATGTTTGATGCCTTTGCCAGACAGCGTTTTAGTCAGCCCTTCACGGTGTTTGAAAGCATCATGCGCCATGGCAGGCGCACTGATCTATGGGACGAACAGCTAACGGCTAGCGGCACTGTCAACTTTCTTTCCAATGAAAGCTCGCTAGAGCTAAAAACTACCACGGCGTCTGGCGATACAGTGCTAAGGCGATCTAGGAAATACTTTCCCTATCAATCAGGAAAAAGCTTGCTTGTTCTTGCAAGTTTTGTAGGCAATGAGCCAATGGCAGGGCTCGTGCAGGAAGTGGGATATTTTGATAACAATAATGGCATTTTTGTAAGAGCCAATGGCACCACGATTGAACTTGTCATTCGTAGCTTTGTTGATGGAACGGCACAAGAAGACATTGTTCCACAAGTTTCATGGAACATCAATTCTTTCCCATCGCTTGACTTTTCTAAAGCCAACATTTTCGTTGCTGATTTGGAATGGCTAGGTGTGGGACGAGTGAGAGCAGGCTTCGTCGTAGATGGAGAATTCCTATATTGCCATGAATTTAACCATGCCAATATCATTGATAGCGTGTATATGAGCACAGCCATTCTGCCATTGTCTTATCGCATCAATAATTCTTCCTCCATTGCTTCTCCTGCCACGATGAAGCAAGTGTGCAGCACTGTTATCAGCGAAGGAGGCTATCAACCATCAGGGCCTATTTACATTGCGGGCCGTGGAGTTTCTAGTTTTGACAACATTTCCTCTGAGACGATGGTGGCAGCCATTCGTATGACAAGTGGTCGCACTGACAATGTGATTATTCCTTCGCAAGTGGAGGTGAGCTTAGGTGGCAATCCTGCTTCTAATATTGTGGCTCAATGGCGCTTGCGGCTTAATCCCACCATAAGCGGCACTTGGCTTGCGGCGGACAATGGAAGGGGAAATGTGCAAACAATGAGCAGTGGCACATTTAGTGGCGGAACAGTGATTGGCGCTGGTCTAACGGCCTCCAGGGGAGCAGTAGAGTTTTCTCCTGATAGTGGATTGGCCTTGAGCCTTGGTCGCACCATTGATGGCACTAGCGACATCTTGGTGCTTACTGTGCAATGCAGCTCTTCTGAAAATGCAACGGGCTTGCTGGGCTGGAGAGAGCTTGTTTAACGCCCTGCTTGTCTGCGTGAAAAATCAGGATGATGCGGATGGTAGGGGTGTACGCAATGTATGTACATTCGGGAAACCATGGCCAAGCCTGCTGAAAACAAACATAGCCCAACGATGATTTCCATGGCGATTAAAAAGCTTGTTCTATTCTAGGCGCCAAGTAATTCGTAGTTCGCCTCCAAGGGCCTTCACTGCATCGCTGCTGCCTTCTGCGGCTTCATGAATGATCATCACGGAAGGGACAATGGCATCAGGAAGTGGCGTGACTGTAGCTTCTGGAAATAACTCTTGAGCTTTTTCTGCAAGCGCATTAGCTCGTTGTTCGCGCTCTTCGTTTTCCCATTGTTCTACAAGCGTTACCGCCTGCTTATCCACTTCTTCAATCGTGTATTGAACTTTCCATTCTTCCCAGAATGGACGAAGAGTGTCCATGATATTTTTGTAGCCTGGCGCAAATAGCAGCCACGGCCATCTCTTTGCTGCCCATATCCCTGCCTCGTAGCAAGAATAGTAAAAGAACGTTTCAGCGTTCATTGACTTTCTTGCCAAACTGAGCAAAATACAGTGCCTTGCTTGTATAAAGGCAAAATTTTATGAATAAGATCAAAATTTCTACAGCGAACACAGCCAAAAGTTGGCACAAGCTTTTGATTGGGAGCCCATGCTCCAGGCCATCCAAGCGCACTGGCCCCGCCATGAATGCCTATGCCTGCTCGTCCATTGCCAGCTTCTTGATTTTCTAGTTCAATCAAATCGTAAAAAGCCCAGCCATAAGCCAAAAGCGTGCGATCATACATGCCTTTGTCGCCATAAAGAGCATAATCGTTATACAACTTGCCCAGTTTGTATAATCCTGGAGGACAGTCTGATTTTTGTATTCTCCATTCATAATCACTATATTGTCCACGAGCTAAACAAGGAATCTCCCATAGAAGCTTCCCTTCAAAAGAAAATGCTTTCATGGTTTCTATGATGTCATTGACAATCAAATGGGAGTCGCCTTTCTTGAAGCCAAAGTCTTGCGGGCGCTTTTTAGGACCAACCATGGTAATTTTTGTGCTTTCAGGCGCATATTGTTTCATTAGCCTACTAAGCTTTGCTGGATAGTCAGGGTCTGTTGCATAGCCCTGTTCTTTCAGCATTCGCGCAGCAGCGTAACGATTAGGCGCATTATTCACGCCCTTGAATTGCTTATAGTCTTTGTACCAGCGTGTGACTAGGTATTCAACGCAAGCAGCGATGGAGGGAAAGTTAATAAAGCCAGTGTTAATTGTCACCCACTTTCCATCGTAAAACTCTTTCGTGCTTACGCTAGAGCCATTCCCTTTGAGTCCTGCAAAATTGTTCTTTCCAGAGAAGTGTTTGCCAAAACCACTTTCCAGCGCCCATTGCGAGGCAACAAGCTCAGGAAAACGAGCCCCCACGCGACGAGCATGGGAGCTAATGCCTTCCCAGGAATTGGCAATGTCAGCCATGATGGCTTACTTTTTAGCGCTGCCCACGCGGAAGATGGTTTGCAGACCATCAAGGATCAGTTGCAAAACGTTGTTGCTCTTCCAAGGCGAGTATTCAATGAGCTGGTCTAGGGCAGCAACGATGATGCCACCAACGATAAACCATTCAACGGGATCCACGGCAATAAAGCGAAGGTACTATAAGCCTAGCGACTGATTTCCAGCTCGCGCACGCGCACTTCCAAATTCTTAATGTTTTCCGTGAGGGTGCCAAGCTTTTCCGTGATATTTTCCACTTGTGAAGTGATCTTCACTTGCTGATGGCCAATGCTCATCATCATTCCCCCAGTTGCGAGAAGCATACCAGCAGTAATGCTTACAGCCAAATTTGCAAGCTTATCCTGCCATGATTCCATTGGTGATAAATGATAATGTTTTCCTCATTCTAGGCAATCACTATTCCTCCATTGGCCGTTTAGGCTATGAGCAGGACAATTAAAGAATGCCATGGGGATGAGAAATGGACCAGATGATCTTCTCCATTCACTCACTGAATTACGCCCTGGCGAAGCTAAGCGCCGTTATCGCAAAAGCATCTTTGAAGACTTTCCAACTAAAGGACCATTTGGCCATTGTGCCTGTGCCTATTGCGGAGCGTGGGGCGAGAAACTGACCATTGATCACATTGTTCCTAAAAGCAAAGGCGGACCACACTTTGCAAAATGGAACAACATACCTTCGTGCTTGGATTGCAATGCAGACAAGGGAAGCCTGTCATTGTTTGAATGGTGGAGGCCGCAAGAATTCTGGACGCAACAGCGAGAAGAAGCCTTGCTTGCTTGGGTGTATGCGCATAGTTTTGTCAGCGCCCACACTGAACTAGGTAGCTGGGAGCAATGGATGGAAGACACTCAGCGCATCTTGCCAGTGCATGAACAGCCAAAAGAAAAGGCAGCCTTTATGCCGCCTTCGTTAATTTTGAAGCTAGTTAGTTGATGGGCTGAAATATGCTTTCCGACGGACCAGTGCGCACTCCTGGCAATGGACAGAAGCCATCAGGGCAGCCACTAATCATATAGTCATCAGGATCGTAAGCGCCCACTTCCTCTAAGAGCATTGCCTTAACGGCCTCGTAATTAGCCGCGTGTTTTGCTTCTTCGCTTTCAATGGTGGCAATCAAACGATTGAGATACCACTGTGCCTTTTGAAGCGATTCCACGCCTCCTTTCGCTTCATAGCGCCAAACATACTTCATCACATTGGCTTTCAATGAGCCCTTAAAGGCTTCTGCGCTCATAGAGGCTTCAATGGCATCAATACATTCAATGGTGCCTTGATAGTGCGGAGGATGATTAACGAAGTCGGTCATGATCAGAATTGATAGTTGTTTGCTTCAAAAGCAGCAAATGCTTCGGGCGCTACAGGACGACCGAGTTCAAGCAAGGCTTTGGCATAGGCAACAATTTCCCCTTGGGCGCCATGGCCAATGCGCAAGGAAATGAAATGAAAGAGAGCCTGGAGAGAGCAGGTCCAAACAAAGCTCGTATAAAGAGCAGAAGGAAGAATGGCTCGTGCCTGCTCCTTGCACACGCCTGCCAGTAGAAGCCCTTCATAGGCTTCTGTGGCCGCGTACAAGGCCGCGCAATAGTATTGCAGGGCTAAGTCTGTATAGTCTGTTTCAGCCTCCGACAGAGGCTTCCCAGCGGCCTGGCGATTGTCTTCGCTCTGCTGATAGAAAACACTAGGGCAATAGAATTCTGCATCTTCTGCTGAACAGTAGCGAAAACTCTTCTCGTTCCAGCCCAGTTGATCATCAACGAAAGTTGATGCCACTGTATGCTTCCACCACTGCCTGGCAATGAACAATGGTGCCTTTACTTGCCACTTAAACACCACGCCTCTAAAAGGAGAAGTGTGATGATGCTTGGCTAAGTAATTAAGAAGCTTGCCATCTTTTTCTTCCCATTGTTCCTTTCTGTTGTCAAAGCTTTGACGAGCATCATTCACAATGGAAAGACTGTTGCCCATGGAATCAATTAGTGCTACGGTGCTTTTACCGTCGCCCAATGGATCAAGAGAAGGAAAGGTCATTTGTCAGAAGAACTTTGGCCAATTAATGCGCGAAAAGTGAAGGCCAAGAGCCACCACTGCGGGAAAGTCAGAAAGAACGATGGGAAAAGAAAGGCGGCACAAAGGCTTAGTAACCAGCCATTAAGAGCAGAACCAATCGCAGCAGTGAGCAACAGGCCAAAAAGCTCGCCCCATTTCTCGGCGGCAGTCTTTTCAGGAGGAAGCATTTTCCTCCTCTTTGCGGACTGTCTCAATGGCTGCATAAGTGCTGTTGCGGCTGAGCAGCATCTCCACGCCAATCAAATGTGCCAATAGGCCAATGTCATGAGCATACTTTTTAAGCTCTGCTTCTGAGGATCCTGCAGGCTCAAGGCTGTTGATCAATGCTGGCATTGCGGACATTGCCGCGTCGTTAATGTACCATTTGTCGTCTTCTAAAGAAGGCATGGCTTAAGGGAAAGGCTCGCTCATCATAGTAGCTTCAGTGCTTTTCGGCAAGCCGTCCACGGTTTTTCGGCTCTCCCCCGTCGTCATTTCCTTGTCGTTCGCCATTCGCGAATAGCATATGCAAAGAGACGATAGAACCATGAGCTTTGTAATTCCTGCCCAGTTCGCCTACAATGGCAAAAACTATGCCGTTCACATGGGGCCTTTCAACCATTCAGCCGAGCGCGAATTTGCTCTTACTGTTAATCGCCGTGCCATTGATGATTGCAGCAGTCTGGAGCAGCTAAAGCCAGTGGCTAAGAACCTCTTGGAAGGATGGTCGTCTTTGCAAACTGCTTTTCAAAGCCTCATGCTTGAAAACATTCAACTCAGACAAGCCCTGGATAAGCGCAATGTGGATTTGCAAGCGGCAGAAGAAATTGTCAATGAAGCTTCTGCTTTGATTGAAGCTATGCAGAAGCAGAACGCAAATGGGCAGCAATCATGGCAAGCCATTCGGAGTCTTTTGCCATGGTAGCCGTGAGCAAGAAAATTGTCCAGCCGCTTGTATAAGCAAGATTATATTTACGACAGTCTCGTTCATAACCAGAGCCTGTCACGTGACGACCACGGTTATATACACCGCCTTGTATTTCAATGCCCGTTTTAGAAGACAAGTGAGCAAAATCTAGACGATAACGCTTAGATCGTTTGCTTTTTGCATAGCGCTCTTGATAATCTTTTTCCCACGCATCAATATTAGAAAATTCTCTTTCAAGAACTAACTGAGGATAATGAGCTTGCCAAAGACTGAGAAACTGATCTTCAAGAGCGCTCAAAGGCTAGACAGCAGCTAGATGCACCCTAGCACCTTGGTTCTGATAGGCGCCCGTGTATGCCTGTTCTACGCTGCTTGACAGTTCGTAAAGCATAATTTGCACGATGCCTTCATTGGCATATATGCGCACTGGAAAGGGCGATGGATTGGCAATGTGCATGGTTAAATAGCCGCTCCATCCAGGCTCAATTGGCGTGACATTGATAATCACGCCGCAACGTGCATAAGTGCTTTTTCCATCGCACAGTCCAATGATATTGGCTGGCATGGTAATTAGTTCAAGGCTTGTACCAAGAGCAAAACTGAAAGGGGAAAGTTCAAAATAAGAACTGCCTTGATGGTGAATGAGAGCCTCTTCATAAGGAATGGTAGGGTCTGCAAGCTTGGGGTCTAGCGTGGCATTAGCCCTTTGTGTGTAACCGCCAGTGAAAGTGAGAAATTGTCTTGGGGAAAGGCGAATGTCATATCCTGCCTGGGAAAGACCATAAGAAATAGCTTTTGTGCCATTGTCTAGCTTTCTCCGCTTTTCACCCACATAGGGCTGGAAAATGTCTAGCTCAGCAAGTGCAGAAATTTCTTTGTCAGTGAGAAGAGCCATGGTTCGGAAGATTAACGATGAAGGTATCCAGCAAGTGCAAAGCTAATTGCAAGGCAAATTAGAAAAACAGTCAAATTGTTCATAAAGCAAGAAAGGGCACCGAAGTGCCCATTGTCGTGACGATGATCAGAACAAATCGTCTGCAGAGGCGGAACCAGTCGCTTCACCGTCATTCACCCAAAAAGACGCATAGGCGACGGGCGAGTCTTGCTGGCCTTTGACTTTGATGGGACCAGTGTGCGTAGGTGAACGCTCTGAAGTACCACGAGTGTTGGGCCAGACAGCAATTTCAAGCGTGTAATGACCGCGCTCGTTGGCTCCTGCTTTTTTCATTGCGCCGAGCAATTCGGCTGTAAGTTCCAAAGTACCTTTGAAAGTGGGGCGATTAGCCATGGGGCGTCTCTCCGTAGGAGGATTAGTGTTGGTTGCCCATGTGGGCTTGATCATCTTACCCCCTATCCTCCGTAAGTGCAAACGCCTTGCCCCCTGGGTAGCAAGCCTTGAAATACCTCTTAACAGTGTCGTGCATGATGCGCTGCTGGCTGATCAGTTCAAAGCCGTCAAGATGCACCAGTTGTAGCGATGGCTCCACTTCTTTGTTTTCAGGATCGTAGCAGGCAATCACACACCAGGCTTCTTCAATGGGACAGGAATAGAGCTGTTCGGCGGCCATGGCATACGCGCCAAGTTGTCGCTTGTAATCCGCCAATTGGTAATCAGGCTTTTCCTTGTAGCTGGTTTTCCAATCGACGAGAGCCACTGTCCCATCGCCCATTGCTGCCACCATATCTAACGTGCCCGAGAAACCAAGCTTGTCTTCTTCATGCCACCATGCCACAGCACTTTCCACTAACACTGGCGAAGCAATGCCTTCAAGAAATGGCTCGACAGCTTCGTAATAGGGCTTCCAATCAGGAGCCCTGTCTAAATGGTGCTCAATGTCTTCGCCTTTGAAATGCTCTTCAATGACGCCGTGCATCCATGTGCCACGATTGGCTGCAAGCCTGGTGCGACGCTTTGCTTCTTCTTCTCCTACACGCTTCCGCCAGTTGATTAAAGCCATGATTTTCCCCACAGGAGCCATGGAGGAAAGCACAGTTGTCACTGATGGCAAAAGCATTCCCTGAGGCACATTAGGAAAGTCCACGCACTGATAGTGCCTTTTTCCATTGAGGCTAATGCGACGTGGCTCATAGTGCTGCAGGGAAGGCATGGAAAGGGCTTCAAGAGCAAGATCGTAACAAGCCATTGTCGCCCATTGTCACTTTTCTGTCAAATGAAACGATCTAACTTGCCTTGCCACAACGAAGGACGAATCTTGCCAGAATCACGATCCCAGCAAGCTTTGCAATCAGGACACTGGTAAGCCACAGTACGGTCCCGGTCACGGTCGTAAATGCCCAGCACTCTTGAAAAGAATTTTGCATTGCCAAAGTGATGCCTGCTTTCTTCTGGAATGCGCTTTTCGTGCCATAAGCTTCCACACTTAGGACAATTAGCAATAAGTGAAAGGTCAATCATTGGTCGAAATCAAACAACGTTTCAAAGAGCAAATTAACAACCATGGCAACAAGCAAAATGCTTGGCAAAAGAACAAAAGCAGCAAGAAGAAAGTTCATAATTCATCAAGTGGAGAATCGTCGGAGTTCATAATAATGTTCCCAGCAAAGGCCAGTGCAAGACTGGCCGCTGCTAGGTCAATTACTTTCCCTCAACAAAAGCCTTCACTCCTTGAATGGCCTGATCACTGGTGCCTTCTGTGCAAATAGCACGAAGCGTATCAATTTCCTTTGCCATTGTGGCTTTAGCAATTTTGATGCCTTTTTCCTTTGTCCATGAAGTGACCATGGTGGTAATCACATTGGCGAACATTTCTTTGTCTTTAATGTCTTCGCCTTTTTGCAGACCAAGGGCTTCTAAACCAGCTTTGATCCTTTGCATACTGGTGCGCTCGTCTGCGTAGCCGAGGGGATTAGCCCTTCCGAAATCAAGAAGTGCTGCCTTGCCATTGAAAGCTTCTGGCTCAGAAATGCCACCAGTAGCCTCCTGAGGGGAAGGTGCAACCGTCTTGGCCGCAGGGGCAGACTTTGGGGCTTCTTGCTGCAGCGGGAGACGAGGGGGCGTTTTTTCATCGTCGCTTTTAGGGATGTCTTCGCCAGAATACAGCTTGAGGCCAAGGCCAGTGAAAGTGGCAATGCATTTAACACTGGCGCGTTGAATGTTGTCGCTCACTTGACGAGCATCCAGCTCTTTCACTGCATTGTGCTTGTTGTCCATAATTGGAAAGACAAGCGCAGGAGTGCGACGAATGCCGTCCGTTAAATACGGGCGGAGAAGCCAGCAACCTTCCTTGCCAAATACTGGCCAACCAGCAGAAGCCTCTTCAAACGCTACGAACAGCGCAGGAAATTGCTCCTTGAGGTAGCGGAAGGCAAATGGCCATGACAAATAGGAAAGGCCCTTGTAGTTCTTCTCAACGTGTTCCCCAATGGCGAGTTCATAAGCTTTAGTGAATGCTTCAGCAGGAATATCAAGAGGCTGGAAAATGCCGAGATTGCGTTCGGCCATCATGGTGCTAGATGCTTCGTTCATGGAAAAATCTTCGGGGCGATAAATAAAAGTGGAATGATTCATGACTCAATGGAGGAATCAAGTTTGTAGTGGTTGTCATAGAACAAGACAAGCTTTTGTGGCTTGTTGCCTTCGTAAGTGAGAAGGCTTTTGCCAGGCAAAGGCCAGTCTTCTACAAGACGCACGTCACTGATGCCTTCAGTGCTACTCTCTGCATAGCCTTCCTCCATCGCTCCTTGCTCATAACAAAGAAGCACAGGCGTATCAGGGCCGCTTTCGGCAAGAGCCTTGTTTAGTAGTTCAATCAACTGGGATAGTTTCATCAGGGGGAGAGCAAAAATCAATGGAGAAAGGCCAGGCATCGTCTGAGAAAAGCGCAGCGCCTTCCCAGTCGGCAGTAGAACGTATGATGCGCTCTAGCGTTTCAGAACGGCTTAAGGCAGCCGCAGAAGCAATGGCACTGAGATGAGCAAAAGCAGTTTCAGACAGCGTGAAATGCTTGCGCTGCTTGCCGCCCTCGTAAGGGCTTTTGGGCATGGCTTTTCTTGCGGAACAGGCCCACCATAACGCCTGCAATGCCCTTTACCAGCTTGATGGCCCATAAGAATGTCTTATGAAAGCTAGTCGTTGCAGCCCTTCGCTTGAGATGCCATGATGGTTGACGCCCTCTCCGTCGCCCATGACTTTTTCGATTCTGGACCACCTTGACACGCTTGAGCCAAGCAATGAGCCAGGTAAGTTCGTTTGTCCAGCATGTGGAGGCAATGACTTTACAGTGAACAAAGACACTGGCGGTTACAATTGCTGGCACGACACTTCCCCTTCCCATCGCTCTGAAATTCGTAATGTGCTGGCACCAATGATTCGCTGGGAAAAGCCTCCAAGGGAAACAGGGCAATATAGCTTTTCTTATAAGGACCGCGATGGAAAAGAAGTGGTGGTGGTCCATCGTGATGACACGCCTGCTGGAAAGAAGATTTGGCAAGATTTTCCCACCATTGAGAAAACACCGAACGGGCATAAAGCCAAGCTTCAGGAAGTAAAAGCCAAGATTCTTCCCTATCAGTATCACGAAGCCATTGCTAAGCACAAAGAAACTGGCCTGCCGATTTTTATAGTTGAAGGCGAACTTGCCTGTCAAGCATTATGGGCGCTTGAGATTCCTGCAGTTACTTTCTTAGGCGGAAGCAAGCAATATCGCACCAATGGCGATTATTCCCATTGCTTCAAAAATGTTCCCACTGTTTTATGTCCTGATCGTGATCAGCTCGGCGTGGCTTTCATGATGGAAGTGGCGGCTGATAATCCTGGTGCGCAATGGCTTTATGCCGACCCTGAAAGCTGGGAGTGGAATAATCTTCCGCCAGGGAATGGCTATGACATTAGTGACTATTTGTTGGAAGATATTACTAAAGACGATTTACTGGCCGCCATTGGTCCCTGTCGTCACAAGGGACGAGATGGTAAACCGTCATATGACGAAATTGTCTCTGCAATTGAAAGCTTTGTAGGACTCTACACAAGTGAAGCACGCATTGCTTACGAAACCACGCTATGGCTTGAACAGCATGGCGTGAAGATGAATCAGCAGAATGTTGACAAGATCATTGAAGAAGCCAAAACGAGAGTGCATGGCAAGGAAGACATTGAAACTGTTGATGCCTTGTCCATTGTTAATTCCGACAAAGTTAGGGAATGGTTGATTGCTGGCATCGTGCCCATGGGGAGCGTGATGCTGCTAGCCGCAGCAGGAGGCACTGGCAAGGCCGGTCCATTGTGGTCCAAGGTGCTGACGCCAAGTGGCTGGAAGACCATGGGAGACATCTGTGTGGGCGATGAGGTGATTGCCGGCGATGGCTCTGTGACTACGGTGACCGGCGTTTTCCCGCAGGGGAACATGGATGTTTATTCTGTTCAGCTAGAAGATGGGCGCATTGCATATTGCACCAGGGATCATCTGTGGCCAGTGTTAATTTACGGAGAAGAGCGCATTATGACGTTGGGCGACATTTTCAAAAGCATTGTTACAGTCAATCAGCCGCCTAATCTTTATTTCAAAGTATTCCTTGAAGCTGGCATTACAGAATGGAGGCAATTTGTTGGCATTGGAAAGATTGATCACGAGCCAGAGCCTTGCCAATGTATTTCCATTGCTCATTCATCAAAGCTGTACATCACTGACGATTTCATTGTCACTCATAACACCACGCTGGTTTACAACTGGGCGTTGCACGTTGCATTAGGCACTCCATGGAGCGGAAGGCGGTGCATAAAAGGCAGGAGCTTGCTCATTTCAGCGGATGAACCAGCATGTGACACGGCAGAGAAGCTTTCAGTGATTGGCTATCAAGATGCTGGCCTTGAACTTGGTTCCATCAATTTCTGGGAAACCTGGCGCTTTGCCAACATGCAACAATTGGAGCATTACATTCGAAGGGAGCGTCCATCGCTGGTGATGATTGATAGCCTTACGGCTTGTCTGTCTGGCATGAACATTGACTTGGCTAAAAGCTCTGCTGGTGATGCCATCTATGGTTTACGCGACATGGCCAATACTTACAATTGCTCCATTGTTATTCTCCACCATTTGAACAAAAGTGGAGGCTTGCGGGATAGTACGAGCTTTGTTGACAATGTGAGTGAAGTGGTGAAACTCACTCGCTCAGACAGTTTTGATCCTAATGAATTCACCATTGAATGGCTCAAGAGCCGCTCAGGACTTGCGGGCAAGCATTCCCTGCAGCGTGATCCATTGAACTATGGCTGGCGCTATGCAGGGCCGTTGGGAGGTAGTCTGGAGGAACTTGATAAGGCTGTCAGTGCAGTGAACATGCGCAAGGATGAACGTCTTAGCGCGAAGCAAGTGGCTTCATTGACTGACAGTTGGGAAACTGCTTCCATTGGCAAGATGCTGGAAGTGGCACGCAGGCAGGGCTTGATCACCAGTAGCTTTCAAGATGGTCCCAATGGAGAAAAGACAAGGCTTTACCATTCGTGGGAATACCAGGAGCCTGATCTTACTTTTCCAACAGTGGAAGATGAAGAATTCTTTTAGACTGTCTGCAGTTGCATTAAGTCAAATGGTCATTCTCAACTGGGGCGGACAGCCCGAAATCCCCGTGGAACAGAAAGCCAAGAAAGCTATTGATCAAGCCGAGCAAGCATTAGAAGAGTCAATCGTAAAAGACAAAAAAGACGAAACAATTATTAAGCAAGAAAAAAGCCCTGCAAAGGGCTTCGGCAATTAATGATTAACGGGCCTTTCGAGGCCCTTTCTTTTGCCATAGTAAATCGTCTGCCTGCTTCTGCTCGTGCTTGCTTTTGCCATGCAGCCATGCACTGGTGGACTGTCCTGGCTTAGGACCATTGCGAGGGAGTTTGACAATAGAGAAAGGCTGATTCATGGAAACGGTGGTGGGACACGCCTCATGATACGCCATCGTCAAGCTTTCCACCAATTTCTAAAACGGTATCATACGATACTTGACTTTTCACTTTTCCCCCTTTACCCTCCTCCCTATGGAACGAACGCGCCTGGGAAAACCCTCGCGCTTCTGCCCTGCGGCGCTCCCGCTGGAAAAGGAACGATGGAGAAGGCAAAGGATACTTGCATTCTCAATAAACGCTTCTTATTGAGAAACCAACTAACCTTCGCCAGAAAACGCGATACGCGCAAGCGAGCCCCAAGCGAGCTTTACCAAGAGCGTTTTCTTTACTTTCCCTTCGCTTTTTCTTTTAAGCCTCCTTCGCAAGAGCGCTTCGAGAAGAGCGAGCCCCAAGCGAGCTTGTACAAGCGCTCTGTTCCCAACAATTCCCTCTAAACTACTGAGGCGAATTCTTTTTCCCATGGTCAGGCCACCACTATGTCCAGACAAACTCCCAACGATGGAGCACGCAAAAGTTACCATTGAACCTATCATTCACTATGGTTTCTGCCAGCCAGACCGTGGACCATCGCCTAAAGCTCGCACTTTATATGGTGCTCGTGATTCAAAAGGAGAACGTCATTGGCGAACAAGCTATGACGAAATCATTGCCTTAATTGATCGTAACTTCGTTGTTTCTGGCCTCGCATCATGATTGATTCTTTGCTGAAAATTCTTGAAACCAACAAAGCACAACAAAAAGCATTGGCTGAAGAAGAAACTTTCTGCAAGCAAAAGCTTTACGAAGTCATGCAAGATGCTGGCATTGAAAAACAAGAAAGTGATTATGGAACAGTTCGCATTCAACGTCGTTATGAAAAGGACTATGGTGACGAAATTAAAGCAATGGAAGCAGAATTAAAAGCTGCGAAGAAGCTTAAAGACGACCTTGGTGATTTCACCATTGTTAGCTTCAAAGACAGTCTCGTATATATGCCTCCTAAGGACTTGTTTTAGACTGCACGAGAGCCGCTTTGGCGGCTCTTTTTTATGGTAGAATTAGTCAGCTTTTCTGACGACAATGAGCCTCGTCATTCCCTCTCCATCGCCCGTTCTCACAAAAGAAGAATGGCGCGAACTACAAGCTTTACGCAAGGCAATTAGTGATAACCCTGCTAGTGTTGCGCCATGGAAGCAGGAGCAATTCACTGCACTCTTTGCTCGTTCCCTCTTAGGAAAAGGCAATAGCCCTTTGTAAACCATGGCCCAGCCCGAAGTTACTTTTGCTAGCCCTGAAGAGCAGTTGCAATACAGCATCAAAGTGTTGGCGCAAGCAGGCTTCACGCCAGTGCAAATTGAACGCATCAGGAATGAAGCAGGCGTAGGCAAGAATAAAATCCCTTACGACAAAGAAACTACTGGCTGGAGACGGTTCATGGTGCAAGAGCTTCTTGCTGCACGCATGAGCAACAGGCAAATTTCGGAAGTGCTCAACTTGTCGAAGGAGACTGTTAATGCTGATAGGAAGCACAATCGAGAAATATGGACGCAAGAAATCCTTAAGAGCCAAGACACCTGGAGAGCACAGCTCCTGCGGGAACAAGCAGAACTCAAGGAAATGGCTATACAAGGCTTTCATGCTTCCAAGCATCGCCGCACCATTACTAGCAACGAAGAGAGTGGCAGTAACATTGTCAAGATTGAAGAAACGGCTGGAGAAAGTAGCTTCCTGACAGTGGCTAAAGGCTGTCTGGAGCAACAAGCCAAAATGCTTGGCCTCTTCGACATCAAGCCTCAGCAAGAAGAAAAGAGTGGCTACAAAAACTTCCTGGACAATCTTTCCTCGCAAATCCAAAAAGTGAAAGAAGCAGAACGCACTGCCACTGACCGTGCTGTTGCCATTGAAGCCAAAGCTGAATTTGATGACAATGGAGAGCCCACTGGCAAAAGCAAGCCCATGCTTTCAGCACAGCCCGACGACGATCAAGACTAAGAAAAGCTTCATTATGATGGACAGGCTTGACAATGGCTTCAATTGTTGACACACTGCCCATAGCTTCATTTTCCCATGGATTTTTCCAGCGTTAACGATTTTCTGAAAAAAGCCTCGTCGGCCAAAAGCCAAGAGCGTCAGCTCATTGACGACGAACTCGACCCGTTCCTTTCAGACCCAGCCACTGTAGGCATCACGCCTAGCCTTTCTGAAGCCATTGATGAGCTAAAGGAAAAGTATGGTGATGAAGCCTTAAAGCAAATTGGCATTTTTTGCATTGGCAAATGGTTAGAGATTCATGAGACAATCTTGCACCAACACATTCAAGCAGAAGCAATGGATGTGGCCCTGATGACCATGAACGACATCAGCAGGCTTACGCTCACCATTCAAATATTGGAGAGCATTGGCTCTTTTGGTGGCGATGAAGACTGGCGCAAAATGCTGAAAGGCATTGTTGGTCAAAGCTTGCTAGAGAAGCTTGAAGAGGATGGTTTAGACGCTGCATCATTCTTCGCAAGGAAAAGGCAATGACTAGGGACAATGTCATGGACACTTACAAAGTGTATTTTCAAGATGGTCAATGCTTCTCTCTAGTGGCTGCCACTAAAGAAAAAGCACGCTGGCTTGCTGCCGAACTTCAATTGAGCAACAGGGTGGTGCGCGTTGAGCGCATTGGAGAATGGAACGATGGGGAAGGCAATGATCATTGAAGCCCCTTCTCTCCCTCCCATGGTGAGCCTTTGCATTCCGCCTGCATTGAAAGCAGAAGCACAGCGTCTTGCTGCTGAAAAGCCTGTGGTGCATCCCGCCTGGAGCAAAGTGAGCCAACGGGGTAGGCATTTTGTACTACGCACTTCCTCCATTGAAGACTTAGAGGAGCTTGCCGACTGGGCACGATCCTGGCTGCTAGAACCCTCTGAGCCCCTCGATAAAGCCCGTAGGCAAGCTTTCCAGAACGTTGTAGAACGTGCAGGCAGGCACGTGCATTTGGCTCCCATTGGCGCTTGTCACCTTCTTGCAACTGGCTGGCGCGTGCCTATAAGCAGCACTAATGGCAAAAAACATTGACCTTTGGCCTTGTCCATGGGCACAATAGGCAAGTGATCTTCACCACCACCATGACAACTACAGCCTTCATTGACCGCGACCAGTTCGGCCCTTCTGCTTTCGTCAAAAATGACTGCGGAATGCAAATCGTTATGAACGGGAGCAATCCCGTTGTCGAGTGGAGCTTTCACATCAAAAACCTAGAGGCTTGGCTCACCACCTTGGAAGAGGCCATGGTTGACGAAAATAACCATGGACAACGCCGTGGCCTAGAGGACATCTATTTCTCCTTGAAGGCTGCCCATAAAAAACATCTAGCCCAGCACCAAGAAGTCGTGACCAATGCGCCCACGGCTGACGATTTGGCAGAGTATCTTGCAGCTTATGCTGCTGCAATAGGAGGACAATGAGCACGCTTTTACAACGAGTGGGCAGCGTCATTGCTGCCTACGACAATGAAGCAAGCGACAAGCAAGCTTCTGC
>Ga0208644_1000496_pt1 | contig 33802 bp, 38 predicted proteins | sample VirMetDEL_Nov_18_FD_184517 | JGI IMG/M metagenome (GOLD analysis project Ga0208644, IMG submission 184517) | Aqueous microbial communities from the Delaware River and Bay under freshwater to marine salinity gradient to study organic matter... | ecosystem: Environmental > Aquatic > Marine >...
TGGCTTACAAACTAGGAAAACGTAGCGTGGAGAAGCTAGAGGGTGTGGATGAGCGCATGGTTGCTGTTGTCCGCCACGCTATTTCGGTGACGAAGCAGGACTTCTCTGTGATTTGTGGACTCAGAACCATCGAAGAGCAACGCGCATTGGTTGCTAAAGGTGCAAGTCAAACCATGAAATCAAAACACCTGGACGGTATTGCCGTAGACCTTATGGCCTATGTGGATGGGGGCCGATGGGAGTTGAATTTGTATGATGAGATCGCAGATGCGATGGCAGAAGGTGCCCGTGCAGTTGACGTTCCGATCCGTTGGGGTGCGGCATGGACTGTGCCAAACATTGCGCAGTGGGATGGCGACATGGAGTCAGCTATGAATGACTACATCGATACTCGTCGCTCACAGGGCCGTCGTCCTTTTATCGACGCGCCACACTTTGAACTTATGGTATAGGAGGTCAATATGGCTGATCGAAGTAAAGACATTGAGGACGCGGTATCAGAAGCGTTGTCTCCTCCAGATAATAGAGGGTTTTTAGAAAAAGCAAAAGATGCTCTTACAGATCGTGCTGTTCGCGCCCAAGACGCTATGTCTCATTACCGAGCGGTAGGCGAGCTTCCTGATGAATACCGCAAATCAAAAGACCCTGGAAAAATTAAAAAAGATCCAAAACCACCAAGAAAAATGGGCGGGGAAAAAATTTTCCAGCACCCATTCAACCGTCGAATCTCAAACGCACTAGGTACATCAGAGCTTCCTGTTGGTAATCAGGTTCCAAATCGGATGCGACCCGCAGGATCAACATATAAGTCTGGCAATCTAACTCAAAAATTTGCTCCAGGCGGCAAAGTTGAGATTCGTTCTGGGGATGTTCGTGATAACCCTAAACGCGGGAAAACATACTAATGGTTAATATTATGATCAGCGTTCTACCGGATGGCATTCCGGTAGATAAGATGGAAGAGACAGAAGAGGGCTACACATGTCCTCTTCCTACACAAGACCCTGAGTTAAATGAGATGAATCGAGACATGGCGATTGCGGATCACAACTATCGTGAGCCGAACACAGGTGTCTCGTTTCGATCAGATCAAGTTTGTGGAAGTTGTGCAATGTACAACCAAACAGAAGATATGCTTGAGTGCCTTGGAGACGAATCAGGTAATACAGGGTATTGCCAGAGCCTCAAGTTTGCGTGTATGAAAGAAAATACATGTGACTTATGGGCAGAAGGTGGCCCAATCACATCAGACATGCAAGAGGATTACAAGGACAACCTATAATGGATGTTGTCGACTTGGCAAAATATCTGTATAAGAAAATGCAAGAGCGGGAAAAAGATTTAACTTCTGCTCTGGCACATGGTTCTGTTCAGAATTGGGAGCAGTACAAAATGACAGTGGGAGAGATACGGGGTCTCTCTTTCGCGCGTGAAGAAATCAAGACCCTGTTGGAGAAAAACGTAGACGATGTCGAAGACCTTATATCTTCCTGAACACGTTGCGCAAAAAATGAACAAAGAACGAGAAGAGGCAAAGGCCGATTCTTCTGCTTTGGACAGCGCATATGTAGATCCTGGCAAACGCGAACTGGATCCTTCTCTCCTAGACAAATCACTACTCGAACGTCTCCCGCAGCCCACAGGTTGGCGGGTTCTTGTTATGCCATATCAAGGGCAGGCAAAGACGGCGAGTGGGCTTTATATTCCTGATGAAGTTCGGGAACGGGAGTCCGTTGCTACGGTTGTAGCGTATGTGATGAAGCTAGGTCCACTGGCATACAAAGACCCAGATAAGTTTGGGCCAGACTGTGAGCCGTGGTGTGAACAAGGCCAATGGGTATGTATTGGTCGTTACTCAGGTTCTCGCTTTAAGATTGATGGTGGCGAAGTACGCATCATTAACGACGACGAAGTGATTGCCACAATCTTGGAGCCGACAGATGTCAAACACGTATGAAGAAGAAAAACCTGAAGTAGAAACAGAAGACGAAGGCCAAGAAGTATTTCTTGAGTCTGACGATTCTGAGGAACCTGAAGAAAAAGTAGCGGTTGCAGAACAGGAACCAGAGCCAGCCTCTGGTGACGAAGAGCTAGAAAGCTATTCGAAAGGTGTTCAAAAGCGGATTAAGCAGTTGAATGATCGTTACCGTAATGAGCAACTTCAACGCGAAGAAGCTGTTCGTATGGCGGAGCAGTTGCTCGATGAGAACAAAAAGCTCAAGAGCAGAGTTGAGAACTTAGACTCTGGTTACTTAAATGAGTATGGCGCACGTATCGAGAGCCAACTTGACGCGGCAAGACGCGCTTACAAGGACGCTTACGATGCAGGTGACGCGGATGCGATGATTGCTGCGCAAGAGTCGTTGGCACGAGCTACGGCGGAATCTGACCGTTATACGTTGGCTAAGAAAAAAGCCGAAGAGCGTGTTGCAGTGCAAAGAGCGCAGCCTCAACAACAAGCGCAGCCTCAACAGCAGTATCAGCAGCCTGTTCCACAGCAAGCACAGCCTGATCCAAAGGCACAGCAGTGGGCTGAAAAGAATGAGTGGTTTGGTCAAGACGAAGTTATGACATATGCCACATTTGGGATTCACCGTAAACTTATTGAGGAAGAGGGGTTTGACCCAAACAGCGATGAGTATTATAGTGAAATAGATCGTAGGTTGCGTTCGGAGTTTCCGAACAAGTTCCAACCTGCGAAGAAATCGGGATCGAATCAGGTCGCTTCTGCTGGTTCATCTGCATCTCGCAATCCAAAACAGGGGCGTAAGAATAGCGTGAAACTATCACCATCGCAGATCGCTATTGCAAAAAAGCTGAATGTTCCTCTTGAGGAATACGCCAAGTATGTAAAGGATTAAACAATGGCTGATAGAAAACCACGCGCTCAAAATACCCGAGATTTAGACACTCGTAGAAAACCATGGGCACCGCCCAGTCACCTTGCTGCACCACCCGCACCTGATGGGTATGTGCATCGTTGGATTCGAGTCGCAATGCGCGGCGAAGAAGACAAAATGAACGTAAACGCAAAGCTGCGTGAAGGATGGGAACCTGTTCGTAAGGACGAGTATCCAGACTACGAAGCACCAACTATCGACGATGGTCGTTACGAGGGCGTTATCGGGCAAGGCGGATTGATGCTGTGCCGCATCCCTGAAGAAACAGCCCGTGAAAGAAACGAGTATTACGGGGGCCGGACCCGAGAACAAATGGTAGCTGTGGATCAGGACTTGATGAAGGAACAACATCCTTCAATGCCGATCAATCAAAGTCGGCAAAGTCGTGTAACTTTCGGAGGCCGTGAACGCGACTCCGAGTAATTTAGAGGATTGCTACTATGGCAAATACTAATGGTGCATTCGGACTACGTCCGGTGGGCGTCCAGGGTTCTGGCGCAAACACCACTGGTACGACAGAGTATCGTATTGCCTCTGGTAACACTAACGCGATCTATCAAGGTTCTCCTGTTATTCCGCTGTCAACTGGTTTCATTGACATTGTTGGCGCGGCAGCAGGTGGTACAGTAGGTCTACTTGGTGTTTTCTGGGGTTGTGAATACGTTTCGTCTACTACTGGTGAAAAAGTTTTCTCAAACTACTGGCCTGGTTCAGGCGCGGACTCTAACCATCCGGTTAAAGCCTTCGTCTATGACAACCCAGCCCAAACATTCGTTATCACTTCAAGTGCTTCACTAACAAGCGAAGCAACTGCTCGTGGTCACGTCTTCGCAAACGCGAACTTTGCAGCAGGTACTTCTGGTTCAACGACCACAGGTATTTCATCTGCTACATTGGGTGTTAGCACAATCGCCACCACCGCAGCATTGCACTTGCGTATCATCGGGATTCAAGACGATCCTGAGAACCAAGACTATACAGCGGCTGGTATTCCACTAATCGTACGTTTGAACAACAGCTTCAATGCGCCTAACGGTGCTATCGTCGCTGGTACTGTTTCGAACACAGGCGTATAAGGAGACTAACTTATGGCTATCTCTCGCGCACAACTAGCGAAAGAGTTGGAACCAGGTCTTAACGCCTTGTTTGGTATGGAGTACTCTCGGTACGAAAACCAACATGCGGAGATCTTCACAACAGAATCTTCTGATCGTGCATTCGAAGAAGAGGTTATGTTGAGCGGTTTCGGCGCGGCACCGACCAAATCGGAAGGTTCCTCAATTAACTTTGACGACGCTAACGAAGCATACACTGCTCGTTACAACCACGAGACCATTGCGTTGGCATTCTCGATCACAGAAGAGGCTATCGAAGATAACCTTTATGATCGTCTTGGCTCACGTTATACTCGTGCGTTGGCTCGTTCAATGGCACACACAAAGCAAGTTAAGGCGGCAGCGATCCTTAACAACGCATTTACTGCTGGCGCATCTGCTGGCGGTGACGGCAAAGCATTGTGTGCAACTGACCACCCACTTACTTCAGGTGGTACATTTGCCAACGAACCATCAACTCCAGCGGACTTGAACGAAACATCTCTTGAAGATGCTTTGATCAACATCGCAGGTTTTGTTGATGAGCGTGGTCTAAAAGTCGCTCTACGTGGCACAAAGTTGGTAATCCCTCGTCAGTTGCAATTCGTTGCAGAACGTCTGATGGTTTCTAACTTGCGCGTTGGCACAGCGGACAACGATGTAAACGCAATCCGTTCAATGGGAATGTTGCCTGAAGGCTATGCCGTCAACGACTTCCTAACGGACCCAGATGCGTTCTTCATCAAGACAGACGCACCTCGTGGATTCGTCCACTTCGAGCGTACTCCGATGTCAACAAACATGGAAGCTGACTTCGACACAGGTAACATGCGCTTCAAAGCGCGTGAGCGTTACAGCTTCGGGTTCTCTGACCCACGCTGTGTGTTCGGTTCACCTGGCGCATAATTTATGCTACAATGAGGTTGTCCTTTTCATTTTGGACACCTCCCTGTTGGACTGGGGCTGCTTCGGTAGCCCCTTTCTTTTTGCTTAAAACTTCTGTATGGTTGGTATATCCCTGACAGCTACATGGTGTAGCTGACACTAGCCGAGACAGGAGATACCCATGGCTAACACAACTTTTAGCGGTCCAGTACGCTCAAAAGGCGGATTCAAAGAAATCGATGAAAACGCTACAACTGGTGCAATCACAGAGAACATCTCAATCACACACGATGGAACAAACAGCGTTGTGATCATTAAAGACCTACCGACATCTGACCCATCTGTTGCAGGACAAATCTACAGCAATTCAGGCGTTTTGACTGTCTCCGCAGGATAAGGAGGTAGATCATGGCTGGTCCAGTCAGTGCATATAATTGGGTTCAAGGAACGGCGGCTGCGGTTGTCGGTCCATCTCGTTCTCGTTTACGGCAGGTTGTAATTTACGGTGCGGCTGCGGGTGCGTTCACGTTGAAAAACGGTGGCGCAAGCGGTGATACTTTGCTTACGCAAACATTTCCGGCAGGTCACCACGTAATGAACATTCCAGATGACGGCATTATCTTTTCGGAAGGTGTGTACGTTTCTGCGTTTACAGGTGCGAGTAACCAACTAACGATCATCCTTTCGTAGGAGGATCCGATGGCATATGATATCCGTTCCATTTCACAGGTCGGAACATCTGAGCCATTTGAGCTACAGGTGGCCCGTGGTCAAATCACGGGCCATAAAACTGTGTTTAAGTTCGGTTACAACAACGATGTTGGAAACACAAAAGAAACCATCTGGGAACAAGGTGGTTTGTATTCCTACCCTCCATCAGCCACAGTAATGACTATATCAAGCAGTTCGGCCAACGACACTGCCGCAGGTACTGGTGCAAGAACGGTTGAAGTTTTTGGCCTAGATGGTGACTACAACGAAACAAACGAAGTTGTCACATTAAACGGACAAACGCCTGTTAATACTACCAAATCGTACTTTCGGATCAATCGTGGCATTGTTCGCAGCGCGGGTAGTGGTGGCGCAAATGCTGGCACAATTTACGCAGGAACAGGCACAGTGACTACTGGAGTTCCTGCTAATGTTTATCTTAGCATCAATGGCGATGGAGATAACCAAACATTAATGGGTCTTTGGACAGTTCCCGCAGGATATACAGCCTTTCTTACAAAGATGGCTTTGTCCACAGGCACATCAACTCAGACACCTGCTATTCTGAATGCTAGTCTTGTTGCTAGACCCTATGGAGAAGTGTTTCAAATAAAAGAAAGATTTACTCTTACAGATGGCGCACACGAGCAATTTTATACTTTTCCATTAAGGTTCACAGAAAAAACAGACTTAGAAATGAGGGCGTTTTCTTCCTCTGGATCTGTTGACTTTGATGTTTCTGCGTCAATGGAATTTGTTTACATTCAAAATGTGGGGCCAATCTAATGCCTAAGATCGACAAGTCCAAGATGAAATGCAATAAGCCCAGGCGTCAGGTGTCTGGCGGCAAGAAGTTTGTTGTAAAGGCATGTGACAAGGGAAAAGAAAAGATCGTCAGATTCGGGGACGCTAATATGACAATTAAGAAGTCAAACCCGAAACGACGTAAATCGTTTAGAGCAAGACATGGATGCGACACTAAAAAACTTGATAAACTATCGGCCCGTTATTGGTCGTGCAAAATGTGGTAGGACTATGAGCAAACCGTACTTACTTGTTATTTTTACAGCCCTTGTGGGACTTGCCTCTACAGGTCTCATATGGATGATTTCTACGCTTGTTACGGTGGATAAGCGAACAGAAGTCATGGATATTAAAATAGATCATTTAGTTCAGGCTGTAGAAAAGCTCACAGAAAGGCAGGCAAGTTTTGATAAGTCGTGGTCAAATGTCGTTCCAGGTTTCAAAATCTCCACAGGAGGTAACTAATGCCAGCAAAAAAGAAAAAGCCGCTAGACGCCTGCGCCAAGAAGGTGAAGGCTCGGTACAAGGTGTGGCCCAGCGCGTACGCCAGCGGGGCGGTAGCCAAATGTCGCAAGGTCGGCGTGGAAAACTGGGGCGAATCTTCTAAGAAGCGCAAACGCCCTGTTAAGAAGAAGTTAGAAAGCGGCGGGATCATAGCCTTTGGTTGCGGTTCTGTTGAAGAGGGTCGTCGTAAAGAGACGAATCTGTACTGATGGCGAAGAAAAAGAACTCATTACGTGAATGGTTCTCCCAGAATGACGGGAAGGGGTGGGTCGATTGTAAGACTGGCAAGCCTTGTGGTCGTCAAAAAGGTGAGAAGCGTAAGAGTTATCCGGCCTGTCGCCCTACTATGGCACAGTGTACATCGGCGGCGAAGAAAAAGAAGTCGTCAAAAAGAATTAGCTGGAATGCAAAAAACGGCGGACGGGTTCCGTCAACAACAGTTCGGGTGTTTTAATGACATCTGTTTGAAAACGTAGTATGGTGACACAAAGGAGATTACTATGCCTAAGAAATTAAAAATGGTTGAAAAGAACGGCGAGATGGTTCCGTTCTATGCTGCGGACGGCGTTGGTAAAATGAAATACGGCGGACGCGTAAAGATGATGGGCGGCGGTGCAGTTCGTGGTTACATGAATGGCGGGAAGATTACGCGCTACAAATATGGCGGTTGTGTTGAGAAAAAGACCAATCAAAACCCACATATGAGTTGATACAATGACAACATCAGGTTCCCGCGATTTCAACATGGATGTCGGTGAGATCATCGAGGAGGCGTATGAACGCTGTGGCCTCGAAGTTCGCACTGGCTATGATGCACGAACAGCGCGTCGGTCTTTAAACATTATGTTTGCTGACTGGGCTAACCGTGGTCTAAACCTATGGACGGTTAATCAAGGCACGATTACCCTGACACAAGGTCAAGCACAAGAAACGCTTACTTCTGATGTTGTCGATGTTCTAGAAATGGTTCTTCGTAGAGATAACACGGACTATGAGATAGAGCGGATTAGCCGTGGCGAGTATTTAACTCTGCCAAATAAAACTACGCAGGGCAGACCAAGCCAGTTTTACTTTGATCGGCAGATAGATCCGGTGATTAACTTGTGGTCTGTTCCAGAGAACTCGACCGATCAGATCGTTTACTATTACGTTCGCAGAATCGAGGACGCAGATGCTTTGGTTAATACTACTGATATGCCTTTTCGTTTCTATCCTTGTATGGTGGCGGGGTTAGCGTACTATCTGTCCATGAAACGTGCGCCGGAAAGAGCGCAACTTTTAAAAGTTGTGTATGAGGAAGAGTTCCAACGCGCAGCAGATGAAGATGAAGGCCGTACTCCACTAAAGTTACAGCCTAGCATTCAGTACTTGAGGGTCTAATGGCATACGCATCGGGAAAACATGCCTGGGGAATATCTGATCGGTCAGGTCGCCGCTATCGTTTGCGCGATATGCGACTTGAGTGGACAGGTGCGCTCGTTGGCCCCGATGAATATGAACCAAAGCACCCACAGTTGTTTCCCCCCAAGGTGGGACCGGACCCTCAAGCACTGAGAAACCCCAGGCCGGAACCTAACTTAACGGAAGAGCGAAGCATTCAGTGGAGTTGGAATCCTGTTGGAGGACCAACGGACAACCCTTTTGTGACTAATCGTTTGAAGATGACAGGTTCGGTTGGAACAGTTACAGTGAGTACGACATGAGTTTTACATACGGTGAATTAAAACAAGCGTTGCAGGATTATACGGAGAATGATGAAACGTCTTTCGTAACTAATCTTCCTATATTCATTAGAACCGCAGAAGAACGGATCTTGAAAAACGTACAGCTTAGTTTGTTTCGCAAGAACGCATTAGCAACTGTGACGGCATCCAATAAATACTTGGCATGTCCTTCAGACTTTCTAGCCCCCTTTTCACTAAGTTTAGCGGGAACTGACGGCGATAAGTTTTTTATTGAGTTTAAAGATGTTAGTTTTTTGCAGGAGTATACGCCTGACGCTACTACAACCGGATCACCTCGTTACTACGCGCAATTTGATGTAGACACTTTTATCTTGGCTCCAAGCCCAGACACAGCATATACCGCAGAGCTACATTATTTTTATCGACCGCAAAGCCTCACAGCGTTGTCTGATAGTGGGACAACTTGGTTGAGTATTAACGCAGAGATGGCAATGCTGTATGCTTCATTAATAGAAGCGTATATCTATATGAAGGGCGAACAGGACGTAATGGCAATGTATAACCAGCGTTTTCAAGAAGCTCTGATGGGTATTAAGATGCTTGGCGAAGCAAAAGAAACAACTGATGAATACCGAACTGGTAAAGTTATAAGGCAGAAACAGTAATGTTTAAAATAAACCTAGACGTACCTCAACATGAGAACTTAGTGGACATCAGAACCACTGAGGGTCGTGGGTTTACCCCAGATGAACTTTCGGAACAATGTGTCCAAAAGATCATATCGGTCTCCGATAATGCCCATCCGGGGGTTAGAGACCAAGCCCGTGCTTTTTCAAAGCACATTGAAAAGCTGATTGCATATTATATGCGACAAGCTATTCGCAGTGACCGCACAACTGTGTATAATGCACTTAATGATGCGGGACATCCCGAACTGGCTGAACTCATAAGGAGACTATAACATGGCCTTTACTGGAAACTTCATGTGTACTTCTTTCAAGAAAGAGCTTCTTGAAGGTGGGCATAACTTTCTTAACTCAGGTGGCGACACCTTTAAACTAGCATTGTACGACAACAATGCATCATTTACAGCGGCTACAACAGATTACACAACAACTAACGAAGTTTCTGCTTCAGGTTCGTATTCTGCTGGTGGCGGTACTTTAACTCGTGTTGATCCGGCTTCGTCTGGCACAACTGCGTTTACTGATTTTGATGACCTTACCTTTACGTCAGCAACAATCACTGCGCGTGGTGCGTTGATCTATAACACAACCGAAGGTGCTGGGACAGGCACAACAAACACTGTTGTGGTTCTAGACTTTGGTTCAGATAAAACTTCTACGGCTGGAGACTTCCAGATTGCGTTTCCAACAGCGGACGCTTCAAATGCGATCATCCGTATCGCTTAACTGTAGATAATTAGGAGATTGTTGCGATGGCTCTTGTTGTAAAAGATCGTGTAAAAGAAACCACCGCGACGACAGGACAAGGAACTCTGACTTTGGCTGGTGCCGTTTCAGGGTTCCAATCCTTTACGTCTGCGCTGTCTGACGGGGATACGACATATTATGCTATCTTTGAAACCAGCACTAACGAGTGGGAAGTTGGACTTGGTACGTTTACAGCATCGGGTACAACACTAGCCAGAACAACAATCCTAGAAAGCTCAAACGCTGGATCAGCTATTAACCTAACGGCTGGTGCAGCAGATGTGTTTATCACACAGCCTGCCGAAAAGGCAGTGTATCTGGATGCAAGTGATAACGTCACTTTTGCAGGCGATTTAACTGTAGACACAAACACACTGTATGTTGACAGCACAAACAATCGTGTTGGCATTGGGACGACTTCGCCAGCCACTCAAGCAAGTGTGCAAAACGCATCAACATCTCTTGGTTTAGAAATAGACACTACATCAGGTTTTGCTTCTGGCCCAACTCTTCGTGGATATTATCGTACAGGTAGTGCGTACAAGCCTATAGCAATGTCAGGTAGCACTGTGCATTTTGGGATAAATGACGTTGAAAAAATGCGCATTGACAGCGGCGGTAATGTTGGGATTAACACTTCCTCTGCCGTTCCTTTGGATGCAAATGCACAGCTTTTAGCCATTCATGGCGATGCTGTAGGGGCTGAGAGAGCGCAAATTAAACTGACGACTACAACCAGCGGTCAAGCGGCTGGCGATGGATTTTATATAGCTGTAGATGATAGTGCAGCTTATATCTCTCAAAGAGAAAACCAACCCTTAATTATTTCGACTAATGCCACAGAACGCATGCGCATCGACAGCAGCGGTCAGGTTGGCATTGGGACGAGTTCGCCTAGTAGTGCATTAGACGTAGACCAGTCACAAAATGCTGAAACAAATATAGAGTTAACAAACACAAATACAGGTTCTTCGGCACAGGTACGCACAAAGTATACGACTGATGGCGGTTTGTTTACGGTAGGTAAAACAAGTGACGCACATGCCTTTGGTGGGGATGCGTATATTTATAATGTGGACAACACAAATATTCGGTTTGCCACTAACGACACAGAACGCATGCGCATCAACAGCAGCGGTAACGTGCTGGTGGGGACTACTGATGATAGTGTCTACAATAACAGCGGCTCTGGCACAGGAATTAACCTTCAGAACTTTGGTAACATTGCAGTAGCCAGAGATGGTAATGACTGCATGGTTCTCAATCGCCTTAACTCTGACGGTGCCATTGCATTGTTCAACAAAGACGGCACCACGGTGGGTAGTATTGGGAGTGTTAGCGGCTCAACTGCTTATATAGATGGTGGCTCTGGGTTTAGCGGCATTCAGTTTGGTGGGGATGGCCTTGTTCCACGAGATAATGGTGGATTAGCAGATGCTACATCAGATTTAGGCACTTCATCATACCGCTTCAGAGACCTCTACCTCTCTGGCTCTGCATATGCAAATGCTTTGGTGCATGATGGTGACACCGACACTTATGTTGGGTTTGAGACCAATCAAGTAAACCTTCGCGCTGGCAACGTAGAAATGTCTTACAATGCCAATGGTTTGTTTCTTAATGATGGGTCTGTGCGTGAAGATTACGATGCTCTATCAGGAACAAGCCCAACATGTAATGTAAACAGTGGTGGCGCATTTAGCCTATCAATGTCAGGCAACACTACATTCTCATTTACCAGCCCAGCAAGTGGTTACTCTACAGGCTTTGTCCTACAGCTAACGGGCAACGGCTCAACGGTCACATGGCCTAGTTCAGTAGATTGGGCTGGCGGCACGGCTCCAGATGCACCCGCATCAGGGGAAACTGATATACTTGTGTTCTGGACAAGGGACGGCGGTACTACGTGGTACGGCTTCCAAGCTGGAGATGCAATGGCATGAGTTTAATGGTAAAAAAGTTAGGCATGGCAGCGGCAGGTGCAAATACAGAAGCACCTGTTGGAGATTACTTTGCTGTATTCAATAATAATGGAACATCTCCTTGGACTGATGCAGAGTTTTGTATAGATGTAACAACAGATAGCAGAAACCAAGTCTATTCTCTTTGGGGTGTGGGTGGTAGTACGAGTTATAATATCATCGTTCTGAAACAAGATGAAAATGGGAGCATCCAGTGGAAACGGTACTTTAGCTGGGGAGCGTCAGGGGCTGGTTGGACTCCTACGGCTGTTCGCTGTGATAGCTCTGACAGACCACATGTTTTATTTTGGAATCAAAGTGGGCCACCTCAAAGTGGCGAATTGCACTGCTTAAACCCATCTACTGGAGCTACGAACTTTTCAACGCGCTGGACGGATACTGACCAATCAGGTGGTTATAGTGGGTTTCAGTTTTATCAATCCTATTTAGCTGCGCAATTAATGGAGATAGATAACGACACTTTGTATATGTGTGGTAACGCGTACCCTTCTCCAACTACACGAAAAAACCTAAGCCTTATTTATTCCATAGGATCAAGTAGCTACACATTAGAAGTCGCAACTGAAATAGGGCCAGACTCAGATAATAGTAGTCCAGATACTTTGGCCTGTGGAACGTACAATGGCAACTTAATCGCAATAGTTGTTTTGTACGGTGAGAGGGGTATTGTTACACATAATGATTCTGGAACCCAACAGGGTAATACTCTCAACCTTAGTAGTTATGGTTCTAGTTCTAGTTCTTCTTACATCGACAAAAACACGGGCAATATTTACTTAATAGACTTCGCCAATAGTGAAGTAGATTTCCTTGTTGTTAAGTATAACTCGTCTGGCACAAAGCAATGGGAGAAGAAGTTTACAGAAAATACAACTTATGTATCTCGTGTTTTGTACTATTATAATGGTCTAACTGTAGATGCAGATGAGAACGTATATGTAAACTTTACTGCTGAAAAAAATTATTGGCGAAATTGCGTTATGAAGCTCAACTCTTCAGGTACTTTGCAATGGGTTCAGCCTATTACGTGGAGTCAAAACACAGATATATTTGCACAGCGTATACACATTGATCAATCAGGGAGCTTGTACGCTACAAGTTCTAGCAGGGGCGCATTAATAAAGTTTCCTTCAGATGGTTCTCTAACAGGGAGCTGGAGTGGTTTTGGTTCTTATAGTTTAACCTTGGGCAATGACAATTGGGTTACAGAAGGCTCTAATAATAAGTGGAGTAATTTGTCTTCTTTAGGAGCTATCTATGTTTCAGGAACTCAAACTCCTCGCAGCCTTACCCCTCTAACAAACAACAGCGGCCCTACTACCAACCCTGCCACAAATACACTTAGTTAACGGAGACTAAAATGTATGTAAAAGTTACAGACGGTGAGATAGATCAGTTTCCTTACACACTTGAAAGTCTGCGTGAGGATAACCCTACCACCTCATTTCCTAAAAACCCCTCATCTGATCTTTTAGAGAGTTTTGGGTTGTACACGGTAAATCCTGTGCCAATGCCAACGATTGATGAGAGAACGCAGTTTATTGCTCAAAATAGCCAACCTCATTTAGAGGATGGTCAATGGTTTCGTGGTTGGACGGTAACAGATAAAACAGCGGATGAGATTTCAGACTATGATGCTTTTATGGGAGACAGGATGCGTACTCGTCGTAATGAACTCTTAGAAAAGAGTGATTGGACACAGGTTCCTGATAGCCCATTATCCGACGCGGACAAGGCGGCATGGGCCACGTATCGACAAAGTCTGAGAGATATCTCCAGCCAAGAAGGGTTCCCCAATTCAATAACTTGGCCCACCTCACCATAACAGGAGCATACGATGTTCGGCTTTACTCCATTTTCACAGTCAAGTTTTAGCGATGACGGTGTCGTTGACCTATCTGTTAGTGTCACAGGGGTAGAGGGAACAGGCGAAGTTGGCACAGCCACCGCTAAAAACGTCATCACAGTTAATGTTACAGGTCTTGAAGGCACAGGTAATGTAGGAACATCTGTAGCTACTGGCGGAGCTAATACTCCACAAACAGGTATAGAAGGCACTGGTGAGGTTATGACAGGTTCTCCAACGATTGTTGGGGATGCGAATGTTTCTGTCACTGGGATCGAAGCCACAGGCGAAGTTGGTATAGCAGAAGCTAAGATTGTTGCCTTTGCACAGGTCACAGGGGTCGAAGCCACTGGTGAGGTTGGTGATGCGACAGTAGGAGCGGGTGCGGTTGTTTCTCCAACGGGTGTTGAAGGTACAGGTAATGTAGGCAGTGCAACAGCCACAGGTTCAGGTGTTGCCCCTGCAACTGGAATAGAAGGCACTGGCGAAGTTGGAAGCGTTGTTGTCAATAGTGACGCGAACGTATCAGTCACAGGGGTCGCAGGAACAGGTGAAGTTGGTGACGCAACATCTGCTGTAAACATAACCGCAAACGTAACAGGGGTAGCCGCGTCTACAGGTGTGGGTCAGGTCTCTATCGTAATCAATGCAAATGTATCTGTAACAGGTGTAGCTGGCACTGGTGAGGTGACATCTCCTGTTGTTTGGGGTAGAATCGTTCCAAGCCCGAATACCATTTGGACAGAAATAGCCGCGTAAGGAATAGTCATGCCCAGCACATATTCACAAAACACAGGTATCGAACTCATAGACAACGGCGAACAGTCGGGTACATGGGGCGATACAACAAACACAAACTGGGAAATTGCAGACCGCGCAATAAACGGCGTTGGCACTATTGACCTATCTAGCTCTGGTGCAGCCCATACACTGTCAACTACAGACGGCACACTGTCTGACGGCATGTATCGTGTATTAGTTTTGAGTGGTGCAACAGAAGCATGTACTATTACTATCGATCCAAGTAACGCTGCTAAGTTTTACATTGTAGATAACGGTACGAGTTATTCTTGCACGTTCACACAGGGTTCAGGCGGTAACGTAACAGTTCTTTCAGGAGATACCGCACTTATTTATGCGGATGGTGGTGGGGCTAGTGCTGCTGTTGTGGATGTAACATCAACGCTTCCTGTTCTTCAAACCGCAAACAATCTATCTGATGTGACAAATGCATCTACAGCGCGAACCAACCTTGGTGTGGCTATCGGAACAGATGTTCAAGCGTATGACGCTGGATTGCAATCTATTTCAGGCTTAACAACTGCCGCAGATAAGATGATCTATGCAACTGCGTCAGACACATATGCGGTTACTGATCTAACGTCTTTTGCTAGAACTATCTTAGACGATGCCGATGGCGCAGCGGTAGTGGCGACACTTGGAATAACAGCATCCATCGCAGAGCTAAACTATAACGACATTACAACCCTTGGCACTTCTCAAGCATCTAAAGTTGTAACAGCCGATGCTTCAGGGGATGTGTATGTTTCTGAAGAGTTGAAGGCAAAGAGTTACAATGAGACAGTAGACGCTCTCTCTGGAACAACTCCATCTGTAGACTGTGAAGCGGGTAACTTTTTTACACTTACAACGTCGGGCAATACGACCTTTACGTTTAGTAATCCACCTGCCACAGGCACGGCTTACGCCTTTGTTGTTAAAGTTGTAGGTGGTGGTTCTTATACATTAACGTGGCCTGCCTCTGTTGTTTGGCAAGGTGGCGGCACTGTTCCTGACTATCCGTTGAGCGGTGAGACTTATATGTACGGTTTTATCACCCACGATGGTGGGACAACTTGGTATGGATTCTTGTGTGGAGCTGATTTCCAATGAGTTGGCTTGCAACTGTTGCTTTATCTTCAGATACAGAAGCTGGTGATTGGATGGCGAATGCCTCTTATCACAACAACACAGTTGATTTCTTTGACAATGCTGTAGGCGGCTTGAAGGTAGACGGTAATAGCAGATGCATTTTTGCTGGGACAGGCGCACCTGGGTTGGGTGTTGGCTGCTTGAGTCCATACGGCACAATCACAGGTATAGCTGGAAGCAATGGCTTTACAGTGTCTGGAGGCGGCACTTATAGTCCACAAGCATATCTAATGAAAAACAGTAGTGACAATATCTACGGTCTTTACTCGTTGACGTATGATAGCCCAGTGCCAGGAACTACCACTGAGGGATTTACGATTTTATCTTTCAACTCAACTACTGGTGCATCAACAGTATATAACTATGGACGCGCAGACTATAGTTTCTCTGATAGTCCATTTACTCAAATGACAAGCGGTGCATTTGATGGCAGTGATAACTTTTATGGGTTTGGTCGAATAAGACGCGCGGGATCGTATGAGTATCCCTTTTTAGTGAAGTATAACTCTTCAGGAGTTGTTCAGTGGACTAAAGGATTGCAGCCAAGTGAGTACATATATTCAGGTAATGGCTACGCTGATAATATAAGTAAGCTCTTAGTTGATAGTAGTGGCAATTCGTATTTTGTTCTTAGGCGTAATCTCACTTCTCCACCTAGTACTGATTATATACTGCTGAAGTACAATTCTAGTGGTGTTCAGCAATGGGTAAGGGAGTTAGACAGTGGTCTAAATATGGCTGGGCTTCAGGTAACAGATGGAACCAATATATACATCTTAAATGCAAGTGGGGTGTTAATTGCAGTAAGCTGCTCTACTGGGGCGGTTTCATGGGAACGTACTATATATAACCCTGACTTCACATCTTTTAATGGAAATAACGCATCCGCAGTTTTATATGATGGATATCTTTACTGTAGCTTCCATACCTCAAGCGGCAGTCATGTGATCGCAAAGGTTAGCACTTCAGGAACTTTAGACTGGGGTAGAGAAATATCTGTTCCATTTCCACCTGTTGGCACTGGGTTTCAAACTGGCGTTATTGGTGACGTTGATGACAACAAGATGTATTTCTATTTTGAAGGGCCAACTTCTCAAAGTGTTACTACCTTTAAGTTGCCTACTGATGGAAGCAAGACGGGAACTCACACATTTCCAAACTTAATTAGTTATGGCGGTAGTGAGCCGTATAGCTACACATTAGTTGAGTTTGACATTTTGTACGCAGATAAAAGCCTTATAGCTGCAACAACTTCTGGGCAGTCTACCACAAGCACTACTTGGAGTGACTTTACTCCGACGATAGGTTGGACAAAAGCAGACGTTACTAAAGTGGAGTTTGACGTAAGTCTTTCACAAGCTGACGTGCAAACGTATCGCGCACCAAGTAATATCTATAACCCTGTTACCATAGCAGAAAAACGAGATATAAACTGAGGAGACTGTACAGGATGCCACTAACAAAGTTACAGTTCCAACCCGGTATTAACAAAGAAACGACATCTTATTCGAACGAAGGTGGCTGGTTTGATTGCGATAAAGTTCGTTTCCGTGCAGGGTTCCCAGAAAAGATAGGTGGCTGGACAAAAGTTTCAGTTAAATCTTTCCTTGGTAGTTGCCGTGCGTTGCACCCTTGGAGAGCGTTAGACCTTTCCAATTACATTGGTGTCGGCACACATCTTAAATATTATATTGAAGAGGGTCAGGGGTATTATGACATAACGCCTATTCGTGCGACAACTTCCGCAGGAGATGTAACCTTTTCTGCAACAAATGGGTCATCAACAATTACTGTATCTGATACAGCACATGGGGCTGTTTTAGGAGATTTCGTTACATTCAGTGGCGCAGTTAGCCTTGGCGGCAATATAACAGCAGATGTTCTTAACCAAGAGTATAACATCATAGAAGTAGTTGATTCGGACAGTTACAAGGTGACAGCAAGAACTGCCGACACAAGCATACCAGATATCACTGTTGACGGTCAGCTTTCTCCCACTCCTGTGACGGCAAATAGTTCAGATACTGGAAATGGTGGCTCTTCAGTTGTTGGTGCTTATCAGATTAATGTTGGCCTAGATACATCTGTTTTTGGGACTGGCTGGGGTGCAGGTGCTTGGAGTCGTCAAGGCTGGGGCGATCCTGCTGTTATTGACCCAATTAAAGACACTTTACGTCTTTGGGAGCATGATAACTTTGGTGAGGATTTAGTTTTAAATGTCCACAATGGCGGTGTTTATTATTGGGATAAATCCAATGGGCTGGCAACTCGTGCAGTTGCTTTGGGTGACTTAGCTGGGGCATCGGGTACGCCTACCATAGCGACAAAAACCTTGGTGTCAGATGTTGATCGCCATGTAATTGCTTTTGGATGCGATCCATTGAACGATGTCGGTGTGCAAGACCCGTTGTTGATCCGTTTTTCAGATCAAGAGAATGCCGCTGATTGGACACCAACAACTACAAATACAGCAGGTGATTTACGTCTGGGTTCTGGGTCAAAGATCGTTACAGCCATCGAAACCAGACAGCAGATTCTAGTTTTTACAGATGTATCTCTCCACGCGATGCAATACATTGGCCCACCCTTCACATTTGGGATCAACATGATCTCAGAAAACATCACAATCAGAAGTCCTATTGCGGTGGCTGCGGTTGAAGACACTGTGTACTGGATGGGGAAAAATGAGTTTTACGTCTATAATGGTGGGGTTCAGACGCTGCCTTGTTCTGTTCGTGATTATGTGTTTTCAGACTTCAATGCTCAACAAGCAGAAAAATGCTTTGCTGCGGTGAACTCGTCTTTCTCAGAGATTTGGTGGTTCTATCCATCTTCTGGCTCAGACAATAACGATAGATATGTTGTATACAACTACCTGCAAAACATCTGGTACTATGGAACACTAACCAGAACGGCATGGATTGATCGGGGTGTTGAAGAAAATCCAATAGCTGCTGGCAGAGATGGCTACCTTTACAACCATGAAACAGGGTTTGATGATGGAAGTACTAGCCCTGTTACCGCCATATCTGCCTACATTGAGTCTAGTCAATTAGATTTAGGTGAGGGGGATCAGTTTAGTTTTGTTAGAAGGTTGATACCTGATCTAACCTTTAGGTCTTCTACTGCAACCACACCAACTGCAAACTTTACTCTCAAAGCGCGGAATTTCCCTGGTGGAGCTTATCTTCAAAGCAATGCTAAATCTGTTGAAAAAACAGCATCTGTTCCTGTAGAGCAGTTTACACAAGATGCTCATGTCAGGTTGCGGGGTAGATCAATAGCGATTAGGGTGGATAGTAATATGACTGGCACGGGTTGGAGACTTGGCTCTCCTAGAATAGATGTTAGAAGCGATGGAAGACGCTAATGTCTAGAAACCTTGCCATACCATACTTTCCCAATGCGCCACGGGAATATAATCAGCAGTATATCTCTGAAGTTGTCAGAGCATTTTCTGTTTATGTGCAGCAAGTGCAAAACCCTGGGGAAGGGCGCAACACATTCGGTGTGTTCACCAATTTACAGACAGACGACTCTGGTTTAGAAACAGGGGCTATCTTTAATCACGGTGGATATGTTAAGATAACGCAACTAAATACGCCACATGCTCGTGGATCAGCAGGAACTGGTGCTGTTGGATCCGTAACTGTGACAACTACATAGGTGACATATGTCTGACGAAACAGTAATCACAATGCCAGATGGTGGCCGCTGGAAACCCGCTACCTCTGAAGACAAGTTACAGTGCCACAACTGTGATAACCTAGTGGACACACCAGAGGAAGTTGCTTCGTATCCTGATGGTAACTGCCCAAACTGCGGAGAGTCTTGGACGGGTGAAACTAAACGGCACACTAAGATTACAGTGACTATGCCGCAATCTATGGGAGGAGGCACGTTATGATTCAAGCTATTCTTGCTCCACTTATTAGTTCTGCCCTTGCTTCCGCTATACCTGCGAGTGCGGCGGGTCTTGCTGGTCTTAAAGCGGCATTAGGAAGCAATATTCTTGGACCTGCATTGGTATCAGGTATTGGTTCTCTTCTGACAGGGGACGATCTAAAAGGCGCACTCAAATCTGCCGCTCTAGGCGGCGTTGGTGGAGCGTTAAACGTAGGTGGAGGTCTAGGCGGAGCAGCAGCCAAAGAGGGCGTAAAAGGCGCACTTTCAGAAGAAGTTGCTCGACAAAGCCTTGGAGAAATTATTCAAGACAAAGGTCTTGGTGCAGGTATCGCCAGCCTTACAGGCAAAGAAGGTTTGCTATCCCCTGGTAATCTAATCCTTGCAAGTATGTTTATGCCACAAAAAGATGCTCCAAAGCGAGAGCCTTGGATGGGTGGTGGATACTATGGTCCAGGGGGCAGGTACGTTCCTGCAAGTCGCGTTCTTAATCGTGCCGAGGGCGGTCGTATCGTGGGTCCAGGAACTCCGACAAGCGACTCGATCCCTGCAACTATTTATCAAGATGGACAACCTGTGGGAGAGGCTGCACTTTCTACACAGGAAGTGGTACTATCTCACAAAGACTTAGCGGCGATGGATCCAAATGGAGACTACGAACGCGCGTCAGAAATTATTGGTAACGCAAAGAACGGTGACCGTGCCAAGGCGGCAGCGGAACTGTACTTAAAGATGCGAAAGGCTTAGTGGTATGGGCAGAAGTTCAGGCGGCGGCACACAGCAGGTTGTCAAGGATATACCGGAAGAAGCAAAACCGTATCTTTACGGTGCTGGAGACAGGTATCTTTCTCAAGAAGATTACGACGCATTAACTCCAGAGCAACAAGCTGAAATTGAAACGGTAGACGGAAAGTATCTTAACCCTGATTATATCCAGGGTTTGCTGCCTCGCGCCCAAGAGTTGTTTACGGGCGAAATGCCAGAGTATCAAGTTGCAGGTTTTACTCCAGATCAGGAAAGAGCCTTTGAGTTAGGGCGAGAAGGAATCGGGGCGTATAAACCTTTCTTGGAGCGTGGATCTCGTGCCTTGGGCAGAGGTATTAGGACTGTTGAAGGTGCGATAGACGAGACGAAACGACTAGCAGGACAAATCCCTGGGGAAATTAGACCAGGACAAGAGGCACTGCGAAGAGCAGCGGGAGAGGTTCGAACCGCAGGAGAAAGAGCGGCACAAGAAACTCGTGACGCTGCTTCTATGGCAATGCCCTTTCAACAAGAAGGGATTGCAGCTATCCGTCGCGGACAAGAGTTCTTGGGCGGTGCGGCTCAAGCATATGATCCTGCTTCGGCTCAAGCATATATGGATCCTTTCCAACAACAAGTTGTTGACGCAACACTTTCAGACTTAGAACGTGCATATGGTCGTCAACGGTCGCAGGCAGAACAGCAATTAGCAGCTAGTGCTGTTTCTCGCGGGGCTTTTTCAGGAGAAGCAGGTCGTCGTCGTGCAGAGCAGCAAACGCTTGATCCAATGCGCGAACAGTTTGAGCGCAACATTGCAAGCACAGTTGCTGGACTTCGTAGCCAAGGCTATCAGACTGCACAACAGCAAGCACAGAACGCATTTGAACAGCAGCAACGCCGTCAGATGGGCGTGGGTCAATTGTTCGGACAACTCGGAACTCAGACCGGGGCACTTGGCACTTCCTTCGGGCAACTTGGATTACAGGGGGCAGGTCAAGCGGGACAACTCGGAATGCAAGGGGCAGGTCAAGCGGGACAACTTGGTTCGCAAGCTGCTCAACTCGGATTGCAAGGGGTTACTACTGGTCTTGGCGCACAGCAACAAGTTGCAGGCATGGGTCAGGGTCTTGGTTCCCTTGGTATGCAGTCGGCGCAGATGGGCGGTATGGCACAGCAGATGGCACAATCGGATGTTAACCTATTGTCACAGTTGGGTGCGCAGCAGCAACGTCAGCAGCAGGCAGAGTTTGATATGGCTCGTGCTAATCAAATGCTACCGTATCAGCAGGTTGGCTTCTTCTCTGATGTCATTCAAGGTGCGCCAATCGGAACAGCGCAGACTTCCTTTATGCCAGGGCCGTCGCCGTTCCAGCAGGCAACAGGGGCAGCTATCGCATATGGTGGTTTGAATAGAGCAGGGGTATTTAGCTAATGTCTGTGATGAAGCGTAAGTTGTTTAACCGCGAAGCAAGAGACGAGCTTCGTCGGATGGGTGGCATCATGGCTTCATCGGAGCCGTTGATGATGGCGGCACAAGGGTATGCGCCTGGTGGGCAGGTTTCCACAGACATGTACGTTATTAGTGTCCCTGGAGTTTTGACGAATGTCGGAGAGTATCTGACGGTTAGCTCACAAACGCTTCAAAGATTGAACGACTTAATGCCTGATGTAATGATGAGGGCGGCTCAAGGCGAAAACAACGGATTTGTATCCGATGTCGAAAGCGCAAGTCGAAGAAATGCTGCGGTAGTTCGAGCAGCACGACCTGGTGATGCCGTGGTTCAAACGCGATTGAACCGCATGTCTCAGCCCTCGGAACCTGCACCTGTTCCTACAGATGATAGAACTATTCGGGATATTGTACGTGAGGGTCTTGCATCTTCGTACAGTGTGGGACCGCTTGAAGCTCTTGCAAATCAAATCGCGGCCCAAGGTCCGGCTCCAAGTCCCACTGCTTATGGTGATATCAAACCTGGTCAGGGCTATGATGCGGCAAGTTTGTTTGGCGACGGAAACATCTTCACAAACCAAGGGACACGGGCAGGTGGGCCACCTATGCCTACAGTGTCTGAGCAATTGATGAATCAAGGGTTCATAGGTGGTGACATTGATCCAAGCGATATAAACATGCCTCGCCCTGTTACCATAGGAGATTATGGACGCACATCGGTAGGCCCGAATGCAAGCGAAATACAACGCATGAATGAGATGTTGGATGTCGCAGGTATTGGTCCGGCAACAGGCTATCAATCTGGTCCGGCAACGACGACACGAATTGGTGATGAGGTTGACGAAACAGTAGTTGCTTCTGGAGTGAAACGTGGGGACCGTAGAGACAAACCAGAGGTTAGAAGAACACTTCGCGAAATAATAGCAGGTGTTCTTCCTGAATCCAGTGGTGAAGGGGTAGATGCAACTCGTCGTAGACAGTCCACGGTAACGCCCGAATCCGCAGACGCCGCAGGAGAAATAGAGGAAGACGTTGTTGAAGAAGAAACAACACCCCAAACATTCCCTGATCTTTCAGAGATCGATGACGGCACGGGAACTGACTTTACTGTTATCCCTAAGAAGGCTGACAAAATTTTACCTGAGATTAAAAAAGATCTTGAAAAGGCCGACACAGAAGAAAAGTTTGACAGTGTCTTTGATAAGTACGTTGAGAAGTTTACTAAAATCTTAGGCGAAGATCCGAAGGAAGCAGAAAAAGATCAGGGGTTTGCTATGGCAATCTTTGGTGCAACGCTTGCTTCAACCGGAGACTTTGGACAGGCAACAGCAAACATGCTTGAGACACTTCGTGGTGATGCCGCGACCCGTCAGGAACGCAAAGACAAGATCAAGATGCTGGCGTTGCAGGCAGGTCTTGATGAACAAAAAGAATCTCGTGCTCAAACCGCGCTTCTTGATAAAGAAAATCGCGCCCTTACGAACGCAATTAAACTCGCCGCTGCAAAGGCTTACATCGAAGGACAAAACGATAACGAGGCGGTTGATAACATTGTAAAAGTTGTTAACACTTTTGCTGGCACTGGGGCAGGGATAGAGAAAGCAATAGAAATTGCTACTCGAAATAGTAACATCCCAGAAGAAGTAATGAAAGAAGTGTACAAACAGTTCGGAATTACACCTCCTTCTGTTGATCAAAAAACTCCAACGGGTGGGGCACAATCTTTAGACGATATTCAGTAAAGGTGATCAATGCCTACGTTCCAAGAACTTGAGACTCTAGCCCTTGATGCCTACAACAGTGGAAATGTTGAACGCGCTAAAAAATTAAAAGAGCGTGCGTTAGCACAGCAAGAATACGAACGGTTAGAAGTTGAAGCACTTGATGCTTGGAATAGTGGCGAAGAAGAAGAAGCTAAAAAACTCAAGAAACAAGCCCTAGATACGGTAGCTCCTTTTGAAGAAGGCCGTTTAGTGGATGTAGGAAGAGGTATTCTTACGGCTCCTGTTTCTATTGCACAAGGTATCATGGAGTTTGGTGCAGCCGGATTAGATATTTCTTTAGGCACGGAGTACTCTCGTCCTATGTCAGAGGCGTTTGAAGCGTTTAAAGAAGACTACGATTTAAATCCAAACACCGCCGCTGGAGAAGTTACCGAAGAACTTATAGCTTTTGGTCTAGGATTTATTCCGATTGCAGGTTGGCTCGGTCGTGCAAGTTCCGTGGCCCGAGGCACACAGAAAGCTAAAGCATCAAGTAAGTTCTTTAAAGCGGCAGATAGGTTTGGAGAATCTAAGACAGGGAAAGCACTTCTTAAAAACAGGGCGCGATTAGCAGGGACCACGGCTCTTGCAACTACAGGCTATGAAACACTTGTTACACCGGATGGTCGTGCAACTCTTTCCGATAGTTTTGACATCTTACCGGATGCCTTGAAAACGGTTGATACATCTGAGATGTCTGGGTCAGACTTAGCATACAACCGTCTTGCAAATAAACTTCGTAGAGGTGTTGAAGGCGGATTGGCAAGTATAACATTCGACGCAGGTCTTCCTGTGGTGGGAGCCGCTGCGCGAGGCGTGGGGCAAATCCCTGGTGTTTCAGAAGTCTCTTCTTTAACAGGTCGTGCCCTTGTTAATATCTACGGCAGAGCAGCCGATTTAACAGGGAAAATACCTGGAGCGCAGACACTAAAAGATAAAGCTAACTATTGGTTTAAACCAGGTGGTACAGCTTCTTCCGACATCATAGAAGAGACATTAGATGCTCAAGGGTTTATTGATAATCGAGTAAAACGTGCAGTTGACTTATTTAGAGGTTGGGAAAAAGCAACTAATCAGTTTTTTTCTGCGGTCGATTTGCCAAAGAAGTCCGGTCGTAAGCGTAGAGAAATAGAAGAGGATTTAATGAAAGCCTTTACAGGCTTTGATTTTAAAGACGCAACAAAAAGAGTTTCTTTCATTGAAGAAAAGTACGGCAAAAAAGCGGGGACGGCTTTTAGAAAAATGCTGGACGAAAATTTCCGTCAACAAGATGAAATGATCACGGAACTCGAAACACGGATCGCTCAAGCTAAAGCCGAAGGGGCACCTCCTAACAAACAAATGGTCGAGGCCATTGATATAATGAAAGAACAACGCGCATCTCAGAGAGGATATCTGCGTCGTCGTTTTGAAATGTATAAAAACCCAATCAAATATTATTCTGAACTCGAAGGTGCAAATCTTACTGAACTGCCTTTGTACAAAGAAGCATTGCAACAAATGCAAGATACTGTGTTTGCGAAACAATACACTCCAGAACAAGTCGAAGAGCTTTTAGGACGCAGACCAGCGGAATTGTTTCAACCAGATGGATCCCCTACTTCTGTCCCATTGTCGGATGACCTAATCAGAGAAATAGCAGAGAAACGCTTACTGAACTACATTGGTTTAGATGTATCAGAAGAAGGAATGACTGTTCAAAAAGCCATTCGTAATGCGTTAGATAAAGCTAAGGCTATGAACAAACGCGGCGGAGATGTAATTATGCCTGGTCGCGTTTTAAGTATAACCGATGATATGTTTATCACTCGTGTTAAAGAACTCGACGGTATGCCTAAAGTCATGGAGTTAATGGGCGAGATACGAGATCCTAAAGCTGCATTTATGCAAACGGCGGAAGACACAGCAAAAACTTTTGCATCCCTTCGAACATATCGGGGCATGGCTCAAGACTTTGCAAAGGGCGGTATGCCTGCGTTTAGAGCGTTGCAAGAAGGAGAGCTTCCCTTAATTGTTCGTGACCCATTCAACCCCAATCTTGAAGACAGGTTGTCTTTTCAAGACTCTGGGGAAATTACAGGGGACATACAATCTGCTTTAGAAGATACGCTTTTGAGTAGAGGGTATGTAAGACTGGATGCGGATGAAACAGGGCAGTCTTTATTTGATGGGATCTTTGGAGATTTATCTGGGTCGTATGTTCTTCCCAGTGTAAAAGAAGCGTTACTTACCCCCGCTCGTTTGCAAATCGATGCGTTAGGAGAGGCAGTGGCCACGGCGGCTGTCCTCAAAGGTCAAGCGCAGCGCATGACTATTATTCCAAACCTCGCGTCACAGTGGCGAAACATTCTTGGTAACGGTATAGCTCTGGCTAACAACGCAAATTTCCATCGTGACATGGACTTTGTTGATAGCTTTAGAGTTGTTGCGGCAAACACTGACAATTTAAGCGAGGAAGGTATTCGTCGTTTATCTGATGAGCTTGGGTCTTTGGGCGTAATGGACAGCAGCTTGATTACCAGAGCCTTAAAAGACTTTAGAGATTTTGCTAGAGATAAGGGCGGTGTCGCAGAATTTACTTCAAATCTTGCAGAAAGAGCTTCTAGTTTAGTGCCCTTCATGCGGCAGTTGGAAAGTCTATACGGAAACTCTGATTCTTTTTTCAAAGTGATGGCGGTGTTTGGAGAACAAGGCAAGATAGCAAACGCTGTAGGTAAACTAGGCATTGATCCTAAAGGTGAAGTACCTCGTGAATTATACGATGTAATCCGTTCTAGCTTCCTAGAAAATGGATTGGCTAAACGAGTGACTTCTAAATCTCTCGACGAATCATTCTCTAACTTTATTCTCACAACCTCTGGAGACATTGTAAAAGATACAATGCCTGTATATTCGCGAGTTGGAAAACTTGTAAAACGTCTTGACGCAATTCCCGTCTTTGGTGCCTTCACATCATTTGCCTCTGAAAACATTCGTAACGCAGTCAACACAGTGTCACGAGGCATTAAAGAACTTTCGTTTAAGATAGATGTAGATGAGTTTGCTGATGCTATGCTTGCAGCAAAACCAACACTAACAAGAGAACAAGCTGAAGCGCAGGCTAAAGCCTATGAAAGATACATTCGAGGCATCGGATCACAACGCTTGTTGTCTTATACTGCTACGTCTTATTATCTTCCTACCGCAATCACTAAAGCCTCGATGCTTGCAACTGGGACCACGGAAGAAGAACTAGAAGCAGCGCGTGTCTTATCCGCAGACTTCTACGATGGTGCTGCTCTTGGCGTTCTTAGCAACGACGGTCGTGGCAACATGGAGTTGTTTAATCAGAGTTACATCTTCCCACATAGTTTTGTTCGCGACCCTGCTGTTGCTGCACTACAAGCATACAATGAGGCTGGGGAGCTTAATAAGAGTCAGGCCAATCAAATCCTTAATGGAGTGTGGGGTGCAATGAAAGGTTACACAGAACCATTCGCGGGGGAATCTTTGTTCGCAGAAAGAGTTCGTGACGTTCTTCCCACCTCTTGGATTGGTCGCGGCGGGAATACTCCTACGGGTGCTACGATCTATCGGGAAGGGGAATCTCTAGGTGACAAAGTTTCTAAATCTGTTGCGCACGTTTTGGGTGGGTATGTCCCTGGCTACATGAACTTAGCCTTCCGTGAACGGAGAGGAGAGTTTGAAGCAGGGCCGTTGGTTCGAGGACTTACAGGAGAACCTGGACGCAGAGGAGAAACGTATCGATCTGAAGAAGAACTTGCTCGAATCTTTACAGGTTTGTCTCCAATTAAAATCAACAATCGTACAAACTTTAACTTTGCTGGTGGTGAATACCAATCAAAAGCTCGTCCTTTGAAAACGGCAGCTAACTCAGAAATCACCCGTCCTGATGCAACCATTCCTGAAACTCTTGAGGCATGGAGTTCTTATCTTGATAACTTGTACCGTGTACAAAGCGAGTTGTACTACAAAGTACTAGCTGCAAGGGAAATGGGAACACCAGATGATGTGATTCGATCACAATTAAAAGAAGCTAATCTTGGGAATGCAGAGATTGCTGCAATAATGGAAGGCGAGTTTCGTCCAGGAAACATTGCTAAACAAACCGTGCAAGGGTTTATCAGAGATTTGATAAACGAAGATAAAAAGTTTCTTGTCGATGAAAGACCATGGGGAGAATACATTTCTATGGCGATGGATCGGCAGTTTGAGAAACTGTCCCCAGAGTTAGCAAAACAAGATAGACAAGCAAGACTAGAAGAACGTCAGGCACTCAAAGCCAAAGAGGCACAAGAAGCTAATCTTGGATTAGAAACACCGTTGCCGGAAGAAACTGTTCAGGCTCCAGTCGCTGCGCCTCAAGCTAATGTTCCACAGGTTACAGCACCTGCACCACAAGCTCCGGCTCAACAGCAACAGAACATCATGTCTCGTATCCCGTTCCTTGGATCAAATCCAGTGGACGCGCTGCGGAACCTAGAGATTCTGCAACGCCTTGGTGGTGGTCAGTAGTCAGCCTCGATTGTCAGCTTGATTCCGTTTCCCCCGAACAGCTTTATAAGCTCGTCCGCAAAGGCTTCGGTCTCTTTGATCACCTCGTCGTCGTTTGTCATGGTCGCAAGGTTAAGTGTGACCCCGATAAACTCCATCAGAGATTCGACCTGCATAGGATGCATTTCTCTTAGACCTAAAGATTTGAACTCTTTCTCAAACATTATTCAATGTCTCCCCAATCATTCTGGATATCTACGTCAATCTTCGAGGGAACTTTGAGAGGCACTCCTGTCTCCATAATCTCCTTGATTTTGTCGGCCTGCTCTTGGCTCTCTATGTTAAAGCATAGCTCATCATGGACCGTGAGCATAGGAGTAAGTCCCTCATTATAGCAGTCAAGCATCGCTTTTTTTGTTTGATCTGCCGCCGAACCTTGGATCAATCTGTTTAACGCTTTATAAGTAAACGCTCTTTTGATCAGTGGTCCGTATTCCTTTTGTGCTTCATCATGTGGCAGAGGTTTACCCATGCCAAATTGCTTTGGTTCCCACAGTGGGAAACGACACTTGCGGCCTAGCAATGTACGGATCTGCCCCTGCTTCGAGGCACGTTGGCTTGCCATCTCCGCAAGCGATTTAACAAACGGAACCTTGGCTTCGTGCTTGTCCATCAACGCCCGTGCATCATCCTTTGATATGTCCAACTGGTTGGATAGTTTGCCAACGCCCATGCCATACATGATACCAAGGTTCACGGTCTTGGCTTCCTTGCGACTGATGCCTGCTAAGTCAGCGACCATCTGGTGCAGGTCAACATCGCCAGTGTTAAACTCATTAACAATATCATCGACCATGTCGTGCCTGTTTACGCCGCCGACTGATGCGGCGAAGTGAACAAGGAGTCTTGGCTCTTGGCTTGAGTAATCGAACGATCCCCACTTGTACCCTTCGTCTGGAATAAAGAGGCCACGGATCAGTTTTTTTATTTCCTTATCTCTAGCGGGGATTTGCTGGAGATTAGGATTGGAGCTAGAAAACCGACCCGTGACAGTGCCACCTTCATCTCTTCGAGTAGAGTGGAGTTCTGTATGGATACGTCCATTGTGCGCGTGTCGGAGTATGCTGTCAATAAAAGTCGAGTCTGCCTTGTCAAACTCTCTTAGCTTGACAAGTGCCTGACAAACCTTCGCAGGGTGATTCGCAAGGAAGTCTTTTGTGAAACTTGGCGCACCTTTCTCTGTCTTTGGGTACGGCATTTGTAGGTGGTCGAACATCTTCTGGATCGATGCTGATGCCCAGATGTCTACCTCTTGCCCTGCTTCCCTGTGGATAAAGTCACGCAGCACACTTGTCTTCTCACGGATCAGCTTCTTGTTCTGCTCCGCCTTGTCCAGATCAACCTTCACGCCGTTGGTCCGCATGTCCAAGAGACATGGAATAAGTCCGGTCTCCAGATGCCATATGTCCCACAGCTTTTCCTTTTCTAGGATCGGCTTCAGTGCATCCCAGAGTTTGAGCGTAGCCACGGCATCTTGCTCCGCGTATGCGCCCACATACTTGGGTGGTAGCTTCCACATCTCCGCCTTGGGATCGATACCCCACTCTTTTGCAGCAGCCTGTAGCAGCTTCTCATCTTTCCGCTGAGAGATGTAATCCCTCGCCATGGAGTCCAACCCAAAGGACCATCGGTTCTCGTCTACAAGTGCCCCTGTAATCATTGTGTCGATGATCTTGCCTTTGATCTCGATACCCTCGGCGCGTAGCCACCCCGCATCGTAGGTTGCGTTGTGCATGATTACGTTCATGTCCGGCACAGAGAGTTGCTTCTTGAGCCATCGCATCGTGAACCTTGGATCAAGGTTGTGACCATTCGCGTGGCGGATGGGGAAGTACCCTTGGTACTCTCCCGCTGCCACAGCTATGCCTATGATGTGTCCGTCTTTCCGTGCCCATCCTGGACCAAGGGTCTTGATGTTTGGGTCATAGGTTTCGAGATCGACCGCGACTTCTTTATAGCCTGTTAGGTCTGGGAACTCTGGGGGAATGTTCCAATCTGTTTCTATCAGGTCCAGTTCATTTTTGATCTGATAGTTTAGATCGCTCCCGAATAGATTCTTTTGCATCTTGAATAACCTCCTCAATGCTACGGTTATCTAGTGCGACGAACTCTGCGCCTAGTGCCGTGTATCCTGCCTTATCAATCCATGAATCCTCATGGTTGATTGTCTCAATTAGTCTGCTTGTTTTTACCCAATCCATCATCAGTGCAACGTGGGCCGGAGTAATGTACCCTGTGTCCCTGATTGCACCTCTGATGATTATGTTCCAGCCCTCGCAGATACGGGCGTGGTTCTCGTAGGCATCGCCATAATCTCTAGCGCGATCCCCATTTATTAGTTCGGCTGCTTTGTCTAAGCATTCTTTTCTGTTCATAACGGATACCTGTATTTGTTGCCACTCAGTAAGATGTATAAGTTGTGCCGCGCTCTCGTGACGCCAACGTAGAACGCTCGATGCTCATCGTCAGGGTAGTCACTGTTTACACACGCCGCCGTAGACTTATCCAACACAACGCAGTTGTCATCCTCACCACCCTTCATCGCATGAAACGTAGACAGCTTGATCCGTGGTGCAGACATGAGATCCTCACCCCTGCGGTAGATCGCTTCGATGTAGTCGCGCTCTCTGGCACTGACCTTCAAGATATCATACGCCGCGTGACTTGCATCTCGGAGCAGACCGAACTCATCGAGCAGCGTGTCCATGTCCACTGCGTCGTCCGCAGCCAGAGCATCCAGAAGTTTAGCGGATCCCCGTTTGACAACGGCATCCTCGCCCTGCTTTGGCACGGCAGCGTACAGCTTCTTGATCCGCTCGACGCCCACCTTCTCACCCTTGCACAGGTCATCCCATGTTGTGAGGTTCTCAACCAGAGTTTCCGATATGCTCGATCTGCCTTTGATCGAATACTTGAACCCCGCGTTCTTCATAAACTCCCCAACCTCTCGGACGAAGTAGTTGGTACGCGCCATGATGGTCCACGAACCTTCGTTCAGTGGTATCTGATCCATGTAGTATACATACTCCACTGTCCCCTGCTCTTCGCGTGGGCTGAATGTCTTATCAAGACGCTTGTATATACGACTGGATATACCTTGTGCCAGTTCATGCACCCTTCGAGGTATGCGGTACGACTGGGTCAGATACTCCACGTTATCAGAACTGTTGATGAACAGGTCAACATCCACGCCTGTCCAACGGTGAACCGCTTGGTCGTCGTCCCCTGCGATGATGATGTTGTCTGCATAGTCAGACATCCCCTTGACCATTTCCCACTGAAGTGGTGTAAAGTCTTGGGCTTCGTCGACGAACAAGTAGTCCAAGTGTGGAAATTCACCCAGTTCCACGTATCGTTCGATCATATCGATGAAGTCCACCTTCCCCGTGGTTCTCTTATATTCCTGCATCGTATCCCGAAACTGTTCGGCCTTGGCATAGAACAGATTGAAGTTGTTCGTTGCGCTGAACTCATCTTCCAAAGAGACCATCCGATAACGAGCGCGGCTGTCCATCTGAACGTAGTCTTGCCCAGTGCCACCCATGTTCGGAGTGCGCAGCCCATCATCGAGGTCCATCGCATCTTCTTTCTCGAACGTCAGGCCGATGGGTTCGCCAATGACTTTGTAGTCTGCCAGTTTCATAACGTCCTCTGGTTGTAGGCCAAGGCCGTGAAACCCAAGGGAGTGACTGGTCCGCATGTATGGAAAGTCTTTGGACTCTAGGTTAAACTGGAGACAGGCACGGGAGATCATCTCCTCGATAGCCTTCCGCGTGAACGAGATCACGCCTATCCGTGACGGGTGTACGCCACTGGTCAGTGCCTCTTCGATTTCTTGTATCAGGCGGTAGGTCTTGCCGCAGCCTGGGGGTCCAAGGATTAACTTACTATTCTGTATCATAGTCTTTCCCTCTTGGTCTGGTGTTGACCCAGTCTTCGATCTCAGACAGAACCCAACGGCTCGATGACCGTCTGTTATCGTCTGGACCTAAGATGATGGGTTGTGGAAAACTGGTCGAGTTTTGCGCCAACTTGTAGACATAGGACTTCGAACATCCCAACAGGTCGGCAACCTCTCCCACTCGCAATAGTCTGTTAGAAGGGGATGTCATTTTCAAACTCCTGTTTCTCTAGTGTTATATCTTCTTCATCAAAAGCAGGGATCCACCAACAGCGTATCGTGCTTATTACCTCACCTTTGGGTGTACGTTTTTTAATACGTTGCGTAGTATTATCTCCTCCCAAGTCTCGGATCATTTGAATGATCTGCGCTCGGGAGTGACCAGTGAACCTGCGCTGATGCAGGAACTCCATCAAACCCAAGAGGGTGAACTTGGTCATACCACCATCCGTCCACGGTTTGCCCATCTCCATTTCTTCTGGAGCCAAGGCTCGTATGTGGCTCGTGCAATAGGTACGCATGTGCTGCTTGAACTCCCCTGCGACTGTCAGTTCTTCTGGTACATCGAGGTACGTCGCACCCTGCATCAGAGCGTTGATCGTTTGCTGCCACTTCTGTGGTTTCATGGTCGGGGGCATGAAGTTCTTCTGTTCCATGCAAGCGCGTTGCCAGAGCGTTTGGTTCTGCAACTGCTCCGTGCTAAGTTGCAGTCGCTGCCCGTTTACATCCATGAAGTACAAGCGAGGCTCTGATAGCATGATGCTCAACCCACCAACCTGTGGTGCATCAGGGGCATCGCCTCCAATGCCATGCTCTTGTTGCGCACAGACCACCGGATCACAGTAACTTTTGAATGGTTCTTCCTTACAAGTGTACCCGTAGTCTTTCTTCTCGTGTTGGCGAATTGTATTGCTGACCTCGCCAGAGCTTAGAGGCGTAGTAAACAGGGTCCGGTTGTACTCTTCCGCCTGTTGTTGCCAGTGATCTGGGTTACTCAGCTTTGCGTATTTGCATATATGGAAGAGCAACTTGTTTCTCGGCTCTGACTGTGGACCGTTTGCAAAGATATGCTTCAAGCAAGGTGGTCCTTTTGGAAACAACTCGCGCGGCTTGGATAGCTTCATCGCCTCAAGGTCGGCAAGCGATACGCGCTTCTCGTCTATCGCATCTAGGAACTCGTCCAGTTCCATCGCCTCTACCTTATCATTAAAGCAGTACCGTTGCGGTAACTCTGCATTATAGTACGGCATGTTGATAAAGTTCCCTACGTCACCACGATCCGCAATGATCGTGTCTTGCTTCGGGAATATTTCGCAACCGCTATGCCCCAGTGCTATCGACATCTCTGTCAGGTAGTCGCGCACCGCTGCCGCCTGTTCGAACTCGTTCAAGAATAGATACAGGTGCGCACCGCCAGACTTCGAGCGGCAATGTAATAACGGAAGTTGTAACTTTTGTATTTTGTTTTGCAGGGTCTTGTGATCGAGGTCATAGACATCGATGTCCAGTGCGCCCCACTTGCACATACTCTCTTCGTTGATTGGGATAGCACCCACGCCATGGACGCCATCGATGTGGCCCTGTACCAGTTCCTCGGTCAGTGGCTCACGCACAATCTTACTTTTTCCTTCTGCTTTACCGTTACGATTGGTTCGACCAACGATGGTTGTACCATGCGCAGCTTTCGCTCCGACATAAGCGGCAAGCAGTC
>Ga0208644_1000497_pt1 | contig 33773 bp, 41 predicted proteins | sample VirMetDEL_Nov_18_FD_184517 | JGI IMG/M metagenome (GOLD analysis project Ga0208644, IMG submission 184517) | Aqueous microbial communities from the Delaware River and Bay under freshwater to marine salinity gradient to study organic matter... | ecosystem: Environmental > Aquatic > Marine >...
CATGACGGCTCAGGCTCCGGCTACGGCGACGGCGACGGCGACGGCGACGGCTCTGGCTACGCCGACGGTTCCGGCTACGGATGACACCACACTCCTTTTCCATCCAGCCCGGTACGTGACTATGACGGTCACTGCCGGGCCAAAGGGTTGCCAGCGGAATGGTCTGCTGGACACCCCGGCGGCGTCAAGAATTCATACGCTTCCGCCGCCGGGGAACTTGAGGGAGGCAAAAATGAAATACGAAACGTTTTACCAGGTGACATACTGGCGCGTTCTTGGCGACGCGCTGTCGCTCGATTACACGTCTCAATATTTAGACAACGAAGAGGACGAGTTTCTTGACGCCATTGCCTTGGCGGAAAATAAAGGAGGGCACATCACGACACAGATATGCGAGCGCGGCTTTATGCGCGAATACGACGCCTTTCTTCAAGCGAAGGCGCGTGCGCTGCAAGTCGCTGCCGACCGGCAGCATGAGGATGAGTGGAGGGGGCCGCGATGAAAAATAGCATAACTAATTTTACATTAGGTGATCCGGTAACAGTGCGCCGCAACGGTATGCCCGTTTCCGGCCACATATGGGGGCACACTTTTGCAAGCCTGCACGATCCAGATTGGTACGACGTTATGGCAGGCAATGCCATCCTGACGCGGCTACGCGCGGAGGATATGAAGCACGACACAACAGGCAGGCGGATAGAGGCGAAGCGATGACCGACGCAATAGGCTATTTTCTAGTGATGGCGCTGCTGCTCGTTTTGTGGGTGGCGGTATAATGTGGGCAACATGCGCCCCCTGCGGCGGCGGCGGCAAGCTGGAGAATGACGATGAATCGGTTTGAATTGCTGACCGCAGCGCGTGATGTCATGACAGATCGCGGAGCAGTGTATGGCAGTGTCAGGGACAATCATGATCGCATTGCTGCCATGTGGACAATACTGCTTGGGGTGTCGATTAGCGCGCCGCAGGTTGCAATGATGATGGCGGCGTTAAAGCTGGCCCGGCTGGCCGCAACGCCGGATCATCAGGATAGCTGGGTGGACCTTGCCGGGTATGCAGCGACCGGCTCTGAATGTGCGAAGGTGGAAGACGATGACGTGGAATGAAGAGAATATCGCGGTCCTGCGCGAATTGTATGCGCTTGGCATGCTGACGCGCCGCATTGCGGCTGAACTTGGGATGACGAAGAATCAGGTTATTGGTAAGGCGGGCAGGCTCGGCCTTGAGCATCCTAACAGCACGTCGCCTGTTGAAGTTTATCGCCCGCCGTACCGCGATATTGAGACGCCGGACTTTCGGCATTGCCAATATCCGATTGGCGCTGTCGGCGAGCCGGAGTTCAAGTTCTGCGGCGACATTGTGAAGGTGAGCAGTTCGTACTGCGAGGTGCATCATGCGAAGTGCTATCGCCCGCGGCGGCGCCGCGAGGATGGCTTTGTGTATCCGGTGAAAAACCAGTTCCGCAGGTTGTTTTCGTAGAGGGGATGAGTCGGCGTATCACAGCTGGTAGAGTGTTAAACCTTAATACGACCCTGATCTAAGCTGATCGGCCAAGGTGATTGCGCGCTGTCCGACCTGCGCTGCGTATCTGCTGTCGAGTAGTTCAGCCGCGGCGGTGTCCCAGTCATTCACGTCGATTGCGGCCAGCATACGGGTGAATTTACCCAGATTCGCAGGCCCCATATTGAAGCACAATTCAACTAGCGTTTCCTGCCGCACCTCATCAAGGGAATCGAACGTCACGATCAGCCCGCGCGTCATGGCGGTGAAACGGTTGATGTCCTGACGCAGCAGGTATTCTGCTTCGTCTTGCGTGATGCCCGCGCCCGCCACACTGATGTCGATGCAGCGCCCGATTCCTATTGTGAGTTTACCCGCCGGGCAGGTATAGGCCGTGGCGCGAAAGCCTTCGTGTTTGCGCAGCGATGTGGTCAGCCGGCTGTAGTTCATTTTTGCATCCCGATCTGTTTGTCCTGGCCGCTGCTCGACCCAAAATAGTACGCAATCACGGTCGATGCCGTGCCGCCCAGCCAGCCGACCGCGATATTAATAAAAGCAATATCCATCGTCGCAGCCGGAAAGAATGTGACGCCGCCTATGTAGCCAAAAAATGCGAGCATCGTCGTGATGGCCAACACCGCCGGGATCCTGTCGCCGGTCGCCATCTCGCGCCTGCGTGCGCTGTCCCGATCCTGCTGATGTATCGCCTCCAGGTCGATGTCCAGCTTTTTCATCTGGACCTTAAAGTCAGCCTCTGCCCTTTTGATTGCCGCTAACTGATCCGGCGTGGCGTTCTTCAACGCCGCGTCGATCTCTTTATTCGACGCGCCGTCGTCTAAGCCCAGCGCAGATGTGATCGCCTTAACAGCGATGCCGCCGACCGGACCGCCTATTGCGGTGCCGAGAAGCGGTGCGACCGTGCCGATAATTGATTTCCAGTCCATGCTCTATTTCCCTGCTGCGGCGGTGTTAGGATGCCGCCCATTATGCATCGAGAGCAGCTTATCGACCTGAGTCCTGATGCTGGAAACGTCAGCGGTCAGCGTGGCTATCTCGCGGTGGCGCCGCTCCTGAATGTCCGGCGACATCATGCCGGAAAGGACAGACGTGCGCTGCGCCTGCATCTCGACCTGCGTTTCGTGGCGATCTACGCGCTGGTCGATCTTTCTCAACCGCGTCTCAATATCGCCTAGCTGCTCGATTACCGACGCCAACCGCTGCTTCGCTATGGCAGCGGCGGCGATCACAGAGATCGCCATTCCGGCAAGGGTGAGGATCGTGGATGCCGAGAGTTCCACAGTCACCTGCGCCGTAGCAGCCGCTGCACAGTCTCTGTCTCCCAGATGCGCAGCGCCAGCCAGATGATCGACAACAGCGCAGCGATATCCGGCAGGATCGCGAGCCATGATCCTATCCCAGCGGAGACGGCAGCAACGTCAACCGCGCTTTTGATTTCGTCTGTCATGTCAAGTCTTCTTCTACCGTTGGGGGCCAGCCGACCGCGATGTCGATGGCACGCAACGCGTCCAAGTCTGCGGCTGCATTGACCGCCACATACAGATCATAAGAGCGTTCTGCCGCAGCACTACGGTGCGCATCGATTGCAGCGATAGTGGAGACGCAAGACTCTGGCGTCAAAATGACGGCTTGGCCACGACGCGTTACCAGCTTCTGCTCGCCTCCACGCGATTGGACCTCAGCGATCTGCGTCCGGGCATCAATCGTCACATCGACCACCGTCCCGTCTACATCAATCCCGCCACTTAACGCCGCCGCCTGGCGCTGGTCAACGTCCGCTTTTGCTCTATTAACGGCCTGCTCCAGCGGCATATCCACGGCTGTCTCCGTGACCCGCCACACATCGCCGTCTAGCGCGCCAGCGTCGGCCTGCGCCTCCTGATAATCCAGCAGCACAGCTCGGTCGGTGACAACTTCGCGCAGCGTATGCTCGCCGTTGTCAAACGGTGGCGCCGGCGCGGCGTTCCCCGTCAGCCCCATGAACTCGGCCAGCCGAGCAGTCCAAGAGGATGGGCCGTAAACCTTGGCACCATCGCGGTTCTTGGTGACTACGTACTTCATATCTATCTCCCGTAAATCGGTGGTAGGTCGCCACCACCTGCAATGTCTGCAATGGCCAAAACAAAATACTTAACTGATGAGGCGTTGAATGACACGTTGGTAGTTCGAGCTTTCCATCCACCTGAAAGAAAATCTTGGTTGTAAGAGGAAATGTCTGGATATTCCACATCGTTTAGATTAATGAATAGCGCGTCGTTAGTAACATTCCCCGTATCGTCCCTAGTGGTATCAAAGAAAGGACCGTCGTTAGTCACATTTATATGTCTAATGTACGTGAATTGCGGCTTGAACGAGAGAGGCAGGAACGCCCCGTCTGTTGCCCCGTTGCCTATGTAAGATGTTACGCCAAATACATCACCGTTCAGCAGGATAAAAACATCATAGGTACCTGTGGCTTGAGTAGACCCAATATCAAACGAGTTTGCCAGAACATTCTGGATGCTGGTATCTACCGCTTCAGGAGCGTTGGTATTCAGCGTCACTAATTTTCCGGCAGTAAGCTGCGGAGCGTAGATAAAAATGTTCCCGGTCCCAGAACGATTATACAAAAGGATCATCGCATCAGCGTTGCCTAAATTATGCGTGACCGTGGTAACTGCGCCATTCGTATGGCTGATGCCGGTCTGTTGATAAGCCTGACCTTCTGTCCTGAACGAGAATGCTACCCAAGCATTCGTACCTGCCAAAGTACTGGTGGGTTGATACGTCGGTGACGTATTGTCTCCAGTCAGATACTCATTACTGGCATCGCTGGAAAAGCGATGTATCCAACTCTCTGCTGCCGCCAGATTTTTGTATAGCGTGACGTTGGAGGACCAATCAGCAACTGCACTCGCAACGTCTGCTTCAATATCAGCTTCTTGCGCCAGCGTGACTGTAAAGTAGTCAGCCCCTTGGAAGCTGGGCGTACCGAGGTTAGCTGAATTTATAGGTACACCAGATGCTGGTGGTGAATAGGTCCAGTCTTGTTCTTCAAAGTACATATACCATCCGCCGCTGTTTCCGCCCCTAATCCCAAAAGCGTAAAGCTGGTCAGTAGGCAACCCACTAACAGACGGAGACGCGGCGCTAAAGGTTGTTAATGAACTACCATTCCAATAACTATCATCGATACCAATCCACAATTTTCCTTCACTAGGTTCAAAATAAAATTGAACTACACTTGCTGTTGTCAAATTAGTGCTGTCAAAAATAGAAATTGCTTCTGCATAGAATCTAGCGTAGCCGTCTATACCCCATGATCCTGCAGTTGAACCCAGATATTGATTTGGGTTTCTATCAAAAGACTCATTCAACAAACCAACAGTGTTTACATTTATATTAGTAGCGTTGTATAGCTTTGCCTCTACGTAGAATCCGCCTGTTTCGGATGCAGGGTTCAACCATTGCGTAGATATAGGTCCACTATATCCAGCAGATGTTCCTTGCCAACCTTTATTACCCTCGAAAAAATTACCACCACCGGCAACATATCCTTCGTTGTCTATAAAACTGAGTACCGGATAAACCAGCGAAGGCGTATCGGCTGTTCCATTGGCAGCGTCGCTCATGCTGGTCGGGGTGAAGGTGTTTGGTACTTTCCCTGTGCCGGTGAAGAACTCGCACTCACAAAGCCTTACGCCACCGCTGGCTGAAGTTGAAATGACTAGCCTGACAAACTCCAACACCGTCCCGGATAGCGTTATATCTTTATAGGCGTAACTGCTACGTGCGCCATCGTAATCAATGGCAGTATCTGTACCTAGCTGGGTCTCTTCGCCAGCCCAAGCACCTGTGGCACTTGTCTCTATGGTAAATGTAATAGTCCCACCACCAGCGGCACCATCGTAACCTGTCTCGTTAGGTCGCCACGCACGGCACATAGTAAGAGCGGCACCGTTACAATTCTCAACCTGTACGTAGCCAGTAGTGCCGGAAGCCGTGTATGCCCCCTGACCTGAACTCTGGTTCCGATTACCATCAAACGCAGCGGCCACCCCGCCACCGCCTGTCATATTACCTCCGGGCGTATCGAAGCTGGTGAATTGGGGTAGGCCGCTGGCATCTGTCCCGTCACCAATGGCTGTAGTCAGGCAGAAGGAATTACCTCCTGCTGCCGTGGCCAGAGCGGCTACAGCAGCATCAGCCCTCGGAACGTACTGAAAGCCGTTAGCCCCGAAGGTGTAGGTATCTAGAAAATCAGAAACAGCATAGTCCCCTTGCTGAATGGATACACTCTCCAGCATACATGCTTGTGCTATATATCCGTTCCAGAAGTAGAAGTTACTTGCTGTATTGTTATAGTTTCCAATATGCATTGTTTCAGCACCGGTCTGCGCACCTACCAGACCACCAATATCCCCGTTCAGCGTCATGGCGGTATCGGTTGTCCATGAAGTAATCTGCTCACCGTTGACCCAGACTTTGATACGGTCAGTCGCCGTGGCCTGACTGGTGTCAAAGCTAACAATAATATGGTAGTAAGCAATGTCTCGGAAGACCTGTGTACTTACTTTCTTGGTGGCACCAGCGGCGTACACTTCCAACTTATCTGCGCTGGTGAACTGGAGGATAAATCCATTCCCACCCTCAACACTCCCAAAGAACGCTTGTTGAGTACTAAATTTGCAGCGCCTTATCCAGAAGGAAAAAATAGCTTCTTTTGTGTTTATAAAAGCAGAGCCGTTCTGGCGAGCCATATAGTCAGCAGCCCCATCAAACCAAGCAGACCGTTCGATCAGCGTGGTATCGAATACCGCCGCGCCGCCGGGAGAAGATAAGAACGATGGCTGGATCATGGCGTCAGGTCCGTGATGATAAGAGTAGTCAGAGCGCCGACCTTCTCGACTTGGAGGCGGTTCACGGCAGCGGCTGTAGAGTTATAAGTCCCCGTCACCTTCGTGAATCCACTGGTTGTCATCGTATATCCGCCGGTCCCGTCATTGGTGGCGTAGATAATTGCGATTCCGTTGCCAGACGCAGGCGGTGCCAACGTGAAACTGCCGTTGATCGTCAGGGTCTGGAGACACTCAAGTGTCAGGCTAACAGTCTGGGTCCCAGTTCCGCTGTTTCCGATGGCGTTTAGGTCGGTAGTGAAGCCAGCGGTGAGGTTTGATGTAGCGGATGGGCTGATACCACCAAGATTAGACAGCGCAGTGGCGGCTACAGTAGCGCCAGTACCACCGTTTGCAAGTGGCAGGGTCCCCGTAACGCCAGCAGTCAGACTGACCTGACCCCAAGCCGGGTCAGTGCCGTCCGTTAATAGCACGGTATCTGCACCGCCAATAGCCAAGCGCTCGTTCGCGCTGGCACCGCGTGTAAGCAGATCGCCGCGTGTGGTTAGGCCGATTGATGCCGCCGACGCCGCTGCGGCGGTCTCGCTGTTTGCAGCGTTTGTCTCGCTAGTCGCTGCTGCTGCTGCGCTCGCTGCGGCATCATTTGCGGAAACCGCCGCAGCAGCAGCCTCTGCCGCAGCAGCGCTAATCGCGGCGGTAGTCGGGCCAATTTCAAAAGCAGTCGCGCCTGCATTAAACGCGAGAACCGTGCTGCCTGTAATGGCTGTCGGCAGCGTCGGATCAAAGCTGCCGGTGTAGCCATCGGGGAGCTGCGCCGTGCGATCCAGCGCGCGCTGTTGCTCCTGGTCGATAGCCGTCAGCCGATCAAGCGCTTCCTCGTGGCTCTCCGCCGGAAACGGATCGTTCTCGACATAATCGGTTTCCTGCGTCTGCGTAGTCGCCCGGTTGATTACCCATTTGACCGTGCTCGCCGGCGCCGTGGCCGCTGTTACCGTCCCGGTCGTGCCGGAACCGCCGGAAACAGTGAAGTCAGAACCGTTTGATTTCACGGTTTCCACACCGGTCGCGATAACCACCTCAACAACCTGAATCTCAGAGGTCGTGCCGGTGCCGAAGAACACGTAGGGCACAGCGAACGCCGTCGTGCTGCCGTTTCCAGTGTAGGAAACTGTGTTCGTGGTGCTGGAAATCGTCATTGTGCGGTTCCTTCGTTCGCTGGCTCACTGTAGCCCGTATATGATCGAATTGCGCTGTAATATTGACGCAGTTCCTCTTGTATTTCAGGCTCTGACACCGAAAGGGCTGCGAGCCTGCCCATATGTGCCGTCACGTCCTTGGATATTTCGGAGGCCGGTGTTGCCAGCCATTTGACGAAGTTGGAGTTTGTCATAAGTTTGGCTGCGCCCGCCGGGGCAAGAATAGTTCCGGTGACGATGGCAGCAGCTAGCCCGGGTTCGCCAGCTATTACGCGCTCCCCCGCTTGTGTTAATGACCCCCAGAACACCATCTGGTCAAGAGTGCCAGCAGTGTTTGAAAAGTTCGTGAAGCGTTTTACCTCTTTGAGCGCCCCCACAACATCAACGAGATTCATCAGGTCTTTAGACACCTCGGCAAACTGAGTGCCGCCGAACAGTGCCTCCATTCCCTCGGGGCCATTTTTCTTAATTTGCGATAGGTTTTTCATAAACGTCGCAACGCTAAACTCTGCAACATCTCCCACCTGCGCCCCAACATTCTCACGACCAAGGTTATAAAGGGCGGAACCAGCAACATCTCCCCACTCTTCTGGAGTAAAGTTATCCCGAAGGCGCTGAAGTGCTTTGATGCCCTCTGGGCCCGTGCCTTTGGCGGAAGTCATGATGTAGTCATAAGCCTGATTGTCGGCGTCAAATTTTCTAATTTTATCAAAAGTCTTCTGCGCTGTATCCGCAAAAATAGCCCGCTCAGTGTCGATGGCTTTCAATTTACCGCCAAGGTCTGGTCGAACAGAATTCGCGGCAACAGCAAGGTCATCAGTAATTCCCTTATAAATATCATCTACCATGCGATCATAATCGCCTTGAGTGCCTGATGTCTTTTTGCTTCTAATCAACCGAAGTTGTGTTCTTAAATCCCTCAACTGTTGGAATGTCATATTGCCTGTTTCAGCAAGTTTGCTTAACGCATCATATTTTTTAACTAACGCCAACAACTGACCTGTAGGCTGTGCATCTGCTGGAAGTTCTGCGATTTGCTTAAGAAAAGGTTGCAGGATTGTGTTTACCGACGGCATCTCTGTGACGGGCGTGTCGGCCCCGATTTCGTTAAATACCTCATCATATTTTTTCGAAAAACCATCTCTAACGCGCTTTTCTGCGACCTCAACAGATGCCTTTACCGCCGCACCGGCTTCATTAGGTGTTCGCACCTGCCCCATTTTGGACGCAATAGCACGCAAGGCGTCATCCAGCTGAACAACAACCTTCTCAGCTTGTCTTTGCATAATTGGCCCGGCGGCCATCCGTTGCTCAAGACCCGCGCCCGTTCGCCCAAGCACACCCTTGCGGCCAACCGCAGCGGCGACCGGCTCAATTCCAAGAGATTCGAACTTTGCAATCAAATCAGAAGTTGCGTTACGGACTGTGGGCGAAACTCCCGTCAAAACACGCTTGCCAACTTCGGCAGCACCGCGCCCCACAACTTCGCCGCCAATAGTTAAGGCAGCACGGGTCCCGCTTTCCGCAAATTCGCCTGCGATAGTTTTAGGCGTTCTGACACGTCCAGCGAAAATTCCCGTTAGGGTGTCAAACGCTCTCGCTGTAAACTCAGTGCCAGCAATTATTCCGCCATAAGTCCCGCCTGGACCTAATACACTTCCGCCAAGACCGCCAAGCGTTCCGCCGGTTGTTTCAAAAACTGCTTTCAAATATTCGGCTGCGTCGCCTACATCAAGACCCGGCGGATTGAACAGCGTAAATTTACCTAAGTCCTTATCAAAGAATAGAAAATTATCCTCACCGTAAGGCACTGCGTCAGGATAGTAATTTCTTAAAGTCGCAAGTCTATCGTCCTCGGATAGTTCACCGCTAGGTCCGACCACCGCGCGAACCTTAGCTGGCGCACCGCTTTCGCTGTCAATATTTTCCCGTTCCCAAGACTTGTCTGCCTGGGCCTTTTTGGCGGCATATGCTGGGGTGCTTTCGTGTTGGGAGATGATTTGCTCAAGCTCTTCTTGAGTCACATTTGCCGGAACACGGAACCTTTGCCCTTCATATTCAAATATCTTCACTTGCGGCACTGCGGCTGGTGCAACAGGCGTTGGTTCTACAGGCGCTGGCTCTACAGAAGCGGGTTCTGTTGGCGCAGGTTCCGCAGGTGCCTGTTCAACAGGAACTTCGGCAGGCGCTACTTGAGCAGCACCCGCTTCTGCGGTTGGCAATGCCTCGGCTTGCTGCTGCGGGATTAACGCAGAAAGCGCACCAGCAACCTGATCCACACCAATTTGACCACCAAGAAGGTCTAAGGTTTGCGGCTCTGCCATGTTATCAGTTGCCTATTTTTAGCGTGCCGTCAGGATTTCGCGTTATAACCACAACGTCGGGTGGCTGTGCTCCGGCGGCGGTAGCAGCAGGGGCAGCGGCGGGTGGCTGTGCTCCGGCGGCGGTAGCAGCAGGGGCAGCGGCGGGGGCGCCGTTGGGAAGAACTCTCGGAGTGGCTCTTACACCTTCAAAAAGAACCTGATATGTTTGTCCTCGCATACCAATTTCGCTTGGCTTGTATCCAGTTTCCGCCAAAAGGTCATCTATGATGCCCTTTGTTAGATCAAGGCCAACTTCTTTGAACGCCTGAGACGCTGCGAACGCTTCTTCAACTAGGTTGTCCGCAACTGCTTCGCCTTGGGTCAGAGAGTTTATATATGACCTAAATCTAGTTGACGCAGAAAGCGTTGTGCTAGCTAACTCAATGTCAGAGTCTCGCACAACTGCGCCATCATCGATCATTTTAAGATAAAAATTCAGAACACCAAGCCCAGATGATTTGTTTCCAGCTTTCCACGCATCATATTGTGATTGCACACTGGCCATGTTTTTGTACATATCCAAAACAGGAGAAAGCCATTTTTCAGCCTCTTTGTGAGCGCCTTGAACTGAAAGTTTCCCGTCAGGAAGTCGGTCTTTGGTGTAGTCAACCACCGGAACATCAAATTTAATATTTGGATCACCAGCCAGCCCAATTCTTTGAGCAAGAGGCATCCTGCTAAGTTCTTCGTCGCTAATGCCAAGACCGGCTGCGTTACGCCTAATTTTTTCGCCCAGCGTTGCATCAGGAGCAAGGTCTGTTCCCACCACAAAATTCATGGCTTTGCGCGAATCAATTGGAAAGCCGCTTGCGACAAGACGATTAACCGTGGCCTCACGCCCAGCCATTTCAACGCGAGTTTTGTTTTCAGCCTGTGCAAAATTAGCTATCTGGCTGTTGAATTGATCTCTTTTTGACGAGTCGAGATATTTTCCAAGGACCGGGTTGTCTAAAAGCAAGGCGCGCGCGTCTTGCCAAGCGCCGCGATTAAGCAATCCAACGACGCCCTGCTCCATAACTGCGGAGCGTCCGGCGTCACGAAGGCTGCGTTCCGATGCGGGGTCCAGCGCTTCGGCATATTTATTGACAATAGCGTCAACCTGATCGAACGAACTACGCAAGGCTTTAGGGTCGCTGGCAACCATTGCTGCAATAGGCGCGATTTCGTTTTGGGCTTTCCCAGTTATAAATTTGCGCTGTTCAGTGTTTTGATACTGAATCATCTGATTAGTGTATTGACCAGATCGGCTCCGCAGGTTTGATTCAAGCTGTGCCCTGGCGTTTGCGCTTCCGCTGAAATTGTTCACGGCCAGCATAATCCGCTGCTCGTTCTCAGCGTTAAACCTGCCTATCGTGTTAGTTTTGGGATCGAGAATATTTCCCGCCTCAAGTGCGGAATTATAGGATTTCAGCATGTCTTGCTCAAACTGGTCGATAGACACCGCAGAGCTAATAATATCCTCACGTTTCTGAATGCGCTCTGCAGCAGCTTCAAGCGCGGTGGCAACCTGCGTAAACCCCTCACCGGCCCCACTAAGCGGGCTGGTCGCAAGAGACAATGGGATAGCCTGCATCCCGGTACCGCCGGGAACAGATGCCCTGCTTGTGTATTTCGGAACCATTGCCATTTCTCAAAAACCTCGTTCTGTAGATATTTCGCGCTCAGCTAATTTGTCAAAGACCCATCTCAATAAAATTATCAATAAGGGCTAACGCCAAAATAGTTATTGGTTAAGGGTTTAATGGTTGTGGGTTTAGCGGTCGGAGAAGAATACTTTGCGCCCATACTAGCAACCGAAGACGCGCCTGTCAGAAGCGAACTTGCGGCTTTGCCTTGCGCCGTTTGTTTCGCCACTTTTCCTTGGAATCTAGCCAAATCCGCGCCCTGCTGCCCTGCCCTGTAACCCATTTCGCCGCCGTATCTGATCGCGAGGTTCTCAAGTTCCGCTTCTTCTGCGCTCATGTCCCCAATGTCGCCCATGTCCAGCAATTCGCCGCCTGTAGCGGCCATAGAAGCCCGCTGACTGCCCGCAAACAACCTTGCCTGACGTTCCTGCGCCTTGGCGTCGAACTCGGCCTTCTGACGCGCTGCAATGGCCTCGTTCTGAGCAATCTGCGCGTTGTAATTAGCAAGGTTCTGCGCCGACTTGCCCTGCTGAATTGCGCCTACAGTGCTGACAACCGTGCCTGCGGCTGCGGTGCCCTTGGCCATCAAGGCCATTGTGGCCAGTGTTTCTGGTGTACACATATCAAACCTTCGTCGTATTAAGTTCTGGCATAATCGCCAGAATGGTAAACGGCAGCGGCTGGTCCTGCACCAAGAAAATATACCCGTCCTTGTCCCAGTTGCGCGGAAACTCCACCTCTTTGTCGCCCGTAAACAATGCCGGTGCTTCATCCATGTCGTCTGCGCTGGACCGGAAAGGGATAATATCCAAACGATCTGCGCTTGGGCCGTGCTTTAATCCAAGCGTATCAAAAAGCCGGTATGTAACCCTGGCAATGCGCTTCTTCTTACCCTGCGCCGTGCCGTCACTTGCGCCAGCTTCAATGCGCATAGTTTGCAGAGTTGATGTATATGGCAATCCAACATGGACAACTTCATAAGAGCCGTTCAGCGTTATCGACCCGCTAGACACTGTGCGGTCTGGGTGGGCTGCACCATTTGCTAACACCGAAACAGTTTGACCTTCAAGATGACTCAAACCAAACACCGCCGAAACCCCGCCGCCGGTATAAGTAAGCATGGAGTCGAGATATGTGGCGTCTGTCGTGTTCACTGTAACTTCAGGCATACCCGGCGTTAGAAATTCAATGTACCGAACTGATTGGCCGTTGATTGTGCGTTGGATCACCGCCCACAAATCATCTTGGCTTCCGGTCGTGTTTGGGATGACCGCAACGCTTTCAACTTTAGCGTCTGCCCCACCTATAATGTGACGATGCCAACCCACGACGTCCTGTGCCCGCTCATATGTCATGCCGACAAGAACGCCGTCTGTCCGAACCAGCCAGACAATGCTGTCTGGTTCTTGCTGATACGCCATATCAACAATGCCGCCTTCCGTAATGTGCTCCGAAAGGATAGCGAGGTCAGGCGCGGTGTATGCGTCGCTTTCAAACTGGTAAACGTATTCCCGGACCTTGCGGTTGGCACGTTGCAAAAACAGCACGGAGTTGCCGACCTGCGGAGGCGTCACTGCGGCGCTGCCAAACGTAGTCTGACGCACGACACGCGTATTCGTGGGCGATAGCGGGCTGTTTTGATCACCTTGCGATACAATAAACTCACCGCCAGCCGTCCCAACGGACAAAACCTTACCGGCCCGCATCCATCGGATCGTGTTTACCTGATCGGTCGCAATTGTGTAAACAAACCCGCTATCGTCCAGGACAAGCCCGTCATTATCGGTCGGGGCGTGGTTGTAATAATCAGCAGAAACAGAGAAGAACATCGACTGCGGGCGACTTGTCGTGGCCGCCCAGACCAGCCGCTGCTCGAAAAACGTAACGACTGACGGATAGCCTGTCGTTTCAGAAAACGCGCCTAGCCGCCAGCCCGTCTGTGCCGTTGTGGCAGAAGCATTTGGTCCGATGAAATCGGCGACCACGTGCGTCGTATCTGTTACCGCCGTGATCTCAAAATACGTCCAGTTGTTTGCCGCGTCCTCAAACCGGATCAGGCGGCCTACGTCTGTCGAGAGAAAGCCAGACCCATCGTTGATTCCAGTGACCGCAGAGGCCGTTATTGTGATTCCGGTGCCAGACGTGGCAGAAAGGCCGAACGTCGTGTCAGTGGCGTTTACGGCGTCATATGGGCCGTCCAGAAACTGAATGATGTCTAGCGTCCAGTTCGTGTCACCCAACCTGGACAACGTGCGCGGCTCGTGGTTCTGGTGAGCTATATACAGGACATCAGCAGACTGCGTGATTACCAACTCAAACAGCTCTGCCTCAAGGTAGGGCGTTGCTATTTCGTATGCTGCGCCAACATTAAATTCTGCAGCAAACACCTCATCAAACGGCCCAGACTCAATCTGACCATAGTTTTTGTAGAACCGAACGTACTGATCGCCAAATTCAATAACGTAAGCCTGAGTGGCGCTAAACTCGAACGGAAGAATGCGAGTCTTTTTGCTGCTATCTTTCACTTCGGCAGAAAAATAAAAACCGCCCCGACGAGATGCTGGACCGTGTTTCTGGACGATCATATTCTCCAGCGTCTTGCAACCGTTAGGATATTTTGCAAGGTCAACTCGGCCTTCTAAGCGCGGTGAAAATTCACCGGCAGTAAAATTCGTGAATATTGGCGCTGAACGCGGCATTACGGTCTACCATTAACGCTTACGCCAGCACTCCCGGCGTAATTTAGCCGACTATCCAACCATGTATCTGCAATAATTTCGTGATAGCCGCTTTCCTGCGCATCCATCGAGCGGGCATCTGCGATCTTGCGCTGATAGATTTCCATCATGTTCGAATACAGCGTATTGCTCTCCGACAATGTGACGGACAATTCCGCCGCAATGCGGGCAGACAACGCTTCGACAAACAGGGCGTCGAACAAGTTCACGTCTTCAACTCGCGACAGATACAGAATCTTTGCGGTGCCTTCGTTGGTCAGCAGCTTGCCGCCCTCGATCTTGTAGTACATCCCCATGTCTTCCATCCGCAAAACCCGCAGGCAATCAGATGGGAGGTTATACTGATACGAGAACTCAAACGCAGGAGCCGTGCTGTTCTGCGCCAGTTCAACCCGGCGAATGGCGAAGTTCCAAACATGGTCGCGGATACTAGCGTCGCGGACCTGCTCATAAATGAGATTAGCGGCTCGCGCCGCTTCACTGTTTTCAGTGAGAGTTAAAATGGCGCTTGCGCCGATTTTGATCAGCGCGTTGTTTACAATCTGAACAACTGAAGTCGCCATACTTACCTCTGATTAAAGTATGGGGAGGCCGAAGCCTCCCCAACCTTATTACGTTGCGGAGAAGTACATATCCACAACGAGATTGCCCGAAGCTGGCAAATTTGCAGCCGAAATCGTGATAAAGATTTCTTCGTTTGCAGTCGCCGTAGCAGTTGCAGCGTTTACACCGAAGATTGCCGGGGCATTGGTAGCGGTCTGAACGGCGGCTGCTTTGTATTTAGCAACTGCGCCAGATACGCCAATGGCAATCTGCGCCGAACCCAGCGACGTGTCGGTATTAACGACGCCGTACAGGAACGATTCACCTTCGGTTGCTTTCGCAATAACGATGGTGTCCGAAGTCGTCTGAGCGGCAAGCGTGATGGTGGCCCGCTTTACGCGGACGTTACCATCGACAACACCACCAGACGGAAGGCTAACCGGAACCGCGGCGAGTCCGGCCATTTCTGCGCTATAAAGTACAGTCATTTTCTATGCCCTCCTTATTCGGCGCAAAGGATTTCAAGAACACGGGCTTCTTCCATGCGAGTGCCGCCGATGCTCATTGAGCAAAAGACCTGCGTTGCATAGTTTTTGTCCGCACGTTCCGAAATCTTCGTTGTCATGTCAGCTCCGACGCCAAGAAGCAAACCTTCACTCTGGAATGCAAAACAGCGGCGATCACTAGAACCATCAACAGGAACCAGCTTGGTGCCGTCAATACGCTTGCCGTTCACGGATATAAATTTAAATCCGAGAAACGAATCGATCTCACCGCGAGCAAGTGCCTTGACAGTATTGAAATCTGAACTTTTGATTTCAGTCGTGTTCAAGAGATCGCTGATCTGCTCAGACGTACAAACAATGACGCGACCATTTTCAGGAACATCGTCACCGTCCATTGTCTCTTTTGCCGACAGCAGCTTGGCAAGCGTAAGTCCGGTAGCACCAGCAGCAATAGCCGTCTGACCTGCAACGGTAGTTCCGCCAGAAACGCCGGTGTAGGCATTTCCAAGGGCCGCATCAATCAGAACTTCGTCCATCGCACGACCCATGCTCATGGCCGCTGCGCGGGCATAATCAGAAGTCGGATCGATCAGCATCCTCACCTTGTCCTCATTGTCAATGAGGTCAGCCCAATCAAAATCTTCAAGACTAACGCGACGACGTGCGTGAGGGGTGTCAACCCTGGGGGTATCACTGTGGCGGCTCGTCCGACGCTGTGCGGACGTGGCACCAATCTGCTCGAAAAAGGCATTTTTGCCGGTAACGGCTTCTTCGCGAACTGAACCGCGCAACTTAGACCCGTCCTGCTGGACAAGGTGCTGGACGTTGGCGCTGTACTGTTCGACGAAGGCCGTTGTCACTTGGATAGACATACGGGTTCTCCAATAAAAGTTGAAACAGTAAATTTAGGGTTATCGTCTGGGACGGCCCAAGCTGCCTTCGTGCTTGTGCGGGTTCCGCAAGGAATTGTCCACCTATAGAAAGGCAACTTGATTGTATCTTATTTTTGTGAATGTGCAAATAGCAAAAAAAACCCCGCGTTACACGGGGTTTTCTTTAGTCTTTCTTAGGCGGACGCCCTAGCTTTGGCTTGTCAGTTTTAGTTACCCAATCATAATACATCTGAGCAGCCTTCACTGTTACATCAGGGCTTCCGGTCTGAGCAAGTTTCAGACATTCTAGCTTAATGACATATTGGTCCATAATTAATCAGTATAAGCTTGATTGAACAGTGCCTGAACTTTCTTAACCATAGAATTATGTTCCGGGTGCCGCTTATCTGTATAGGCCGGGTGAGACATAATTGTCGCCGCTTCAGCCCTAGCTTCCTCTGGCGTCAACGCCATCTGCGTTCCGCCGGACATTCCAGCCAAATCCTTGTCGGCCATTGTCGTCTTGGCAATATTAGCAAACGCCCGAAGAACATCAGGATCATTGCCCATGCCACTGGCTTCCATTTTGGCTGCCAACTGTTCGCCGCCGTATTTAACAAATGCTTTGTGGGCAAACTTTACGTTTTGATCGTAAGCACGACCCCATTCTGCTTTCAGCGCGATTTCGCCCTGTTCCATAGATTGATCAATGATACCTTTATAGGCTTCATGTTGATTAATCATGTTGCCAGCTTGCCATGCTACAAGGCTTTTGACTTGCTCCGCATTAAGGCCCAGCTTGTGCGCTTCCTGCTTAAACGACGAAAGCGTTTCATCGTTAAACTGACCAGCGATTTCTTCTGGCAAGTTTTCCGGCAGTTCAATTTCGTATTTTTCAGGGCTTTCAGGGCGACCAAGGAACTCGTAAACGTCATCCCAATCGCTATCCGTAACCGGCTTGGCAATCTTATCTCGCCCAAGGTGCGATTGCAGATTGACGTAAGACGCCGCTAAACCGTTTACGTCTTTAAATTTCGAGAAACTAGGGTTTTCCCTAATGTCCTCCGAAAGAGATGCGCGCCAGTCGCCGCCTGCATCTGTAGATTTTTCCGTTACGCTAACCGCTTCTGCATTATCTGCCGTATCGGCAGGTGCGACGTCGTTAGGCATTAGCCATGATCTCCTGTGAAAATTCGAGGAATCGTTCTGGTGTTTCTTCCAGGGCCGTCAGAATCATCAATGCGACGTTCCTCATGCCCTCGTTGAATGCGGTATTTTCCAATGCTTCGCCGGGTATAAACGATGGCCTGAGAACGCCGCATTCACGACAGATGTGCGAAAGCACGCGCTTGCCTTCCTCCGACGAGAAGACGAATTGGAAATCTTCTTTGCTAACCGCCGACAAGGCTTAACCCCGCATCACCAGCAGTCTTGGCTACGTTCGCGCCCTTCTGCATCATATCCATGACTTGCGCTCCCTGCATCATCTGCTGCTGGGCCGCTTGGGCTTCTTGCTGCGCCTTGGCCTCTTCCATCAACTCCTCGTTTGATTTGAGGAGCATCGGCGGCACGCCGTTAAGCTCCGCAATATGCCGGACGGTATCAGCGCCCTTGATCACCTGAGCAGCCTGTGGGTCCATGCCAGCAATCGGGCCAACGAACTCAAGGGTTCGCATGATACCCTGCGTCTCGCTCTGGCGTTGCGCGCGCGCAAGCGGAGATACATATTCAATCTTCAGTTCCTGTTCTGCGATGGATTCAGGCGGCTCTGGAAGGCGGCCAGCGCGCGACAGAACGCCGTAAATGCGCTCAATCATAGGCCCAAGGAACTCAGACTGAAGACGCCCTAGCGTCGGCCCCAGCAGGCGTAGCGTGCGCTCCGTGCGCTCAACAACTTCCGTCGCGGTCATGCGCGGTGCGCCTTGGAACTGCAATTGGTCGAGGAAGAACGTGGTTCGAATCCGATCACGCAAGTCTGTCATCATCTCATAACTGATGCCGATATTGCCGCCGGTAAGCAGCGGCTCGATCCTGGCACCGGACGACGCACGGTAATAATTTAAACCGCCCGGGATGGTGCGAACTGGACCAAGCACGCCGTCATCAGGAACCAGAAGCGGCGGATCAACAACTTTCTGCGCCGCTTTAATAGTGGTCTTCATCATTTCCTGAAGCATTTTGATATCAGGCAATGCCGTCATGGCTGGCGACCGACCAAATACCTCACCGACCGCTTTGGACCAGCGACTTACCATGTATGGCGTCTCGTCGAATCCGCCTTCTGCCAGGACGTGATGCTCTTTTTCGTCAATATATATCGACGCCACGGGCAACATGGTTGCCGCCAGCTTGCCCTTGTCCACATCGTCACGCGGGTACACACAATGCAAAAGTTCGATTTCCTTGTCGAACTCCTGCTTCTCGTACATTCGCTTGATGCGCGGAGACAGAGACTCCTCGCCCCACTTCTGCACGATCTGGCGGACGGTCATCTTGAAACTGCGAAAAACCGTATCAATGATGCCGTCAGCGTTCTCGGCAATGAAGATTTCATCAATATGAATGGCTCGGAAACTGATCCCCTCACGGGTTGATGGCTCGCCAATAAACATGCACGCCGTGCCGATAGAGCAGAGCGACAGATAGTATTCGTGGATGTGCGACGAAAACGCCACCGATGGTGCCGATAGCTCAGCCATTACAGCGTTCGTCGTGTCCTCAAGCCATTGCTTGGCCTCGGAGCCGCTTCCAGTGCCTTGGTTGTCGTCCTTAACCCGCAAGCTAAACCAGTTAGACGCTGGGTTCGTGAGCATTCCGTGCAGGCCAGCGGCCAGCATTTCATTGGCGTGAATCCCCGTGCTGTCGTGGACCAGCGTTGTGCGCTTGTCACCCTTGGACCGCTTCAGGTTAAAGTCGGCTTCGTTCGGCAGAACAAAATTGGACAGGTCTTGCCAATGCGTTTCCCATGTCCCGCGCTGGGCCTTTAGTTTGCCCTTACGTTTGACAAGGTGAATTACCTGTTCATGACTAATCATGCGGATGCCTTAGACGGTTGGGAATGCGAAGGCTTGGAAATTGAAATCCTCTACAGTCACATCAGCGGTGCTTGTCTCATTCGTAACGTGAATCTCCAGATAATCGTTCACGCTCATCAATGCGCTACCCTGCACCACGACCGCGCCCAGTTCGCCAGATGCAGTGACTTTGCGGGTTACAAGGCTGGTGGTCACCAACGAGCCGGACGTTGCGCTGTCGTCGTAATGCCAACCTTTTAGAGACAAGACTTGGTTATTAGACGCCGCCGAAAGCGAGCAGGACGCGCTAAACAACACAAGCCTATCCGGCGCGCCGGTATAGCGCAGCCGCCCGGTATTCGTGGCGTCGTTGTCAAACAGCAACTCATTGCCCGAAAGCGCCGTGGTCCCGGCAATCTTGTAATAGGTTCCCGAGACCGTGATCGTGGTCGCTGTGGCGTTGCCTTGCATTGAGCATTCACCGAAGCTGGGACGCAACGAAACAATCAAATCCCGCATATCGTTTGCGGTGATTTCGTTTGCCGCTTGCCCGTCTTGGAAAAGAGTGGAAAGCAGCGTTGCTGTGGTGCGGACTGTATCAACCATTATTCACCAAGCAGCATTTTCTTACCGCCTGTCTCTGCGTCGCCAACGCCAGTTGGCCCGGTCAATATCGTTGATGCGCGGCCCTTTGCACCAGCAGCGCGACGACGGGCGTCCTGTTCAGCGGCGCGCACTTCTTCCGCCGATTTCTCAGGTGGCGGTGGCGGTGGCGGAGGGGGTGCCGGGGCTGATGGAGCTGAAAACATGCCGCCCATGTGTGAAATCCTCTAAAAAGTTCTGCCGCTTCGGTAAGTTATATCACCGGAATCGGCTTTTTGTAAATAATGTAGTTCTCAGTGTATCCAAGCCGCTCGTATAGCCGCCCGGTTCGCTCCGGCGTGATGCCCGCCGAAACACCCAGCATAGGTTCCTTGACGCCCTTTCCCTCACACCAGCTGGTGTACAGCTTGACCAGCCGCGCACCTATCGTGCCGCCCCGGTGCTCTGGCATTACATAAATCGCAAGGTCGCCGCTGGTCAGGTCATTGCCGAAGAAATGCGGCGCAACGTAGCCGATACAAAATCCAATGATGCCGCCATCGCGTTCAGCGACCAGCACAAGCCACGCTTCAGGGTTGCCCAGAATCGTTTCGCCAAGGTCGCGCAGCTTCCCAGGATCAAAATCAAGTTTCGCATATCTGCTTTCTTTGTGCATCGCCGCGCCCATGTTGATCAGGACGGGTATGTCCTGCGCGGTCATGGGTCGAATCATTTGCCTTTGGGCTTCTTGGGCTTGGCCTTGCCCATCTTGCGGTATTCTTCGGTCAGTAGCGTTTTGATGTTGTCGCTCATTTCATCATTCTTTTCAGTTTATCAACAAATTCGAGTTGTTCTTTAGTGGGCTTACCGGCGCTGGGATCGCCGGTCAGAATCCTTGCTGCGATAGTAGCCGCCCTGTCCTGCGGAGACGCATCTTTGTATGTATTGCTGTCTAGAAACTTTTTCTGTTCGTCGGTTAGTGAAAACGTCGGTTTTGCCCTCTCATCCGTCCTCATGATAATCCGGGCACTTTCGTTCTGGAAAACGCTATTTTTCTCGGCTTCTGTCAGATTTGAATACGGATTGATGATGACCCGGTTATCTTCTGTCGCCATTCCGGTGACTGTCGGGTTGGCCTTAAAATAATCAAGCTCGCTTTGGTACGGCGTGCGAAGGCCAGTCTGTTGTTTCGGTTGCTGTTGCGGTATTCCACCCATATCAATCTCCAATCGCCACGGCCTGACGGCCTCGGTAGTCGTTGGTCTCGTAGCTCAGCACGTTGTAATCCATGTCGGCCACCGCTTGCTGGCGGTACACCTCGCCGGCCCGGTTGACCAGCTTCGGGAATAGCTCGGTAAATCCCCAGACCATAGCATCAACCCGGTCGGGCGATCCATCGCCTTCGTAGCCAGCGGCTGTCATCTGGCACATCTCGGATTCTAATTGCGGGAACGTGCCGATGTGGTGGATGCGGCCAAGAGCGTACAGAGCACTAATAGGCTCTGCCCTGACGTGCTTGCCCCGTGTCGCGTGCACCTCAATGATGTTGATGCCGGGGCGGACGCTGTTCAGGACGTGGCGGCACATATCGCCGCCCTGGTTCTTTTCGATCACGATCCCGTCCGCATCGTAGCGGTCGTAGAGGGCGATGGCACGCCTTGCCCATTGCTCCGGTGCGCCACGGGTGCTGCCATCCTCCAGGACATAGCCATGCCCAGACTGGCTGGACGCCACCGCCAGGACGCCGTGGCTGTCGGAATGCTCATGGCTTGATACCGCCGGATCAACGGCTATCAGGATGCGCGACAGATCGTTCGGCACCTCGGTTTGACGCCCTTCGTTGATGTCGCGCATGGTCCAGATAGCGCCGACCGCTTGCGGCTCATAGTCGCCTTGCCATATGTGACTATACCGATCGGGTCGCATGCGGTGATCCAGCGCTCGCTCCGCCTCAAGCTCCTTCGGAAACCACGGGTTGCTGTCGTAATTGACTTGCACCACCGCCGCGTTTTCCGGCACGTCATCGCCACGCAAGAACTTATCAACTGCATCGAGACGGTTGCGCGGGTTCCAACTGAAATACATCTGCGATCCGGGGGCGCGGATCGTTGGGCGTAGCAGTTCGAGGCTTTTTGCGCTGAGTGTTTGCGCCTCTTCAACCCAAGCAATCCTGAACCCCTCCAATGATTTGATTGATTCCGCCGTGTGGTCCTGCATCCCCATAAAGATAACCACACCGCCCTGCGGCGTCTCGATCCGGTCGTGCATAACCCTGAATCGGTCCGCAACGCCTAGTGCGTTGATCTTGTCAGCGATCAATCTGTACGCCGACTCACGCAGGGATTTCTGGACCTCGCGGATGCAAACGGCGCGGATGGTCGGGTCTTCGATCATCCTGTCCACGATGCGCTCCGCAAAATGGTGCGACTTGCCGGACCCACGGCCACCGTGTGCGCCGAGATAGCGCAAATCCGGCTGGAACAAGGGCCGGAATGCTTTAGGCGTCGGGATCGTTAATTTTGCCATCAACAAACACTCGTTCGATGGTTTCGATCCTGCCGGTATGCTCCTGCACGTTTGTCTCTTTCCATCCCATCTGTGTCTTGGCCCAGAAGATAGCCGCCGAAGTGTCGCCGCTCATTACCTTGTTGAACAGCGTCCCGCCGACCTTGGCGTTTGCCAATATCTTACTCTCACGGATTTCCTTCTTGAAATGCTTGGCAAGCGTGTCCGCATCGATGCCGTCGCGGATCACCATAGCAATCTGCTCCTGCGGTATGCCTACGGCCACCATCTGCCCGACCTGCTTTCGCTCGTCGTCCGTTGGCTTGAACGGTGGTCGGCCCGTTGGTTTACCCGTTGGTTTACGCGGCATCTGCTTCCAATCGCTTTTCTAATACCGAAAAAGACTTACCATTTGCCTCCAGAGTAGCATCTTTCCCGGTAAATTCACACCACCGCTTTACGATCACGTCGCAGTATTTGGGGTCGAGTTCCATTGCAAACGCCCTTTTGTCGGTTTGCTCGCAAGAAATTAATAGACTCCCGCTTCCTCCAAACAAATCTAAAACAGCGCCTTTTTGGGGCACCTGTAAAAAATCAATAGAAAAAGAATATATTTCAACAGGCTTTTGCGTAGGGTGAACACTGCCTTTCAGGGCGTTTCTATTGACAGTCTTGGCCCTTAGAGGCTTATTTTCTGTTGTCCATGCCAGTTCTCCGTCTGACATTGTTAGGCCGTCTTGCCCTTTTGACCAATAAAGCCACCCCCTTGTGGGCGGCAGCAAGTCAGCAAAATAGTTTCCGCCCCATATGACGGCAGGAACACCGACCCCCACCACATATTGAAACATCTCCGCACTAGGCCGCTCGTCATCCCAGCCTCTAAATTCGTGCGCTTTTCTGTTGTGTTTTGGGTTTTTTGAAATTGACCTTTTTTGACCATCAATTCCAATTCCATAGGGCGGATCGGTTACTATTGCATTCGGAGTAACGCCCCCCATCAGCTTCTCCACCGCATCAATGCTGGTCGAGTCCCCGCACATCAGCCGGTGGTCGCCTAGTATCCAAACGTCGCCCAGCACCGTTACCGGGTTTTCCGGTACGTCAGGCACCGCGTCCTCGTCTGTCAGCCCCTCGGTCGGATCAACCAGCATATTTGCCAGCATATCGTCGCCAAACCCGATCAGGCTCAGATCGAAACCCTCGGTGTCTAGGTCTTTCATCTCCACCGACAGCAAATCCATGTCCCACCCGGCATTCTGCGGCAGTTGATTATCCGCCAGCACATAGGCTTGCTTCTGCGCCTTCGTCCAGCCGGTCGCCGTCATGGTTGGCACTTCCTCGATGCCGAGCTTCCGCGCTGCCATGACGCGGCCATGCCCTGCGATGATCTCACCATCCTCATCCACCAGCACTGGGGTCGTCCAGCCCCATTCCTTGATGCTGGCGGCTATCTGCGCCACCTGCTCGTCTGAATGCGTTCGTGCGTTCCTCGCATATGGTATCAGCGCGTCCACTTTGCGCCGTTCGATTTTATCCGCTGGCCAATTTTTCATCACTGATCTTTCTTGAATGATTTCCCGCGCATCAGCTTTTCCCATTTTTCTTCGACGCCATCTAGCCGACCCAAAGGCAGCGCCGCCCGCTCCGGCTTGCCGTCCCACAGTTTGGGGCGCTTTGTCTTTTTTTTCAGAGTTCCCATATCGCTTCTCCTTTGCCTGAAAACAATAAAAAGCACAGTCCTGGCCGTGCGCGCCATGCTTGGTGTGTGATTAGCATGGGGCGTTAGCCTTAAACACAGCGCGCGCAAAACCCATAGGCATCGCGCTGCGAAAGTTCGCCCGTTCCGGCCCTGGGGCGGCCTTGTGGATTCTGTCGTCCGGGGTAACCTCGCCATGAAACGGCGCAGGCATGACAAAGCCGCCGCCAGTCCAGAGGCAGGTTTTCTTCGTGTAGTCGTCGGACAGTTCGAACCCGCTGTATTGCCAGGGATGGAACGTATAGTCCGGCTTGCGCCAGTACGTGCTGATCGTACTGACCGGGTTTTCAAGGAAATACGCCGCGTCTGATTTCTCGAAATATTCCGCCGCCACTGCAAACAGTTCGATGGACCGTGCCAGCGCACGCAGCCCCTTCCCCTTGAACCACCGCGCGCCACTGACCGCCAGGTGATCGCATGGCGGGGAAGCTGCACCGAATGTATCCGCCTCGTAAGGGATTGGCGTTTCCAGCGCATCCCAGTGCTGGTAGAATATCCCGTCCCGCTTCGTGCAGCCGGAGTGCTGGATATCCAGCGCGATGCAGTCATACCCGGCATCGGCCCATGGCCGCAGGATGTTTCCGGTTTTCTCGTACAGAGCAACGATCATGCATTGACACTCCCAGCGCCGTGCCCTATATACAGGACATAGGCAGGGCGCGAGGCCCGCCGCACTTGGTAACGGAGACCGACATGACGAAGCGAACGATTGAAGGATTGCAGCCCGGCTTCAGCGGCGCATATCAAAAGGGGCCAGAGTTTGCCCGCGAGATTATTGCCACCCTCGAATCCGATTGCAAAAACCGCGCAGCACGCAAGCGTATGGCTGAGATGGCTTTGAGGCGCGGGAATTACTCCGACGCTGGACTTGCCGTCTGGCGCGACTATCTGGGAACATTCTAGATGACGCCCGACACCCTCCGCGCCGTTGGCGAAGCGCTTTACGGGCTCCGCTGGCAGACGCCCCTTGCCCATGACGTTGGCGTCAACGACCGCACCATGCGGCGCTGGCTGGCGGGCACAAACCCCATGCCCGAGGGATTGCAGGCCGATCTCCGCGCCATCGTGAAGAACCGCATCAAGGCGCTGTCGCATCTGATGGTGTAGGCTCATGCCGCGTCCCTCTCGTTGATCCACGCCTTCATGTCCATAAATCTTCCTCCCTCAATATGGTTTTGCCGTATCCAAATTTCCGCAGCAGCAGAACTGTAACCTGTAACCCGTACCTAAAGGTACGGGGTTACACAGGTTACAATGTTTCTGCGCTTTTTGCCGACCTCTGTAACCTGTGCACTTTAGCGTAACCTGGTTACGCAGGTTACAGCATAATATTTATCCATTTTCTTTCTCATCGATCAATTTCCCAGCCCATTCGGCATTGATAATCGACCACCCATCGCTGCCCGTTTCGACTATCAATCGAGCGCCGATCAGCGTGCCGATCATCTTGCCATTATTGCTTTTTGACAAATAGTTTCGGATGGTTCCGGGAGACCTTCCTTCGGCCTCAAATTTCGCCCGCAGAACATCCCGATCCAGATACGGCTTGCCGTCTTTCACCAGACCGCCGCCCTCCCACCAGGCGCGCTGGAAATAATCGACGTAATTTTCAAGCGCGGACGGCTTTTTGGCCTTCGCGGGCTTCTCGGCCTGCACCAGCACCGCGCTGGTGACGGTTTCCCCATCCTCATCGGTCCACGGCAGCGCGACCGGCTGGAGCTGTACATAAAGCGGCTCGGCTTCCTCCGCATCCTTTGACTTGCGCTGGATGACTTCGATAACGGCACCCGGCACTACCGAGATTTCGATATCCAGCGCGCCGCGCCACGCGCTGCTGCCCCGCGCCCGATGCTGCGCCTCGGCGTTCACGCCGGTATGGTGGACCAGAATCACAGTGCAGCGGAATTCAGCCATAATCGCGGCGCAGGCGTCGAGCATGGTTTTAGCGTCCACCGACGAGTTTTCATCACCGGCAAGGAACCTGTGAAGCGTATCGACCACCACGACGCCGGGCGGGGTTTGCATACTGCGTAGCGCATTGGCGGTTTTCGCGTAGCCTTGTGGGGTGTTCAGGTCCAGCCCTGATTTTGACACAAATATGTCTGCATTTTTGACATTATGATGCTGGCCCCATGCCTTGACCCGCCCGCGCAGGCCGTGGTGGCCTTCGCCGGCCAGATAAGCAACATGACAATGCCTGGTTTTGTGGCCGTGCCATGATGGCTTTGCGGCTGCGATGGCAAGAACCATGTCCAGAACCAGGAACGTCTTGCCACCGCCGCTGGGACCGTGAATCATCACAAGCGCGTCCGACTGTAACCAGTGCTTGATATGCCACCGGATCGGCGCTGGCTCGGCTATGAAATCAGCGTATGACTCCAGCCAGTTATCAATCGGGGGCAGTAATAGCCCCAGCAGATCGCCACCGGCCAGATGGTAGTCGTTGGCATCGCCTTCCTCTGGCGGCATGACAATCCGCGCGCCGGATTTCGCCGATGCCTGCTCCGCGACCGCCTTGCCAACCCCGGACGCGTCATTATCCGCCACGATGACAATTTCCTGCTGTGCGCCGTATTTCTCGCGCAAATGCTCCACAACGAGCGGCAGATTATTGGCCGAATAGGCCACGGCGCAAGGCCGTTGCGATACTTCGTGGATGGTCGCCGCCGTGGCAAAGCCTTCCGCAACAAACATGACGCCGCCGTCCGGGTCGCCTAATTGCCACAGGCACCCTTTGACGATGCCGCCAGGATGATATTTTTTGTCGGTATCGCTGATATATTGCAGCGATGAAAGCGATCCGTCCTGCGCATAGAGCGGCACGACCAACCTTCCGTCGCCTCCAATCCGGGCGCCGCTCGGCTTTATACCCTTTCGGGCAAGATAGGGGTGCGCCGGGTCCGCGTGCGAGGCGTCACGCCATATCTTTTCGACGGTATCGGCGGCCACGTCGGCCTTCCGCTGCCGGGCTTCCTCCCGCCGCTGCCGCGCCTCGTTGTGGCGCCGCGCGACGGCCATCTGTTCCGCGACGGTGTATTCCCGGCCTATCTCGGCCCGGAACACGCAGTCGATCTGATCGCGCCAGCACCCGAACCGGCCCGCGATAGGCTGATCAGGAAAAATCAAATACCATCCGCTGTCATCCCGGTTTTTAGTCGGGAAGCGATGAAGCTGGCCATCGATCCGTATGTTCGGGGGTGGCTTGATCCCCGCCGCTTCCATCGCCTGCGCCACCTGAACCTCTGCCGGCTCCTGGTGATCCAGCATGGTTTTGTACGGGTTGCCGTCCCGGTCTACGATTTTTACCATTCAAAAAATCCTCCCTGAGAGTGTCGATTGCCAGCGCCCACGATTTATAGGCGTCGTCTGCCCAATCATACGTCATCCTCAACCCTCAGCTTCCCGTCACTAATCACCTGAATCTGGTATTGCCTGACCTTCGGCGGGAATTTCCCCCACCGTGCTGTAGAATGTGGCCAGATATTCAGCGCGGCGGCTAACCTCTTGCGCCCGCCGAAAAATTCCAGTGCTTCATCCGTTGTCATTGTTGCTCCATCCTATGTTGACATATTATGTATACACTATATATTACGCAATACAAATTGCAACCGGCATCGGGCCGACAGCGATACAGGAGATACAATATGGCTATCAACTTGCAACACACATCGTCAGTGCATAGCGACGCAATCAAGATACTTGTCTACGGCCAGGCGGGCGCGGGCAAGACCACCCTGATTCCGACCTTACCCAGCCCCGTTATTCTATCGGCAGAAGCGGGCCTTCTGAGCATCGCCAGTTCCGATGTTTCATTCATAGAAATCAGGAATATGGACGATCTGCGCGAGGCTTATAATTGGCTTTCGGGATCGGACGAGGCGAAGGCGTTTAAAAGTGTGGCCATTGACTCTATCAGCGAAATCGCTGAGGTCTGCCTTGCCCACGAGAAGAAAATCACGAAAGACGGCAGGGCCGCGTATGGCGAAATGAACACCATCATGGCCAGCATTATCCGAAAGTTCCGGGACGTGCCAAAGCATGTTTTGATGACGGCGAAGCTGGATAAATCGCAGGACGAAATGGGCCGGATGCTCTATTCGCCATCGATGCCGGGCCGGGGTATCGGCCAGCAGCTTCCTTACTTTTTTGACGAGGTGCTGGCCCTGCGTGTCGAAAAGGACGCGGAGCAAGTCACGCAACGTATGCTTATGTGCGACAGTGACGGGTTGTGGCTGGCAAAGGATCGATCCGGGAAGCTGGGACAATGGGAAATGCCTGATTTAGGTACTGTTATTGCTAAGATTGGGGGTGCCAAATGAACCTCGACATCAACACCACCGCCGCCGAATGGATCGCAGCGAAGGAACAGGAGCGGGTGGCGGTCGAGCGCCGCCGCAAGTTGGAGGATCATCTTTTAAGCCTGATTGGCGTGTCGGAGGACATGGAAGGTACCGAGACTGTCGAAACGGACGGCGATTACAAGATAAAACTCACAGGCCGCATGAACCGGAAGGTCGATGCGGAAATGCTTCAGGAACTGGCGACGGATGCCGGTGTTTCGGAACATCTCGGGACGCTGTTCCGGTGGAAGGCAGAAATCAATACCGCTGCATGGAAATACGTTGATGCAGCGATTACCAAGCCGCTGTTGCGGGCCATTACGACCAAGCCGGGGCGGGTGTCCGTCTCGATCACCAAGGAGGATTAAACATGGTTGCACTAAATAAGACTTACGACACGAAAGACATCCCGGAAGGAGACGGCGACTTTCAGCCGCTTCCGGCAGGGTGGTATGAAGCGGACATCGGCAGCGTGGAAATGCGCGCGACGAAGGCGGGCACCGGCGAATACGCCGCCGTTCGTTTCAACATCACCGGCCCGACGCACGCGGGCAGGGTGGTGTTCTCGAATTACAATCTGCGTAATCCGAACCCGCAAGCGGAAAGCATCGCGGAGGCGGAATTCAAGCGCCTCGGCGCGGCCTGCGGCATCGCTACCATCGATGATACCGATCAGCTTGTGGGTGGCCAGTGCCGCATCAAGTTGACCGTCCGCACCGGCGAGTATTCCGGCAATGAAGTCAAAGGCTACGCGGCCATTACCGGAAGCGTCCCGCCTAGGCCGAAAACGGATGCACCGAAAGAGCCGGTCAAGGCGCCGTGGTAATATTCGGGGCGGGTAATACCCCGCCCCATTTTTTAGGGGGATATTGACGTGACCGCACTACCCAAAAAAATGACCACCATAGAAAGCCTGATAGACGACCACCACGCCGCGCAGCCGAACGGCTTACGCCTGCATCTAGGCGCGTCTGGGCTGGGCCACAAGTGCGACCGGTGGATATGGTTGTCGTTCCGGTGGGCTGTTCAGGAGCAGTTTTCGGGCCGCATTCGTCGCTTGTTTCGGCGCGGGCACAATGAGGAAGCCAGCATTGTTGCTGATCTGAAGGCCATCGGGATTGATATACATCACACCGGTGAGGATCAGCAGTTTGTTCGCTTTGGTTCTCATGTTTCAGGATCGCTGGACGGCATCATCGAAAGCGGCGTGCTGGGAGCGGAGAAAACGCGCCACATTGCAGAGTTCAAGACGCACTCCGTAAAATCATTTAACGAGGTTGAAAAGGGCGGCGTCAAAAAAACCAAGCCGATGCACTGGGCACAAATGCAGATTTATATGGCAGGCATGGAGATTGACCGCGCGCTGTATGTCGCCGTCTGTAAGGATAACGACAGATTGTACACCGAGCGGGTGGAATATGACGAGGCTGCGGCGCTGGCGCTGATCGACCGCGGGCGCAAAATTGCGCTGGCCGAGCGGATGCCGCCCCCGTTGTCCACCGACCCAAGCTGGTATGAGTGCAAGTTCTGCGCGGCCTATTCGTTCTGCCACGAACAGCCTCTAACCAAGCACGTCAACTGCCGCACGTGCGCGCACTCGACACCGGAAAAGGACAGCACATGGTCGTGCGCCCGCTGGGAAGCTGGGAACATACCCGGCGACTTTCAGAAAAAAGGCTGTGAGGGCCATGTCCTGCACCCGGATCTGGTGCCGTGGCCGATCAAGGACAGCACGAACGCCTTCGAGGCGGTTTATGAGATCGAGGGCGTGGATGTTCGGAACGGCGAGCCGGATGCGTTTGTCTTTGCGAGTTCGGAGATCATCGCCAATCCAGGTGGCTGCACAGCCGCGCTGACGGGCAAGGTTCGGGAAGCGTTTCCTGGCGCGAAGGTGGTGGGCTAATGCAACTCCGCAAATACCAGCGCGACGCCATCGATGATGTGTACCGGTGGGCGTCCAAGAACAAAGGCCATCCGTGCCTGGAAATGCCCACCGGCTCCGGCAAGTCGCATATCATCGCGCAGCTATGTATTGACGCGGTGCAGGCGTCGCCGGAATGCCGCATTTTGATGCTGACCCACGTCAAGGAACTGATCGAGCAGAACGCGGAAAAGATATTGCAGCACTGGCCGAATGCGCCGTTCGGCATTTACTCGGCGGGGATGCGGCGTCATGATCTGGCCAAGCAGATTACATTTGCGAGCATTCAATCGGTGCAGAGGCGTGCCGACCAGATAGGTCATATTGATCTGGTGATTGTGGATGAGGCGCACCGGATATCGCATAAGCAGGAGGGCGGATACCGCAAACTGATCGATGCGTTGACAGCGATCAATCCGGCCCTGCGCGTCGTGGGGTTGACAGCCACGCCGTATCGTCTGGGACACGGCTACATCACCGATGAACCGGCCTTGTTTTCCCAAATAATAAAGCCCGACAACGCCAGTATTGAGCGCCTAATAACTGGCGGATATTTGGCACCACTGCGCTCTAAATTCACTGATCACAAGCTATCTGTTGACGGTGTTCACAAGCGCGGCGGCGAATACATCGAAAGCGAATTGCAGGCGGCGGTTGATACCACCGACAACAATATCAAAATCGTGGATGAGGTGATCGCCCGCGCTGGCGACCGGAAGTCGTGGCTGTTCTTCTGTGTCGGTGTCAATCACGCCCACCGGATCGCGGCCCTGCTGCGCGAGCGCGGGGTTTCATCCGGGTGTATTACAGGGGATACGCCGAAGGCTAAACGCGAAATGCTTATTGATCAGTTCAAGACGGGCAAAATCCGGGCCATGACGAACGCCAACGTCTTGACCACCGGCTTTGACCATCCCGACCTGGACCTGATAGCGATGCTGCGGCCTACGCTTTCAACTAGCCTATATGTGCAGATGGCCGGACGCGGCATGAGGATAAAATCGCACACCGATGACTGCATGGTGCTGGATTTTGCGGGCGTGGTCCAGACGCACGGGCCGATCACCGATGTAAGAATAAAGAGCAAGGGTCCGGGCAAGGAAGGTGAAGGCGACGCGCCAGCCAAGCCCTGCCCGGAATGCCATGAGATTGTGCATCTGTCGGTGATGACCTGTCCCGCGTGCGGCTATAAATTCCCGCCGCCACCGGCAAAAAAGGTCAAGCTGTATAACCAGGACATCATGGGCCGGTCGGTTGAACCCGATGAAATGAAGGTCAAGTCCTGGCGCTGGTTCGTCCACACCAGCCGCACGTCAGGCAAGACTATGTTGATGGTGAAATATTACGGCCACTCGTTATCACAAAACGTTACAGAATATTTCACCGTTTTGCACGAAGGATATTCCGGTGAGAAATCACGCCGGGAATTGCAGAAGGTTGTTCATGATTCCGGGCTATACAGTACATTTCACATAGATAATCTGGACGTGATAGCCAAGACGATGAACGATTCCGCGATACCGCCGAAATCAATAGAGTATCGACAGGATGGCAAGTTTTATCGGGTAATGGAAAGGGTGTGGAGATGAAATCCGAACACATTGAACAACGCGAGTTTGTAAGCTGGTTTCGGAAGACTTACGACCCGGTGCGAATACTTGCCATCCCGAATGGCGGTGCGCGCAGCCGATCTGTCGGTGCGAAACTCAAGGTCGAAGGCGTCAGCCCTGGCGTGCCTGATTTATACATCCCAGAATGGCGCATGTGGGTTGAAATGAAGACGGCGGACGGCGGCAAGGTTTCCACCGTGCAACGCAGTTGGCTTGATTATTTAGTGTCGATTGGCGATTGCGTGATTGTCGCGCATGGCTGTGAGGACGCGAGACGCAAGATTCTCGAATCTGATTAGTGGGCCGGGTCAGCGGTGGTGGCCACTTCCCCGGCCCCGCCCTACGCTGTCGCGAACGCGGGCGTTTTTAAAAAAAAGGTGCCGGGCGCGGCGAGGGGGGACAAGCCAGCAGCCCGGCGAGTGCGGCGCAGGGAGGCGCGCCGAATTGTGTTCATGCCGCACGACCAGCGCGGCGGCTATAGTCTATGAAAAGTTCATCGGGTATGATGTACCCGCGATTTTCACATTCTCTGTAAATTTTAAAATAATGGCGAGACGGTATGAATTTGGACCGCTTCCAATTCGAAACCGCAGAGGGCAGAACGCCGACGATATCCGCCGTTTTCCCGGTTCCGCCTAAGATTTTGACTATGTCGTTGACTGTTTTCATGCTCAGAATATACGTTCAGCCGGATTAAAGCGCAATAAATTAATTTCAGAAAGTTTGCATTTTAGTGTTGTAACCTTCAAATAATATGAATATATATAGGTTATCAGCAGGGCAATTCCGCCCGCCAACGCCTGGAGGTTCTGATGGCTTTTTTCCTTCCTTCTTCGATCCGCAACAGCGAACGCCGCGAGTTCGCCAACAAGGTTTGCGCTGGGCTTTATGCCACTGGCGAAAACCGCGAAATCGTTGGCGTTTACAACGACGGCAGCGATACTGAAGTTATGTCGCTTCCGGGCGCAGCACGGTACGCTGCCGAGCGCCTGTCAGCTTCTTGGAAGGTTGTTTTCGACTGGAGGGACGGGAAATGTCACACGATCAACATACAGTTGCCGGATGAGTGGGCGGCTTAACAAACCACCCCGCCCCAAGCCCGCTAGGTGCGCCCTGCGGGCTTCTGGGGTGCAACATACAGCGCATGGAGATAACGAGATGGATTTTGATTCAATGACACTAGGCGACATCAAACGAATTGCGGCAGCGTTCGGTGAAAAAAAAACAGAAAGCCCGTTCATTGGTAAATACGTGATTGTCCGGTGCAAAGACGCGGGCGTTCATGCAGGAGTTCTTGTTTCGGCATCAGGGCGGAATTGCGTTCTTAAAGACGCCAGGAGGCTTTGGTACTGGAAGCCTGCGAACAATGCAGCGTTTTTGTCTGGCGTGGCTTCTGAGGGTCTGCATTCTGAGAGCAAAGTAGGGTGTCCGGTCGAAATCGAATTGACCGAGAATTGCGAAATCATCATGTGCAGTTCATCCGCACAGAAGTCAATTATGGAGGCCAAAAGCCATGAAGCATGACGGCTCCGGCTCCGGCTCCGGCTCCGGCGACGGCCACGGCTCCGGCGACGGTCACGGCTACGGCCCCGGCTTCGGCTCTGGCTCCGGCTCCGGCTCCGGCTTCGGCTTCGGCTCCGGCTACGGCGACGGCCACGGCCCCGGCTCCGGCTACGCCGACGGTCACGGCTCCGGCCCCGGCCACGGCTCCGGCTTCGGCTCAGGCTCAGGCTCCGGCTACGGCGACGGCGACGGCGACGGCGACGGCTCTGGCTACGCCGACGGTTCCGGCTACGGATGACACCACACTCCTTTTCCATCCAGCCCGGTACGTGACTATGACGGTCAC
>Ga0208644_1000498_pt1 | contig 33736 bp, 31 predicted proteins | sample VirMetDEL_Nov_18_FD_184517 | JGI IMG/M metagenome (GOLD analysis project Ga0208644, IMG submission 184517) | Aqueous microbial communities from the Delaware River and Bay under freshwater to marine salinity gradient to study organic matter... | ecosystem: Environmental > Aquatic > Marine >...
TAGTTCCTGCAGGTATCATCCAACACTGTGCGCCTGCACAAGATCTCCACTGTATCGGCAGAGTGTTCAATGCAGGTTGTGCAGTTGGTACAGATCTAGCCACAATACTGTATACTCCAGGTGCAATGAAATAATTTGTTCCACCACTTGTTGCTACCAATACACGAAAAGCATAGTTTATATCGGCATTGGTTACACCACCACCATAGATTATCTCGCTAACAAGTGCGTCCCAACTGACACGCAATACCTCGTTGTTTACGCCTAACTCTGTAAGAACAATAGAACCAAGAGTAAACCAAGCAGTAGTATTTACTGTTTGTGGAACTTGTATGGAATTTCCATTAGTAGAATTTATCTTGGCAACGGCACTGCTATCAAAGTGTGATCGCAATGCCCAATCGTTTCCAGTATTGTATTCTTGTACATTCAAAGATCCTAGTTCTGTGTATGGCTGATTGAGTTGTGTAGCCGTTGGAACATCGCTAGGTTCGAAAGTTGTCTGATTTATCTTTCCCATATATCACCTTATCTGAAAGTATTTCTCGCCATTATCTGCACACCAAAGATCTCTAGTGCAGTAGTAGGATCGCCAGTGTATATACCAATAGGTCTGTTATCTGTCCAAGTCATCCAACGCACATCAATGCGAATGGTTTGCGATCCAATAGGAACAGAGAATGGAATTACAACATTGGATAGTTGTGGATACACATTGCCTGATTCGGCAATGAGTACATCGTTTACAAATACACCCCATCTAGTCCACCAATCTTTTCCAACTTCTGCATATATGTTTACAGGTGGTGCTGCTGCTTCAAGAACTACATTTGTGCCGTGTCTGAAATCTACACACACTTGCCCACTCAACATCCCCTCTTCCATCAGGTCTTCCACAAACATTGCATTGAAATTTGAAAAGGTAAGTACATCATTCCATCCCTTGTTCCAATCACCTGTGATGAGATCAAAAGTGTATAGTGGATCACAAATATCAACACCGTGTTCTAGAGAAGTGCGACTTACTTGGTAATAGGTTTGGGTGCTACCTTTCCATTTCCATTTGTTATAGTTCGGAGTGCTACTGTCAACATATTGTGGAATTGCAAATTTGATTGGCTCTAGAGTTTGCACAGGTAGATTTGTGCTATCCAGTTTTCCATTCACTTCACCAACATATTGTGCAACATTTGTATTCAGTGTTTCAGGTATTACAATTGTATTTTGTATTTGTAATTGACTAGGAAATGACTTCATTATCTACTTTGCCCCTTTACCATATTTATATTTTGATTCAACAATGGCGTTGCTTCGTTCTGTACATTCAAGCGATATCCGATGAGTTGGAATGGAACTACATCCTTGCCTATCAGATAGAATCGAAACTGATTGCACAATTCTGTATTGACATCGTATCTCAATCGGATCTTGCGAACATCTTGTACTTGTGTACTATTTACTCTAAACGGTGCTTTGGTTATAGTACTGTATGACGGACCGACAGTAACAGGCGGTTCGTTGCTTGTGTACAATACTTTTGTTTCGGTCATTTTCTGTCCTGTGACTTTGTTCTCTACTAGAGAATAGTCGATGGCATAATACAATTCTAGTTCTGTATCGCCATAGCATATCAAGTCCAGTTCTACACTATATATCCTAGTTGTGCCTAGATCAAACTGCAACCAACTTGATTCCCAATAACTCCCCTCTCTCGCATTCTCTGTGGTGGTAAAGGTTATCTTGTTATCGCCTATTGCAGATACTGTACCTGTTTGGCTATGGTAGGTACTTGCACACCATATATGCAACGGACCCATAAACAAAGAACTCGATCCACCTGTGAGAAAAGAGAAACCCACTGCACCAAAGCAGAAGCGTCCTGTCAGATCTGTTCCCATAGCAGTAAAGGTAAACTTGGCATTGAATTCTTTGTCAGGTGCTTGACGGAAAGAGAACCAATAGTTTGGAGTGTTGGTATGCAACACAATACCACGATTGGGATAGTCACTAGAACCTGTGGGGAAATGCAACCAATACTCTTTCTCTACTGTAGAGTAACTTGCAATGCACTTGCGAAGTGCAGACGCATTCAGTGTTTTCCACGCCTTGTTTACTTGATTGGAAATTTTATCTATAGATACTTGCGATCCACCATCAAGACCACCATTCACTGCCCAAATCCCATCTGTGTTTGCAAACAACAAACCTAGTTTGGGTACAAGTACAATGGAGTTTGTAGCAGTTGTACCCACATTGGATGATAGCGTTCCTAGAGTATACACACCATTGTTGTTACGGATAATATTTACTGCATATTCCCTGAAGATAATCAGGTTGTTGTAGTATGCACGAATCTCTGTTATATCGCCACCAATGGTATTACCTAGATCAAAGTAAGATATGGCAGAGAATTGTTCAGGAATACCTTGCTCACTGTATATTATCTTTTGTCCTTTGCCTAGCCATATTCTACCATCCCAAGAATCTGCATACTTGTAGTCTGTTGCGATGACACTACTAGCAGTTACACTTGGTGCTTCATTCACCAAGTAAGTATCGCTATATACATCTATATAGAAATTGCTAGCATTCTCTTTTATTTCTTTCAGGAAATAAAATTGTTGCGACAAAGAGTTGGTGTAGTTATCGCTACGGACATTCTTTGTCCTATAGATTACTCGACTAGAACAGGACTCGTTGCACACAGGCAAGTTCAGTGTAATACCAAACTTTCTCTTTGGTGATCCTGCACCATTCACTTCCCATCCAATGCGTTCTACATTAGAGAACGGTGACAAAGCACCGTCTTCAGTTATGTATGCCATCTTATAAAAGTAGTTGTTGGGTACTTCGTCTGTATCGCCAAGACCAATAATAGAATTCTTGGTAAAGGTTGGTGCGCCTGTGCCTACTGTAAGTTCGTTCCCTTGTATATAATTAGGATCTATACTGATTGCGTTTATGCTAGGTGTGGGAATGGTAAAGGAAAAGTCACGCCAATCACCCTGACCACCAAACCAAATAGGTTTGTCTACACCATTGATTATCAGCAACTTGTTGCCGTATGGTACATACCTAGTTCCGATCTCATCGATCTTTGGAATATGGCGATTGCTTTGCACAATGAATATATCTTTGTCATAGTACACACCAAGATAACTTGTGCCTTGTCCTTTGTTCCCCATTATATAGTAGAGAGTGCCATTCTGCTCTATAAAGATATACACTTCGCCACTGTTCTTCTTCTTCCAGAAATAAAAAGAATCTGTCTTGCCCTTGAGCAAAGCAGAATAATCCACAGGGGAAGTAGGTATGTCTATAGTGGCAGGAAATTTCCAAAAAGGCTGAAACGATCTATCGCCTACCCAACACCCTAGGTCACTGTTGTAACGCAAATTAACGGCATTTTCTGCCAGACTTGGTGGGGCAGTAATGTTCTTGTCGACACCACCTGCTATTATGAAATCAGTTTGCTTGGTTTTCATACTTACCCCTTGTATTGTAATTGGGAAGCGTCATACCCACGCCATGTGGATTGGAATGAAAACTGACCCCTTTGCACCTGTTGATCGATCTTGTCTACATATCGCTTGGTTAGATTCTGTAGTTCTTTTGTGTACTTCTTCTCGTAGGTTGCCGCCATACTAGCCTGACCAAGTTTCAGATATATATCTTCCAATGCCTTGTATACAATTAGTGGATGGAACTCGAATGGAATTTCAGGACTATCTGTACCTAGAAGCATATCCTTTGGTTTACGGTAGTAACGCAATCTGCCCAATCTGATATAATCGTGGATAACTGTTATCACACCAAGCACTTGTTGTTGCTCTTGCTCAAAGTCCCATCCATCAACTCTAGGATAAAAGCGTAGTTGCTGATGGTTGCCATCGATCTCGATATAACGGAACGATCCATTGTCCATCTGATTCTTGTACTTTATCTCATAAAAGTTATCTAGATCACTTGCAATTACAGGCTCTAGATAGGATGAAGTATTGCGTGTTACACCACCGTTTACTATCTGTACCCAACAAGGTAAACCTTTGCGATCTCCAGTATCTTTGTTGAAATTCTTATTGAAGAAGATAACTTTGCGATACCCCTCCCACTGTGTGGGTTGTTGGTCTTTGGAGTTGTAAGCGTCTGCAAGTATGTATTCGCTATCCCAACCAACAAACGATACACGAATGGCATTGTGACCCTCGCCTATCAATACTGTCTGTGGCTCTGACAATGCAGACATCATACCGTCTTTCACAAATGCCCAACAAATTTCGTAGTATTTACCTGTAGTATAATCGCCACCGATAGCATTTATGGATTCTAGTTTGGTTACTTCAGCACTTGCAACAGGTTGCGTTGGTGCAGGAATATATGCTTCTGCGTATGGCATTGCATAATCTACACGCAATGGAGCGTCTTCTTCCTTGCGTGGGAGAAGACCTGTGATCTTGCCATATGGTGGCAGTGTACCTGTAACGGTATTGTATGGATAATCCCTGTGTCCAATGTACAACAACTCCAACAAGTCTTGTGGTAGGTCATACCATCTTGCTTTGATCAACCAATCGGTTTCATCGCCAAAGGTTGTGCCTTGAAATGGTTCTACCAATAACAATGTCTTTGCGTCCAAGACTTTTGAAATTGTATATTCGTTTCCTTGAATCGCTATGGGATTGCCCTCCCATATATCACGGTATGCAAGCAAGCGATCCATATCTGCCGAGAAAGTAACTCTTCTATCGCCCTCCGTTACACTTGCGTTTACACCACCACCACCTGCAGGAACATTCTCGTTATCCCTAGTGGGTGTCATATCAGGGTAAAACTTAAAAGAAATCTCTTGTGTTGCAAAGTTCCAACGCTTGTAAGTCCATAGACTATAGTGTGCGTCATTGATTATCTGTGCCAACTGATTATTGAATTGTGCCAATTCAGGACTGTAGTCTGTTAGGTTTTTTACTTTTTCGATCAAGGCTGATAAGTTCATAGGTATGCCCTCCTACTATATATTAAAAAGTAAAATGCAAAAAAAGACAAGTGGAAAAGGGTAACCACTTGTCTTGAAAAAAGATTCTTGGAGTAAACTTTTTTAGTTTTTTTTAGGTTGTGAATGGATTCACATAACATAACTTGATTGTAGTTCCAGCAGCGGCAGGGATGGTTTCAGCCAAGTAACCAACAAGTGGGAATACTGCAGCACCACCAGCCAAATCAGCAACACCACCTGTATTGGATGCAACCAATGCTTGACCGATGTTGATACCTGCACCTGCTGCGTCTGAACAACGTGCTTGTGCGAAACCACGAGTACAAACAACGATACGAGATCCAGCGGTCAAAGAACCGTCACGCTCGGCTGATTCAAGCACTACACCAACAACGATAGACGCTTTTGATGTTACACCTGCACCTGCGCCAGCATTCAAGTCAGCAGGAGCAACAGTAATTGCCGCTTGACTTGCAACATCGGCAGAGCCGTAAGGAGCAACCGCAGTGATCTTTGTCAAGTCTAAAGCGACCCAATCACCGATTTGTACTGTAGAACCTGCAACAAATGTTTCTAATTGTTGCTTGTTCATTGTAGCGATACCTACAGGAACAGAACCGCCTGATGGCAATGCACTGTATGCAGAAGTATCCAAGTATTGAATAAGAGTTTGTGTAGACATAGTTACCTCCGATTAGTAAGTTGTACCGCGAATGAGTACAGAGTTAGAGCCAAGATGGTCAGCGATCAATTGTGCTTTTACATACAATTGAGCAGCACGAGCAGTAGTTCCACTGATATGCTCAAATGGGGAAACTGCGAAATCTGCGTCTTTGTGCATAATCATTTTGATTGCGTCAAAGTTCAACATATATCCTGCCAAGTCATAATTTCCAGGAGCCAAACCATCCAAACCTGCAGTAGCAACTTGTATGCCATTGAACTCAAGGTCACTTTCAACAACTGCACCACCGAATGCCAATTGCATACGACCTGCGTCTAACATAGACTCGTTGATATATCTTTCTTGTTGGAAAAGAGAACGGCGATAGTTAGCCATTACTGCTTCTGACAACAATACTAAATCGATAGCACCCATAGGAGCAACGTTGCTACAACGGATGGATTCACGTTGCATTGCCACGATACCTGTGGTTCCAAAGTTAGCACCCAAGTCAGCGGCGTTGTTTTGCCAACCTGTTGTTGCAGCATAAGTTGCTTTACTTACACCACCAACAGTGTTTCCTTGTGTTCCAACATCATCTGCTTCGAAGAAACCTGTAGCGACATTACCATTCAAAGTGTTCATTGAAGATAAGATTGCAGAGTTACCGATCAAGATTTGCTTGTTGAGTTCTTTACGCAACATTTGCATTACAGAGCGCATGCGTGCTTCAAGAATCTTTACAATTGCTTTCTCGCCAGAGTTTTCAAGTTCTTCTTTTTGTGTGATTACGATTGGAGCAGTAAAGTCACACCACTCATAAACTGCAGGACGCAACACATCTTGCACTGCAAGAGAGATTGCTTCATAACCTGTAGCCAATTGGGTGATGGTTGAGTGTTCTGCTAAAGACAAAGGTCTTTGGATTTTGATACCGCCGTCTTCGTATTCGAATCCACCTTTCTTTTTTGCCATATCCAAGAAAGCATTTTTCTTGAATAATTCGTCTACTTCGCTATCTCTGATTGAGTAAAGCGTTGACGATAGTAAGTCATTTGATATAGCCATATTTACCTCGCTATAAAGTTGATAATAAATTTAAGTTGTATAAAGTAGTTTCTTGTAACGAGTTCTCACTAGAGAATGTTTTTCGGATATACCCTATACAAAGTGTTCTCTAATAGAGAGGTTTGCTATAGTTCATCCTACTAGTATAAAATTGTAAAATAAAAACAGTTATTTAACTGTTTTGTTGTTTCAGTTGTTGTAGCACGCCATATAGGTTTTTGCCTGGACACGCCGTGTTACCGAAGTCCTTGTGACCATATACATTCTGCCAAGAAAGATTGTATTTGTCTAGTAGAGAATTCACAAACATACGCAACACTTCCACTTGCTTTGCAGTAGGAACTTCACCCTCATAGTTGCCAAACACACAGATCCCAATGGAGTCTGCATTTTGTTCTAGACAGTGTGCGCCTTGCTTGTTGATATGCCTACCTGTTTCGATCTCGTCCTTGTTGTTAAGCATGTAATGATAGCCAATGTCATTCCACCCACGCTCTTCCACATGCCATTGCTTTACTAGTTCTTTACTAGTACTTGCTCTGGGAGAAGCAGAATGATGGATTATGATTTTGTTTATTGTGCGTTGACCTTTTGCCATATATCACCTATTTCTTTGCAGACTGTTGCTTGTGCCATAAGAACGCTTCGTATGCGTCACGGAACTTGGGCGCACCTTGTGGAGAAGAAGCAGAACCTGTGCTTGTCTTGCTCAATGCTTCCTTGCGCTCCGTCTTTACACGGCTCGCTTGTTCTTGCATTGTCTTTGCTTTGGCAACTTCCACCTTACTTTTTACTATATAGTAAGCGTCTTCAAGTGATAGTTCTGATCTCTCTTGTAGTAGTTGTGCTACTGGCAAACGGATCTCGTCACTAGTAAGATCAGGGTGTTCGGTCTTGAATCTTTGCAATTCCATTTGTCTTCGCTCTACAAAGATTTGCTCTTGTGCAGGTTTCATCATTTCTTGCAACATAAGTGCCGCTTGTCTTTTGATCTCTGCTTTCATTCCGTCTTCAGTATATATGTCATTCTCTTGTTCTGTGTACTGACCAATCTGTTTGAGTATTGGATTATCGTGTACTCGTTCTTTAGTAGAGAACAATTCTGCTTTTGCAGATTCCAATTCTTTTCTTTGTTCAGCAAGTTCTTGCGTCTTGCGTGTATAGGATGATCGCATATTCGCTAGGTGCTTGCGTACATCTAACGGAACATTCTTTACCCATTCGTGCAATGGTTTCATCCCTTTATGATTGTCTTCTTTGAATTCAGGAAACTGATCCTCGTCAATCCCAAGCAAGTCATCGATACTGTATACTTCGTCTACGGTTTCGGTTTCTGCTTCTGTGGTTTCGGTTGGTTCAACAGTTCCTGTAGGAGTGGTGTCTTTATCATTCATAGTAGTTTCCTTTTGTTATTTGCCAGTATTTTTCTTGGCAGTTGGGTTTGTAGTTGCTTTGTGTTTGTTCCACAAGTTTTGGCACGCCCAATAACTTGCAGTTAATTTAGATTTATCTTGATCACAATGGTGTCTTGCACGGAAAGAACGCTTGGCTGTGATCGAATAGTTGTGCTTATATCCCTTTGCACCAAAGTGAATAAGTTTCTCTTTTCCATCTTCACATGCTTTCACCATCTTCTTCTTGCCTGCCCTGTCGCTAGGTACAGGACTATTGCATTTCATGTTCTCTTTATCTGCCATGTCTTCTCCACAATTGTAAGTAGTACCATTCGTTCCAGTTGCTCATTTCTTTTTGCACTCGCTACATTGGTGTTTGGGTTTTGGTTTGCTCTTCTTTGCTACATTCAAAGCAATGGCAACTGCTTGCTTTTGTGGTTTACCATGCTTCATTTCTGTTCTTATATTCTTGGCAATTGTCTTCTTGCCGTATCCTTTCTGTAGTGGCATTACATCCTCCCCATAAATAGTTTGTCGGTTTCTTCTTCTGTAGGTGGTGCAACAGTTTCTTCTTCCATCACTTCTTCTTCCGTCATTTCTTCTTCAGGTGGTTCTTTCAGGAACATTTTGAAATCTTTCTCTCCTGCCAACTTGGATAATTTTGCAGACAAGAAAGTTACCTTTGCGTCATTGGTAAGTTCTTCCAAGTTAAAGTCATAGTCTTCGCTGATACTGTCGCTATCTACTGCTTGGTTCACTGCACCTTGGAACATACCAAGTACACGAACAAAGTCTGTAGGGAATACCTTTACGCCATCCTTGAACATAGGATAGTCAGGTGTTTGCCCAAACAATGGCAACAATTTGTTTGTTGCTCGTACTAACATGTTTAGGGATTTTGCACTGAAATTTCCTTTGGGTGCTATTGCTTGGTATTGGCTCTCGTCTTCTTGTTCCATCTGTGCTATTTCTTCTTCCATTCCCATTTCTGCTGTCATTTGTGGTTGCATATTATATTCCTTTCAACTCTGGAGTTGGTGCTTTGTTGTTATATATTTGATCTAATTTTCCTGACAATGCGTCTTGTGCAGTCCAAGTTTGTGCGACTGCGTCTTCTTTCTTCACTCCACTTTTTACTAGAGAACTGTATTTGTCTTCCAACTTTTGTTGTTCTGCTAGTCTGTGTCTGTGTGCGTCCATCTTATCTTCTGCATGATACTTGGGCAGATCTGCTTCATTCACAAATCCCTTTGCTTCTAGTTGTCTTTGTGCTTCAGCAGGTGAAGATACATGCTTGCCAAGTGCAGGGCTAAAGTAACCACTTGCACCATATCGACCTGTCGAGTGCCAACTGGAGTGAGCAAGGGGTACGGCTAGAATTCTATCTTGTTTGTCAGATAGATTGCAATGCGTGCAAGGTGGTTTGGTAAGTGCAACTGCAACTTCCATTATATCGAACCAATAGTCATCTTCGGTATAACAACGATAACATCTATATGTATAGTATGGCATTATCTTCTCCCTTGTAGTGCTTGTGCGAGTTGTTCGGCAGGTAACTGACCTTGTGGTCCGATTTCACCTGCTTGTGTTTGCACGCCTTGTGCTTGTGGTACTGCTTGTTGCATGGGTTGTTGTGGTTGTGCTTCAGGAATAAAGTCTTTGGGGAAATCAAATAAGCGTTGAATTTCTTTAAGGATTTTGTCCTGTGGTACACCAAACGATACAAGTGTGGGTGCTAGAGAGATTAGGTTGTTACGCTTGATACTCTCTGACAATGGCGTGGATGATTGGTCAAGAGCGATGATCTTGAACTTTGCGTCCAAGTCTTCTGTAGATACAAGAGTAGGCAAACCATTGACATCGATGGAAACAATTTCTTTCTCATCTGTATACAATGATATGATACGCAAATAGGTTTGTGCGATCTGTTCGATTGCCTGATCCTTTTGTCTTGCAAGTTTCCCTATCTCACTTGCACTGTACTGTGCAAGAGCAGTGATCTCTGTGGCAGTTGCTTTACTTGCTTCCCCACGAGAGAATGGAGCCAAGATACTTGCACGATTTATATCTGCTTCGATCTGTGCTTGGTATCTATCAAAGTTTGTGGATATAGGTATAACATCGATAGGACGGATGATACCATCTAGGGATTGTTCATCAACTGCAATCATTGCACCATCAATTCCACTAGTCACTTTTGCAAGTGCTTCTTCATCCATCGATCCCTCTTTGTATATATACTGGCGAGAATCTCTTCTAACTGCATTTGCCCAATAGGTACGCAAGATATTCTTTTCGTAAAACTGATCGTATGCTCTAGAGATTGCAGATAGTCCACACATTGGTCGTTCAGGTTTACTTGCAAAGTACAATGGGCAGATAGGAGATAGTGGGCGATCATCGTAAGTACGAATGGGAATATCCGTCTTCTCTAGAAGATCTTGACCATCACTCCAATTGGGTGTGTAGATATATAGTTTGTCATAGGCAAAGTCATAGAGTTCTACAATTTGAATATATAAGTATTCGTCAGGTAAACTTTCCTTTTCGCCCGGAGTGTAGCCTTTGTACTTGGACGCTGAATTAAAGTAGTCCACCTTTGGTATTGGTTTGAACTTCTTATCCCCAAATTTCGCCTTTGCAGATGGAATATCTAGGTAGTAAGTGTGACCACAGAAGCGTTGTGTTTGCCAACTAGTTGCGTCCAAATCCACAATAATTTCCCAGGGTGGAATTGCTCTTATATCAACTCTTTCTAGTATGTCTTCACTCTGTGTAGGTGATAATTTTAGGAACGATTGTGGATAGATTAACGCCAAGCGAGAAGCAGTTTCTATTGCGTCACGCTTGTCGAACAGGAATCTGTTTACAATTTCTTGTGCAAGTGTGGGTTCGCCATTGGGCATTGCTGGATCTTTGGATACAACTACGGCAGGGTTACGGCTAAATAAAGAAGCAATGAACCCCTCTATATAGGAATATGCGTCACTCGTTTCTACACGAATCATTGCGTCATCGTTCCACTTTTCACTCCAAAACCTGTTCTCGTATACATCACGATACTTCTTCAGTTCAGGTCGGCAGTGATCGTAGTAGTCTTCGTGTTCTTTCAGAATCGTCTGTATCAGGTGGATTATGTCTTTCGTTGATTTAGCCATAAAGTTTTCCTCTTGTTCTCTACTATATAGTAAAAAGTAAAATGGTTAGTAACGGCGATATTGTTGTTGGGTCTTTTCGTTTATGCGTTTCGCTTTGTTTGCGATGATCCAAGATGGTAAGTATGCAGACTCCTTGAGCCGAACTGATTCCAAACACCAAGTTGCAAGTGCCAGTGCCATCGCACTATCACTGTGTCCTTCTTTCGTGGAGTCCAAGAATTTTATTCTACCACGCTCGTCTGTTTGGATTGTGCGTAGTTCTGCAAGTGTAATGTTATCTAGCATACGGATCACACCGTTCTGTATCTGCTTCTTCAAATGCTCGAAGATGATGGGTTTTGATTTCATTGTAGTAATAAAGTCTTTTCCATCTGCGTCCTTGTATAGCCTGTGACAACCTTGGTGAACTAGTTCTGAAATTGTTGCAAGACCGTAGTTGTTTGCTTCCACCAGAATAAGTGCCGAGTTGTATTGTTCCGAGAATTCGTATATATAGTCTGCCAACTGCACAGGACTCACTTCATTGGATCGCCACACTAGTACAGGTTGCATTGTCTTCTTACTCATTACAATAATAACAGAATAGTCCTTGCCAACACCACCACCAACATCCACTCCGATTGCATAGGTATCATCCCTAACTACTTGCTGAAAAGTTATGAATTCACGGTCGCATATATGCACATCAACATTCTGCACATCTTGGTAGGAGAAGTAGGTATTGCCTGCCACACGGTATGCTTCCTCTTGCGTAGCAGGAAATTCACGGAGGAATTGGGTGTTTCCGAGTTGCGATACTTTCATTCTTCGCCACTGCAATTGATTGCAAGTGACGCCATAGTTCTCTACTAGAGAATTCTCATAGTCGTCCAACTCTTCTGCTTCTGTTTCTTCTGTATACTCCGAATGCGAGAACCAAGGAAAGAATAAATATTTCCATTTTGTTTCCTTTGTTTCCCACTTCCTGATCTCTTGGTGCAGACAATCGTTGTAGTAGTTTGCCGTACTCTCTAGGACGATCTGCCCCTTGCATGCACTGAATGCACTTGCCTTGAGTTCGTCAGGGTTCTCGGCAAATGCGTACTCGCTTATCAGTACCTTGCTTGCAGTAAACGAGCGAATGCCACCCATCTGTGTAGTAGCAACTGCAAGGATTCTGCCACCGTTCTTGAATGACAATTCTGTTGAGTTATCTACTTCAATATCCCTTTGCAAGATCTTGGGCAAACCATTATAGAATGCCTTTGCCATCTTGAGGATATGCTTACTACTGGATAACTTATAGGAAAAGATTGCATAGGTTACAGGCTCTTCTGACAGGTACGCGAGTGCAAATAGGTATGCAATGTTTATGGTTGTCGATCCTATCTGTCTGCATTTAAGTATCAAAAGGTCATCGCCTGTTTCTAGTGCGTCTAGTATCCGTTCCTGTTCTTCGTTCAAGGACAGTGTTTGCAATTGCCCATCTTTGTTTACAATAGATAGGCGTTCAATGAACTCTCTAATAGAGAGTTGCTTCAGCATTTGCAAGTGTTCCTTTTTCATTAGGACGCCTTGTTTTTATTTTGCAACCAATCTTGCAACTCCAGTGTCTTGTCTTCTGCTTCAGGTGTAGTATTCAGTTTCTGCAAGGAGTCTAGCATAGCCACAACATGATTACCTGAAAAGGTAGTGAGCGCACCACCATTGCGAATTTCATTTACAGATAGTGTTAGGAATGCCCAATACAATTCTTTTATATCTCTGTTTGCCATCGCCTTGATCATTAGCCTGTGCGAACTTGGTGGGCGACCTATATTGTGTTGACCTTTCTTGCTATTGCACTTTGGGTTTTTGTTTGCCATAATTGCTCCGTGAGTTCTCTAATAGAGAGTGTTCTACTAGTACTACTTTGTAAAATGATTCTTCATTTTCGCCATCGCTCTCTTGTATAGATACCTAATATTCTGCCGTGTACACCCATAGTGTCTGCCACAAAACGCATAGGTCTTGCCATCATACATAATCCACTGCACCAACTGCTTCTCTTGTGGTGTCAGGACTGACAATAGTTCTTCTGCAATTTCGTTATAGTCAGTATTATCTTCTTCTTTTTCTTGTGGTTCAGGCTCGAATGCTTGTGTATTTACATCGTAAATATATTCTCTATCTCCGACATATAGGTATCTGTAGTGGTTATCCACTATCGGTGGGTGTTCTTTATCTAGATCTTCTAGGATCTTCTGCCAATCGATCATCATATTCATTTTCTACTCCAACTTCTTATTTATTATGATATACTATCGGTGATAGTAGATATGACCTTTGTCATATTATATTCAATAAATAAATAGAATACAAATAAAGGATTGAAATATATGAAGTTTATTCCAAAGACTGCGTGGTCATTGTTCTGTACAAAGTGTGAACATAGAATATGGTTGAAAAGAAAACCCAAACAAATTCCCAGTGAGAATGGTTATGCAAATTCTTTTCGTGTGGCAACTGATTGCTTGTGTGGAAACGAAGTCATGATTCTAGTGCCACATATAGATATAGGCACACCATATTGCAGAGGTGATAGTGCAGAAGAGAGAGAAGACTATCGCAAGAAATACTTGCACGATTACCATAAAAGAAAAAAAGCACAAGAGTGATCTCGTGCTTTTTCCATCAATAAAACAATAACAATTTCTTTTCTAACAATTAACTTATTTAAATATAAAAGGAGTAGGGTCATTATCCAACGAGCCTATATAAATATACCACATTACAAATAGATATGCAAGAACTTTTTACTGTAGAACATAAATACTTGTCAGGGAGCGAGAGCAGAGTCCCTACTGTTATTTAGTGGGTAATAAATTTAAAGTGTAACAGGTGTAACAGTGTAACACCTGTTTCTATACTCATCTTATATCGGGTGCCAAAACCTGTCAGGAGTCAGACTCTGATCCCTTTCTATATACCCAACTCTATTTTGGCACCCAATTTAGAAACTATTAAAAAATACCTGTTACACTGTTACAACAATAAAATATATTAGTATAGTGTAGTGTAGAGTATAGAGAGATAGGGAATCGCAGAGCAACTAAAAGTTGTAACAGGTAGTGTAACAGGTAGTGTAAGTCCTGTTACATTTTGTGCAAATTTGGATTATGGTATGCAAAGTTGTAACAGGTCGTGTTACACCATCCCATTACCAACTATTTTATCTTTTTTTCATAAAAGATTTACGATTTACTTGTATTCTGGAAAATATGTAGTATAATAATCTTATGACAGTGTTACTGTTTAACCAGATCTTTGAAATCGCTAGAAGAGCATTGGGGATTCGCCCCCAAATTTAATTATCACTCGGTGGTAATACAAATTGCCACCATTAACTTTTTAATATATAATGGAGAACGCTATGGAAAAGAAAATAAACTATCCACTATCCATTGATCCCAAAACTTATGCCTTGCTAAAGCATGTAGCCAAGTTGAAAGATCAATCCATAAAAGATTGCTTGGAAACTGCAATCGCACTTTTACTAAAAGACAATTGGACATTGATTCACAATGCCAATAACAATGATGATGACAATAACAATAAACAATAAAAAAACCAGTTGCTCGTAACAACTGGTAATTTAACTTTAACCTTAAAATAGGAGTAGACATATATGTCTAGTAAATACATTATATCAGATAAATTCAAGTCCAGCAACACCATTCTTGCTAAAGATTGGACTTTTTCAATCTCTTCTCACCAAGCACCAAAGGGCGAAAAGTGGGGAAAAACCAACCAACTAGAGTACGGTGTACAACATGAAATTGTTGCCACTGATCTAATCGCTAATCCAACAATAGTAACCAACATGGATATGAAAACAACCAAGTCAGGAAAACAATATGAGTTGGGCAAGTTCGATGTTCCTATATTCTGTGCAGTAAAATGGGCAGACAAAACAGGTTCTCGATCCATAACCAAAGTAGAGTCCGTATCTGCAATGGTGTTTGACTTTGACGGTCTTACTGACGACCAAACTGCTGAAACACTTGTAGCATTCGAGGGTCTGTGTCATATCGCTTACACAAGTTACTCCAACAAAGCACCATACAAGAATGATCTGCATGCATTCCGTGTTATCGTTGCATTGGATCGTCCTGTGTTACCTGAAGAATATGCTGACCAATACAAGCGTGGCATGTGGTTCGCACTAGAGAGTATCTTCCCACACCTTGACCAAGCAACCAAAGACCCTTGTCGCTTTTGGTTTATGCCTAGTTACAGAGTGGATAGAGAGTCCGACTACTTTGCTTACGCAGAAGATGGTGCAATGCTATTGGTGGATCAATTATTGGAACAGAGTGACCAACAAAGAACAACTCCTACCGAACCTAGTAACACTACCGAGCAGACACCTAACGGTGAACAGGTACCTAACGGTGAACCACCACAGGAAGAAGCACCACAAGCAGACGATGGTAGATATATACAAACCGTTGTTCGTGATGATCATCCTGTAACTTGCCACGACTTGCAAGTCCGTCCTTTCTCTTGGGTCATAACAAATTGGGATTCTCTTCCAAAGCAAACCAACGGTAGATACAATTGTTGTCGTCCAAACAGTACAACCATTGGTTCTGCATTCGTATCTAGAACAGCACACCCAAGACACCTAGTTGCTAGGTATCGCTTGACTAGTGTACCAAATCGCACTCACCACGATTGTGATCGTACTGATCATGGGATTGCATTACAATATGAAAACCGTGGTGGAACATTCCGTCCTGTCATAGATGTTCCCAACACTATCAAGATGATTGCCGCTATGAATCCCAATCTATACCTTGACGCAAGAACTGATTATAGTTACTACGAGGGGAAATTGATTATTGATTCTAAATACACTGTTATACAAGGTGTTCTACAAGACCAATATCGTATGCAATTTAATAGATCAATTGTGCAGACTGCTACTGAAAACTACTGCGAAATGAATAGTTTTGATTCCTTGAAGACTTACTTGGAAAACTTACAGTGGGATGGTGTACAGAGAGCAGACGAACTTTTCATCAAATACCTAAAGGCTAACGATACAAATATACACCGTGTGTATGCACGAAAGTGGTTGATCTCTTGTGTTGCCAGAGCATTGTCGTGGGGTTGCAAAGTAGATACAATGGTTATCTTGAAAGGTCTACAAGGTCTTCGTAAATCAGGATTCTTCAAAGCATTGGCAGGAACTTGCTCAAGGACAGGTAACTCATACTTTGCTGATGAACCCACCGAAACATCAGGAACCGATGGACTTTCAAAATTGCGTCTTGCATGGATTCATGAATGGGCAGAACTTTCAGGGATGAGCAAGAAAGAGAGTGGCGAGGTAAAGCAATTCCTTTCCAAGACAACAGATCGCTATAGACGAAAATATGATCGCAAAGAAATGATAAAAGAAAGACACTGTGTTCTTGTTGGTACAGTGAATAACGATCAAATCTTCCAAGATGATACAGGTAGCAGACGGTTTTGGGCAGTAGAGTGCAACGGTGAAGAACACAAGGAAGCATACGATGAGAAAGATCTAGTTGCTATTCGTGATCAAATTTGGGCAGAAGCAGTTCACTACTACAAGCAAGGCGAGCAATGGTGGTTGACTTATGAAGAACAAGTGCAATCAGCAGAAACCAATAGCAAGTTTGATTCTGTATCCATACACGAAGAACTGATTGAAACATGGCTACTTGAGAATCAAGGTCGCACATTTTCTTTCGAGGATTTGATGGATGAGGTTTATATGGAAGCATATACACTGTCAGATGGTACTGTTGCCAAACGAAATAAAGCGATCAAACCACCCAATAACAATAAATGGCACAAGACTATCTTGGTTAGTCTAGGTTGCTTGCAATTGAACGATGGTAAATCTGCTCGTCACAATGGTAAGATAGGCAGATGGTGGGTAGCACCGACAGTAGATGTTGCTGAAATTGTATCTGTATCAAACGAGAACTATGAATTGGAATTCAATGATGACAATACTGTAAAACGAGTACGCAAGTTTGGACAAGAATGGATACCGTTTGAATCCATGTCAGAACAAGTACAAGCAGATTGGATGAAAAGATATCCAAAGCGTGACACAAAAATACGCAACTTTCCTGACAAGCAAGAGCGTATGTTTCGACAATAAATAAAAAAAAATGTGGTGGTAGCAATTCTGCTCCACCACTTTTTCTAAAAATATAATAATATAATCGTGAGGAAAAAGCAATGAATAAAATTGATAAAAGAATAAAAGGTACAATCGCCGAAATGATTGTTGTAGATGAAATAAATAAATGTGAATCCATAGTAACTAACTGCTCCAATGAAGACGCACTTGGTAACATTGTATTCTGTGAAATGGAAATGGCTGAAATAGAAGATAGTTGTGATTGCTTTATTTACAAAGCAGACTGCACTACTGATGAACAAGATGGATTGTGTACCCCACTCAACCAACAGCGTGTAGAAGTCAAATATGCTGACAATGGTGGCAAGTATACAGATCGTAATGGTAATTTACAATACTATGCAGAGATCGTTTCTATATATCACACTGGCGAACTAGGCTATTCAGAATACCTTGTAGAACTCTGTGACTATGTGGTATACTATGATAGTGGGAATGACAGAATGCATTGGTACGATGGACATAAATTTGCAGAAGCAGTAAAGAAGAGAAATCCATACAGATTTCCTGCCAAGAATACCAACACAGAGGGGATATGTTTTTCGTATTATGACGAAGAATATGGCTACATGGGTACACTGCAATGCACAGACAATTGGGAAAATTACAAAAAGAAATTCTATCGCCGTGCTTCTGCTATTGCTAACACTGCAAAGAAGAATGTCACTAAATATAAACAAGCAGTTGGATTACCAACTCTATACTAAAAAGGGAGTCATTATGCTCAAGCATTATCTATTATCTTTATTGGATGTTCTATCATTCATATCAATCGTTGCATTATACTGTCTAGTATTCTTTTGCATTCAACAGATCACAGGTTCTTATATGCTTGCCGTTGGGGCATACATGGTTGTAACTGTAGGTATCTTCACTTTCTTTATTGCCAAAGAACGAGTGGAGAAAGAGATCAGCAAACACTATGACGATGTATAAGATTGACTTTACACCCGTGGCTAAAGGTCGCCCAAAGTTCACTAGAACAGGGCGTGCCTATACCCCACAGAAGACTAGAGTAGCCGAACTAGAATTGGCAGAACAAGTGAGAGATCTTGGTCTGCCAGTATCTAATCAGGGAGTACACCTAACAATTGTATTCCATATACCCATAAAGGACAAACGCAAGTGGGGCAAACCAAACCTTGCTCGTCCTGACTTGGACAACTATCTCAAACTGTTCCTAGATTCTTGTAACGAAATTCTTTGGCAAGATGACGGACAAGTTTATTCTATAACTGCAAGTAAACTATACGCACAAACAGGTTCAATCCAATTTCAAATTAAAGGGGCAAACAATGAAAACAAAGACAGTGAACAAACTTCTTGAAAAGAACGCTGAAGCAATACCACTAGAACCAAGACTCATCTATGACGGTGCTTGTGTAGGTGTATCCAAGAGCCGATTGCTTTATAATTTCAATCTATTAGTAGAACAAATCGCTACTGCCTTTGCAGTGGATGAATTTCCCAAAGATGATGAATACCAACTCGCATGGAGTTTTGTAGTCAATATTACTTTGCGTGATCTAGATAAAATAAAATCTGAATACAAACCTGTATTTGTTGACCTATAACAAATAGTAAGATAGTATTATATTGTGATCGCCCAAGTTGGAATAACGGTCACTTGTTCTACCTCTCATTTATTCACTCGGTGGGGAGTGGAGTCTTTGTGGAAGAAGACTTAAATGGAAATACACGTTCAAAAAATCGACCTAGTTTCGCAAGGAACTAGGTCTTTTTTTTTGCTAGTTGTAATCCATCAAGTGTCTTACTTCTTGCTTTCCTCTAGTATCAACAACGATAATTCTAGAAGATCAGCCGCCAACTCTCGTTTCTCTTCAGGAGTGAATCCACCTTGCGAAAAACGAATCACTTTTGCCGCAAGTCTTATCATCTGTGGAGCAAGGTCTACTATATTGTTTGCACTCATATATTTTCCCAATTCTTGTACTTGTTTATTGTCCATTATCTTTCAACTCGCCATGGATTGCTTCTAGTTTCTGTACTATAATTTCCATTTGCTGATGGTATACCTGACGGTCTTCTTCACAACGATTCATCATCAGATCCAAAGTTTCCTTGTATTGTGCGCTCATCCAGTATAACACCACAATCGCAAGTGCCAATGCTCCATACTGTCCTAGCAACGCATTAAAAATCTTCTCGCCCATCTTCTTCTCCTCCACTGTTCTCTATTAAAAAGTTGCCTGTGTATATGTTACTACACACAGGCTACCATATTATCTAGAATTATGCAATATAGAACGCTCTCAAGTTGTCGCCATTTGCTGGAGCAGCACCGAAGATGATTTGTCCTTTACCTGCACCACCTGTCAAAGTGATCGTGTATTGGTCACTGGTAGAAGCACCACTTGCAACTTGTTCCATAGCCAAACCGTTCTTGAATACGAGTACGCTAGAGAATTTACCCAACAAAGCGTAATCCAAATCAAATGTGGTAGTTGAGCCATTTGGAGAAAAGGTTTTCCAATGAGAACTGAAAGAGATCCCAATGTTGTTGCTTGGATCAAACACAACATAAGTACCGTCTACTTTTGCTTGCAATGAACCACTGGAGTTTTGTACTCCGTTGCCCAAAGTAAGTTTATCGGCAGTGATAGATCCTGCAAGTTTTGCATTGGTAACACCACCGTCAGCAAGTTGGGATGTTCCAACCGCTCCTGTCGCAATCTTTGCAGATGTAACATTTGCGTCAACAATCTTTGCAGTAGTAACAGAGCCGTCAGCCAACTTAACGCCAACAACAGCACCATCAACAATTTTGCTACTAGTAACAGAGCCATCGCCCAACTTAACTGTAACAACGGATCCATCAGCGATTTGTGTAGAACCAACTGCATTGGCAGCAATTTTGGCAGAAGTTACGGCATTAGCACCTAACTTTGCTTCAACCACAGAACCATCTGCAAGTTGTGTAGTACCTACTGCACCTGTACCGATCTTTGCAGATACAACACTTCCGTCAGCGATTTCTGTAGATCCGATACCACCTGCTTTTACGGAGATTGCATTGCTTGCAATTTCCAACATAGCGGAGTTGACATTAACTGCCATATCAGAAGAAGCACTAGAACCATTGTAGGAAGTGAAAGAGATAGCACCTGAAGCACTAGCACTCAAAGAAGATAAAGTACCACCAAGAGCAACACCAGAGATTGTGGAGTTTTGCAATTTAGCATTGGTAATATTTCCTGCCAACTTGTCATTGGTCACGGATCCATCAGCCAATTGGGCAGTATCAACACCCAAGTTTTTGATTTGCAATGTGTCAGAAGAGATTTCAATGGTGGAGTCATCAACATTTACAGAGAGTTCGTTTCCTGTTTTGGAAAGACCTGCACCTGCAATGATATTGCTTGCACCGTTGAATTGTACGAAAGTGATATTGGTTGATCCCAAAGTTACAGAATCATTTGTACAAACATAACCGATATCTGCATTAACAGTACCTTGTTGTACAAAGATAGAAGCAGATGGGAAATCAGAGTTTGCATCCATATCTGTAGATCTTGCCCAAGATCCTGAAGCAACGATATACACACCGTTTTCTTTTGCGTCTGTTTGGTCTTTAACCAATACTCTATCGCCTGCCAACACACTAACACCATCGATGGTTTGTGTACCTGACAAGGTAATGTTTGCAGTAGTAGCACACTTGGCAGGTGCTTTCCAAGATAATCCAGCAGCAATGGAGTCAACGTATGCTTTGTTGGCAACTTGACTATCAGCACTTGGGGTTGCCGAAAGGAGCGTACCTGAAGAGAAATCAAATGAACCTGTTAAGTCCATCTTGCTGGCAGAAACAGCATTGTTTTTAATCTGCGATTGAGAAATTTGAATAGCCATATAATAGCCTCCGAATGAGAGTTTTAGTGTAAATAAATGACAACCAAATGATCGTCACTTGCAGGGTAGAAAGAAGTGATAAATGTGAATGAATCGTATTCAGTTATATCTTCGTCTAATTGTAATAAACCATTCCAATATACTTGCAACGATCCTACTTGATATGATTGAGTTAGGGTGAATGAGTTGTTAGTTCCTGTGCATTGATCGGATACATCTTGTTTTACGAGATTGAACGATACACCACCACTTGACCCCCCACCGTTAAAGACTGGTGAAACTGGCATTTCTTTTCCCTTTATTTACAAAAACTATTCGCTCCAAGTTATACAACTTGCGTCCAAAGTAAAGGTTCCTTGATCAATTTTTACAAATAGATACACATCACCTGTTCCAAAGAACTGCTTGAGTGGTAGGTCAAATTCCCAAACCGCTACTCCTGTGGTTGCAGTGGTTACACCTTTTGCTATTGCCCCAACAGTGTCAGGCAAAAAGGTATAATCACCGTTGGGATCACAACACAATCTCAAAGTAAGTTGTGGTGTAGCAGACAAACCTGCCAAACTTGTACATCTTACATAGATTCCATTGATCTCGCTAGTGAATTGACCTGTGGTTAATATATGATGGTGAGTCTTGGCAACATTAAAGGTTGTGCCAATTCCTGCAACATCATCTGTTACGGTTGATCCGTGAAAGTATCTTCCTGTTTTTCCCATACTCTGCTCCTGCTTCTAATGGTTTGTTCATATATCATAATTTGTAAAGTGTGTTCTCTATTAAAAAGTTACTCTTCTTCTTGTCTTGCTTTTGTTTCTTCCACCTTACGCAATTGTGATTGTACAGATTTTATTTCTGCTTCCATTGCTTTCTGTTTGGCGTCTAACAAAGAGCGTTCCAACTTTGTACCTGTTCGTGCTTGCATAGGTCTAGTCAATCCAAGTACTCTCTCGGCAGTGGTTTGTTGTCCTGTCTTACCTGTTTCGCCACCATATACAACTTTCGACCATTCCATAATTGGAGCGTCAAAACCTGTAATAGCAAACAGTTTCTTTTCAGCAACTAGGCGCTCTCTTTGTGCTTCATTCAATGGATATACGAATCCATTTACTGCACCCTCATCAGCCATACCTGGCAATGGTAAGAGTTCACCACCAACAATGGATTGTAAAATTCCTGCAGTGCATGTTGGGTCTCCTGCACAGAACGCATTGGCAGCCATTACATATTCAGGTGGCATATTCGCACCTCGATATTCAAACATATCAGGATACTGTAAAACCATTTTTAACCCAGGTGTAACAAAACCTGCTATCGATCTAGTAACTCCTGTGGGTTCTTCACCCCTACCTAATGATACAATGTCTTCAGCAACAGAGAATGTCAATAACATCGCACCTAGTGTTGGGATTGGTGGACTCATCATATAGAAATCTCTTGTTTCCCCTTGCGACATCCTGACGGTAATTTTCTCTAGAGCCATTGGGTTCATAAAGATTTTTTCGTATACTTCTCTATTTCCTGATTCATCATCCATACTACGCAATATGGATTCTACTCCTCTCTGTGCTTTCAGTGTATTTACATATCGTTTGAACACTTCGAGATCGGTGAATGAACGCATAAACATTGACGCATTCTGTCTAGAGAAAGTGTAGAACATAAGGTATTGTGTGGCTACTGTTTTCTCTACTGCTGACATATCCGAATAATCGTACATAGATCTCTTCGCAAGTTGTACTGCTTCGTCCACAGCGAAACCTTTTGCAACTGCGTCATAGAATACATTTAGACGGAAGACCATATCTTCTTTGATTGTCAGGTCTTGTACGAATATTTCGCCTATCTTCTGTGAATACTTTCTAGCAACACTAGCATTCACTCCTCTTGCTTTCAGGAAATTTACAAGTTGCCCATTGTCCAAAGATGAAGTAACAAAGTTTACTTCACTACGGATCCCACTAGATTGTATGAGTGCATATATCTCACCGTGTGTGTAGGGTCGTCCTGCTGGATCTATGATTGCAATTTCATTGTAGTATTTGCTACCCGCGTTATCAGCAAAAATCGTTTTAATGCTATTTCCTCTAGGTTGTGTTAGTTGCCCTAGTGTCTGCCCTGTCATTACTTTTACTTCATCCCATTGGGGCAATTTGCCCTGTTTGAGATTACCTAGCATTAGGTCGTATGCTCGACTAGAGAATTCCACAACAGGTGCAACTGCTCTAGATATACCTGTGCCAAAGTTACCAACAGTAGCGTATGCCATACTCGGTCCTGTCAGTGTATTGCCAGTGTGGAAATAGATTCTTGATCCCAACAATGCAGAGTATCTGTAACCACCAACAAACAGATTGATTAAAACATCCACTGCCTTGCTAGTGTATTTCCAAGTAGGTGACTTTGCTTCCGATCTCAAGTATCTGTTGATCTTCTGTGTAAGTCCTTGTAGGCGTGCGTCTGTAAGTGCCTTGTTCATTTCATCGTACACTTTCTCACCAAGATATGCCTTACTAAATTTCTCGTTTCTCGGACCGAATAGATCATCCAATACCACTTGCACATCAGCCAAGTCTGTCAACTGTACATCAATTCCGTTCTTACGCATAGCCATATCGCCATATCTTTCAGCGTCATTGAGTAGAGTAACGACTTCGTTTCTCCACCAATATTCCTTATCTATTGCAAGATATTGTCCACCAGTATTATTCCAAACTTGGGTTTTTAATTGTTCATCGTTTACCATAGCAAGATAGGTATCACTACGCCATTTACCTTTCGCTTGGTTACCTTGATTCAGTGCATTGCCAACATAACTTCTAACTGTTGTTTGTTTTACTGTGTCATCAAAGTAAGTATTTGATACTCTAGGTGCTAAATCCACAAGTTCTTGTTCTACGGCACGGATGGCATTGCGTGCAACAATACGATCACCCTCTGCATAAAAATACATCCCAGCCATGAATTCAAATTGTATTTCCTGTGCTTTTGCTATATCAACCATAGCAATGGATTTGGTACTACCACCACGAATGTTGGATGGTTGTCCTAGTATCTTGCTTGCTTCACCTACAAGTGTGTTGAAATTTTCCCAAAACATTTTGGGATCTGCATAGGTTGCAACGGCAAATTTATTCACTGCCAGTTCTAGCAATGCTTTGCCCTTTGGAGATAATATATCAGACTTGTAAGTTAGATTGCTACCACCTGCACGCAACAAACTAGAATTCAAATCAGCCTTTTCACCTACTGTAAAGAACAATCTGTCCACTGCCCAAGTAGCAGTGTTCTTCAATCGTAATACTGCGTCACCTTTGGTAGATAGGGAGTTCTCGATAAGTTCTTCAAAGGAATAGCCTGCTTTGGATACTGGTGCGGGAGCATTGAGTGCTTGCTCAATGCGTTGCATGTCTAGTGACTTTTCCAAATCTATCTGCTCACTAGATTGCTTGTATATATCCTTGATCTCGATACGGCGCGCGTTCTTTATATCCTTGTATACATTGATTGTCTTTTGCCAAGTATCTTTCAACTGATCAATAGCGGCAGTCTTGTCAGCCTTGATTCTTTCGATAGTAATATTTCTAGTTGCTTTGGTGTCTTGTATTTGCTTGTTCCAAAGATTGTCTGTTAATTCTTTCCTAGAAGCAAAGTCTTTTTTGATTGCGTCTTTCTTCTTGGCAACAATTTCTGACTTTTTAGTAGAGAGTTCTTTTCGCAAGTCGCTTATCTTTTCACTTGTTCTTCTAGTATCCCATCCCAAGTAGCCTCGTCTAGATCGTGCTTGAAAATCTGCAAGAGCCTGTTGATCTGCATAACTAGTAAGACCTTGCTTGATCTCTTCAATGGCATTGTCCATTTCGTTCAGGATCTGTCTAGGTTCTACCTTTTCTTGCAAGCGTCTTTCGGCAGTGTTGTATATCTCATCCAACTTGGCAACAGTTGCGTCATAATCGGACTCTGCTTTTTCTAGTGCATTGTCCAACTCTTCTTTTATAGATTCTTGTTCTGCTTTGTATCTCTTCTCGTATTGCTCGATAGTTTCAGCAATCTCTTTGTTTTCTTGCTTTACTAGATCATCTGCTTCTTTCTCGATCCGTGCTTGTGCTTCCTTGAACTTATCAGATAGGTGTTGGGCAGTTCTCTTGCGTTTCTCTGCAATGGATTTAAGTTCTATATTGGCGGCACTGTTTATACTGGCAACCTCTGATTCACTCTTTCCAATGATATCTTCTTTTGCCTTGTCCATAACGGCACGCTCTTCACGGATAGCAGAATCAATACTAGAATTCACTTCTTCAGTAAGTGTCTTGATTTCTTGTTTGAGAATTGCACGGCGTTCTTTGGTTCTGTCTTTTATGCGTTGGCGTTCCTGTGGAGCAGATTCCTTTAGTTCGTTCATCTGTTGTTCGTATCTTTTATTCAATTCCATTTGGTCGAAGAACCGTTCTTCCAAACCTTTGGTTGCGTCATCAACAGGAATGTATTGTCTAGTCTGTGGTGGTGCAGGACTATACATTCCCCCTTGTTGACCCGCTACCTCCCATGCTCTTTGTCTTTCCAAGAATTCATTAGGTTGTGTAGGCATTACGGTTCTAGTAGCAGGAACATCTACTTGCTTTTCTACATCGCCAAGTACTGCTATATCTCTTACAGGTTTCGGTCCGACAATAGCCATACCAAGAGCCTGTACACTGTCAACAGATTGTTCAGGATCGGCAACATATCTTGCACGCACTTCTTCCGATCCCATCAACCCATTGATCTCTCTCTTCAGTTTGAGATCCATAGTACTTGCTTCTTGGGCTGTTTCTTTGATCAAGCGTCTTTGTTGCAGTGTTGCACCTGACGCTTGTGGTATAACTCCACCATCAACACTAGTGAATAGAGCGAGTACTGGTTTACCTTTGCGTTGTATAAAGTCTACAAATCTTGTAAGTACATTGTCATAGGATCTGAATCCACCTGCCTCCATCCATCGTTGTTGTTCTCTAGTAGAGAGTTTGCCAATGGATTCTGCTGATATGACATCTCTTTGCACTGTACTTGCAGCAGCGTCTAGGTTTTCATCAATAAGGAATCGCAAGTCTTCTACAGATAAGAAACCTCTACCTATAGAATCACGAATTCTTTGTTGAATTATGCTATAGGAAGCGTCAGGTTTAGTTTGCTCTCTTTCTAGCCATTCACCAATATATCCTATTTCTTCATCTGTAAGTCTGTAATAAGTTCCCACTTCAGATGGTTTCGTTAAATACTTTTCTTGCAATGCTTGAACTCTAAAGGTAATCTCAACACCCTTTATGTCAGGCACTATTTCCTGTACTATTTGCCCACGCTTTACTATGGAGTAAAGTGTTTCACCTAGTTTTGTCTTGCTAGCACGGTTGATAATTTCAGGGATTCTATCTTCGTGTGCAAATGTTCGCTTGGTTACCGCACGCATTTTCTCTATGTTCTTCATGTCAGGAGCAATCTGCATTACTAGATTGCGTGCAAATGCTTCATCAACATGTGGTAGTAGTGTGGACGCTGCTTCTGTTTGTTTTTTCAAATCACCTATGCCATAGTACTGTCGCAACTTTTGCACAAGTTCAGTATCTACACCAACACGCATAAGACCATCTTGCACAAACTGTCTAGTAGCCATCCACTCATCCCAAGTCTTTTCGAACTCTGCCACATCAGCAGAGTTCTTCAATACCTTGTTCTCTAGTAGAGAGTCAATCACTTGACCCTTGTCAGGCAATCCCCTTGGTTTTCCTGTTGCATTGTAATGAGCAGCAGCACCAGTATTATCTAATTTTGCAGTTGCCAAAGCGTCTTGTACAACTTCTCTTTCCACACCTGAAACAACATTATCAATAATTTCTTGTTGGCGTGCTAGTGGTAATTGTTCAAATGGAACAGAATCATCACCCATTCTTACAGTGGAATGCTCTTGGGTTTTTGCTTCTTCTATTTGTAATTGTGCTTGTTTTCTAGATTGGATTATGGCGTCATTGATAACATCTTCGGCAACAACTTCATCGGCAAATCTATTTGTAACTTGCATGCGAACATCGCCCGGACTTGTCATTGCTCTGTACTTTGCAGTAGTACCCGGACGCAGTCCTGTGATGATATTGCTATCTTGGTAGAAACCGTGTACTGCTCCCTGTTTTACTGCTTCCCAAGCAGTCTTGCTTTGTTTTGCAGTTTGTGTGGGATCCAATAAGGCAAGTGAAATTTGTCTTGCTTGGTTCAACCCTTTAACAGATTTGTATGCACCTATGGTAGCAGTGCCAAGACCAAAGGATGGTTCGATGAAATCGCCTACAAACGATCCTGCTTGGTGTGTTGTCTTCTGCCATCCCTCTAGTCCGATCTGTTTGGAGATCTCTTCTGCTTCACCTGTAAGACCTTTGTTCAATGCAATGTTCGCTAATACAGGAGAATCTTGATAGAATGCTTGTGACTTGGCTCTGTATCTTTCTCGTTCGTTGGCAACATTGTATACATCTTGATCGAATGCATACGCAATTCCTGACATAAGTGGATCGTTTACATAGTGCAAATACCCACCAACAATAAGATTGGCAGGAACTAGCATAGAACGCATTGCCCAACCTGTCACAGTTTCTGCTTGCCCACCAAGTGGACCGAGATCGTGTAGTATGCCTGCTTCTGTAAATTTCTGTGGATTAGCCAATACTTCATCTACTTTGTTGGGATCATATATCCAAGACTCATAATCGCCTATCGCTTGCTTTGCTCTCACTTTGGAAAGTGTACGCAAATCTTCTTCGCTAGGTAAACCTTTGAAAGTCTTTTTACCAATAGCAGTTTTCAGAAGATTTTCAGGAGCAAGTGCCGTATCAACACTAGCAGCATAATCCTTGACATTTTGATCAAACTGTTTCGATATGATTGGTGGATTTACTAGCATGTTGTTGTTTACAATAGCCGTCCACACTTCCACAGGTATTTGTTGTGTGGCAGGTAATTTTGCAGTTTGTGTAGCAGATAGTTGCCCAGGTTTCCAAAAACGAGTTGGTGAATACTCAACCATATCCACTTGTTCGCCTTGCAGATCTGTGTAGTATTTCTGTGTTAGGTAGTTCTCTTCGTTCTGTAATTGTCGTCTTCTGTATGCTGCTTGGGTAGCATTGAGTTTCTTGAACGATTGCCCTGCGTCTATTTGTCGTTGGTATGCTTGCACCATTGGATCCATCGGACCACCTTGTGGGGCAATGGATTGTGGTACAAGTCTTGTTGGATCTACTACCTCTGTATTCTTTATATTCTCTATATCTTCCATTGCTTGGGCAAATGCTTCTCGTTCTGAAAGACTAGGATCTTCTTTCATCTTCTGCATAGTTGCAGACATAAATGCGGCAACTTCATCCTTTGCATATCTATCTATTTCGCTTTCAGGAATCTGTAGGTTCAAGTCTAGGTAGCGTTGCTTTACTTGCTTGAACAGTTCGTCACGATTCACTTCCATTGCTTCTCGTTCTGTTTGAGCAATTGTGGGTGTGACTACTTGTTGTCTAGAGAAAGCATACAAACTTTGTTGTAAAGGTGTAACACCACCAACTTCACTAGGAGTGTACTGCACAGGTGGAGCAACTCCTCTAATGTCGAGTGGTGGGGTAACCTTGCTATATACGGAAGTACCTGTTTCAAATGGTGGTAACACCAGTAACGGTGTAACACCACCTGTAATATAGTTCCTACTTACGGTGCCACTTGCTTTCTGCCTTAACTTATCTTCATCAATTTGATCTTCAGGTATACCCCTAGCAATAAGTGATTGCTTTTCTTTTTCCACATACAAATCTATAAGTTGTCCAGTAAGGGATTGTTTGTAGTTGCGAAATTCATCACTTGTCTTATATGGTTTCTCTACAGAATATATTGTTTCCTTTTGTCTTCCTAGTTCGCCCTGTGTGATAATCAGATTGCCATAAGCGTCTTCTTTGAAAGAGTACGGTGTAGTACCTTGCTTGAGATTTGCAAGTATAGCATTCAGTTCATCTTGGGTAACAATTGTAGGTGCATTAGGTAGTGCCATAGATCAGTTCTCCTATTGAGATATTGCTTCTTCTATAGTCGTACTTTGTAAAGGAGATTGTTCAGGAGTGGATTCAGGAGCAGGTTCTTGCACAGGTTCTTGCACAGATTCTGTTCGATGGGGTACATCTTTGTTCATAAAGTGCTTCTGTACTAGATAGTTGATAGCCTGTTCCCTCTGCTTATCTGTGAGATTTGGATATACAGAAATTGAGTTAATGGCAGCCTGATATAGTTTCTCTTTCTCTGGTTTACTTGCATTTCTTCTTGGGTTGTACACAGTATCCACAACCTTTCTAGGGTACTTGTCGGTCTCTTTAAGGACTTGTTTTCTTTGTTCTTTGGTTCGCTCACCTACTTTCACTTCTTGTTGTGTTGCCAATGCTTGTGCCGTCTTAAAATCGTCAGCAGAAGTATCTAATACCTCTTGAGCAATATCTTGTACAATTTTACTTTTCAAGTGCTTATTGTATTGTTCAAGCATTCTCTCATCCATACCTTGTTTGCGAAGATACTGTTTTGCTTCTGTCAAATATATCGCTTTTTTATGTCTTGTATTGTTTTTGCTTGGTATGGTATTGTAAACATAAGCAGCAAGTGCCAATGGGTTGTCGCTATGTAATGTGTATCCAGTTTGATATGGTGCAGTGCGTATTGATGATCTACCACCTTGTAGGATATCCAATTCCATTTCGTTACGTGTGGGCAGATCTCTCTCTTTTGTCAAAGTTTGATACTCTGCAGCAACGGCATCAAATCGCTTTGCTATAGGTGAATTGGCGTCTTCTAGTCTAGCAGATTCTGCTTCTGCATAAGATTGTCGCCATTCTCTTTTCTCTTGTTTTGTGGAATTGTCTATATATCTGTATTCAGATATTCTTCCAATTCTTGGATCGAATATAGGAACAATTGTATACTTTCCATCATTTGTTACCACACTCTTTCTGTCTGTTTGACCCCTATTTACATTATTTTCTGAACTATCTGTTACAGTGTTACTAGATATAGTAGGTTCTTGTGTAGGTGCGATAGACTCGGCACTAGCACCTGTAACAGGTTCTGTAACAAGTTGTGCTGCTTGTTGTTGTGTAGGTGGTACAGTTTGACCCAATGCTTCTAGCAAAGCATTTCTTCTGTGTTGCATTTGGTCTGCAGGAGTTGCATTCTTTGGCATTGACAATTCTGCTTTCTGTTTTGCACCTTGCAATGTCGATAATCCAAGTATTTGTGCTTCCAATGCTCTGTCAGTTCTGTTAGGTTGTCCAAGAATTTCCCTTGCAGTTTCTCCTGATCTCTCTAGTAGAGAACGAGTATCTCTTGTTGGAGTTTGCAAACCTTGTAATTCTTTTTCTATCTTTGCAATCTGTTCATCTATACTTTGTTGTCTTGTAGTTATATCTTGTGGGGTAACGGCAGGTTGATAACCTGTTTGTCTACTATAGGTAGTAGTAGGTACGAACTCTCTTTCTGCTTGGGTTGTAGGTGCAGCAGGGGTACGAAGTTGTGCAATTTCTGCATTCTTTGCTTGTAGTTGTTCGTCTTTTGCTTTAGCGACTTGCTTGTATTGTTCTGCCTGAAGAGTAGCAGTTCTTATATCTTGAGCAGCAGCCTTTGCATTAGCATTATTGGTTACTATATTCAAAGTAACACTAGCAGGATCACCACCCCTTGCCACTGTATCAGCAACTTCTTGTTCGTATTGTGCAATTTCTGTCTGATAGTTCTTCAAGTAATTAGTAGTCTTTGCCGTGTTTGCTCGTGATCTTGCTTCCAATTCATCAGATAATGCTTGATCTCTTTCGTTTTCCAAACCTGTAGCATAGCGTTCTTGTTGCAGAATTTGTTGCTCTCCACCAGTAGTAGCAGTACTTGCTCTAGTTGTTGTAGATACACGAACCTGTGCCGCCTTGTTCGCTCTTGCCTGTTCTTTGACTAACTCACTAGCAGTTTTCTCTTTTAATTCCAATAGTTTAGTTCTTGCGTCAACCAAGTCTTTCCTGTATTGCGTCATTGCTTTCATCTGTGCTTCGTATGACGCACCCTCTTGTTGCATTTTCAACATGCTATCTTTTACTGCTTGCTCGTATATTCTATACTTTTGTTGTGACACGGCATTTGCCCAAGATTGCCCTGAAGATTGCAATCTAGGATCTCTACCACTACCAGTGATAACATATACGGTTTGACCACTTATTTGTTGAATAGCCATATAATCTCCTATTGACCTTGACCAAGCAAATCGAATGGGATACTTGTGTCGATACCTAATAATGCGTTAATCTCGTCCATATCTTGTATACCAAAGTAGTTAGCATACTCTTGCAAATCTGCCTGATTTGCTTTGATCTGTGCCATCTTCTCTAGTTCTTGCATTCTGTAGTTGATAAGTTTATCAGCCGCCATCTGACCTGTGTATGCTTCAGCACCACTGCTAAAGGGAGCAACTAGTGCTTCGGCACGCTTACGCTTGTACTCTGCTTGTTGTGCTTCCAATGCTCGCAATTCTTGTTCTTGGCGTTGTTGTTTTGCAACGTCCTGTTCCATCACTGCTTGTTGTACTTGTTGTTGGGTTCTTGCACCTTGCTCGGCACCTATCTGCTGACCAAGTAATGCAAGTCCTGATTGCGCCCCACCAAGACCTTGTGCATATTGTCTTGCTACAAGATCACTTTGTTTCATCGCTTGTTGTGCGCCTTGTTGCATTCTGTTCTCTAATAGAGAACGCTCTTTGTCTGATAATCCAAGTGTGCCAAGTTCTTGTTGCCGTTGCAATTCTTGCAAACGTTTCTTCTGTTCTTTCTCAAACTTGCTAGGGATTATGTCAGGCAATGCACCAAGTGCTGTGCCACCTGCTGATATAAGTGCTAGTGTTAATGGATCCATAATTTTATTCTCCTATATGTGCTTATATGTAAAACAATTCAACTGTCATATTCTTTGCTTCCGTCCATCCCTCTTCGTTGTGTGGATTGACGGTCATAGTGATACCATAGTACCCTGCCTGTAATGATATGCGATAAGTAACGTGACATACTCTACCACTCGCTTGTTCAGCACCTGCGCCAGGGTCTTTGGTATCTAACGCACCACCTGATCCCTCGAACACATAAGTGTCTGTGGAATTCTGATACAAGGTTCTAGAGTTATCTGCTATATTTCTCACAGATAGAATCAGAGTATTGAACCATAATCCATTGCCTTGACCTTGTGGTGGAGCAACTTCATTGTTGTTTATTTTGTAATTTACCATCACATTGATGATTGCTATGCAAGTTTGCTTTGCGTGTACTCGTACCCCACTGTTGCATATATCTTGCCATTGCGTACCAGTAGTTTGCACATTGTTCTTTGCGGTAGAAGTTTGGTATTCTCTATTAGAGATATTGTTCAATGCGTGTTGCCCAACTATATCACAAGTAACAAACGAATAACTGCGCTCGATTGCATTGTATGATCCTTTGGCTATATCTGTCTTGTCCAAAGATAATGGTGCAATATCTGCCTTTGCGATCTCTTGATTCACAAAGTTTTTCATGGATTCTTCATTGGATATGATCTCTACACTAGAGAGTGTATTGCCGTTCACATACGGAAATGGTTGTGTGTATGCCATTATCTCCTCCCTATTACTACATTCAGGTTCAATCTATCTACTGTAATTTCATTGGGTTCTGCACAAACCTTTGCTTGCAATTGTACCGAAGTAACTGTAGTTCCTGCAGGTATCATCCAACACTGTGCGCCTGCACAAGATCTCCACTGTATCGGCAGAGTGTTCAATGCAGGTTGTGCAGTTGGTACAGATCTAGCCACAATACTGTATACTCCAGGTGCAATATAATAATTTGTTCCCCCACTTGTTGCTACCAATACACGAAAAGCATAGTTTATATCGGCATTGGTTACACCACCACCATAGACTATCTCGCTAACAAGTGTGTCCCAACTAACACGCAAGACCTCGTTGTTTACGGCTAACTCTGTAAAAACAACAGAAGCAAGAGTAAACCAAGCGGTAGTATTTACTGTTTGTGGAACTTGTATTGAATTTCCATAAGTAGAATTTATCTTGGAAGCAACACTGCTATCAAAGTGTGATCGCAATGCCCAATCGTTTCCAGTATTGTATTCCTGTACATTCAAGGATCCTAGTTCTGTGTATGGCTGATTGAGTTGTGTAGCCGTTGGAACATCGCTAGGTTCGAAAGTTGTTTGATTTATCTTTCCCATATATCACCTTATCTGAAAGTATTTCTCGCCATTATCTGCACACCAAAGATCTCTAGTGCAGTAGTAGGATCGCCAGTGTATATACCAATAGGTCTGTTATCT
>Ga0208644_1000499_pt1 | contig 33719 bp, 40 predicted proteins | sample VirMetDEL_Nov_18_FD_184517 | JGI IMG/M metagenome (GOLD analysis project Ga0208644, IMG submission 184517) | Aqueous microbial communities from the Delaware River and Bay under freshwater to marine salinity gradient to study organic matter... | ecosystem: Environmental > Aquatic > Marine >...
AGCAGCTATTATTGAACCAGGTTTAGCTATTTCTCCAAATCAATCTATGATTATAGATTTTATGAAAAAAGTAGCAGTTCAGAAAGTATTTGATGATTTAATACTTCCTAAAGTAACTTCTGGAGTAAGAGAAGCTCTTAATAGTTTAGTATTAGAAGTTCCTTTAGATCAATCAATGAGTGTACTAGCTCGAAGTTTAGAGAGCGCGGAAAAAAAACAATTAACAGAAATAAATACCCAAATTAGTATTTATGGAAGATCAGTAACAGCTTCTATTTCTGAAGCAGCAGGAATAACAAACTATTTATATACTGGTCCAGAAGATGGATTAACAAGGGCTTTCTGTAGACCTTTAGTAAATAAAGTAATTACAGATTCACAAATGAATCAATTAAATAATGGACAAGGTTTATCTGTGAGAACTGCAGGTGGAGGCTATAATTGTAGACATTCTTGGAGTCCTGTTACAGATGGATTTATTAAAGCCGCTAGTTTACAAAGAGCTACTAAATCAGATATAAAAAAAGCGAATTCAGGAGGTAAAAGAAAATGAGAAAAGCAATTACTAGTAAAGATTATCTCTTTGAGTGGAATAGTCCAACTCCTGTTTCAGGAACTCCAACAATTACTATTAAAGCTTCATCAACAGTTATAAGTAATCTAAATCAATCAAGAGCAGATATTTCAGTAACTACTATTGCTAATGATCGAAGAACTTTAACTATTGCTTCTTCTACTTCACTAGAAAAAGATCAAGTAAGAGCATTCTTTAAAACAGATGGGGATACTTATTACTCTGTAAAAGTAGTTAGAATTGTAGGAACTTCAGCTATATTAGCTGATCCTTTGCCTAGAGAAGTTGATTTATCTTCTCCCGCTTCTTTAGAGTTTGCATTATGGTATTATACAGCATCCTCTTTAGATGTAACTTCTACAAGCGGGACTTTTCAATATGAAATCAATTTTGTATCTGATTTAGGACAACAGACACAAAATAAGATTGAAAAAGGAGTAATTAAAGTTACTCCTAGACCTTTTGATACAGGTTTAGATCATGATGAACTAGTGAATAGATTTGCTACACTTGCTGATTTAGTACCAAGAAGACAATCAGATTTTACTCCTCAAATTCAAGCGAGTTTAGAAGAGCTTTCTTTAATGCTTAGAAATAGACTATCAGCAAGCTCTATTACTGAGGATGAGATATTTAATGCTTCAGACTTTCTTTTATGTCATTGCTATTGTGCAGCAGCTCAAATCTATGAAATGAATCTTCAATTAGATATTGCTGAAAGCATGAGAAATAGATGCTTAGAACTTTTAGATCTAGCTCTTAGATCAGTAGATATAGATTTAAATGGAGATGGTGTGATAGATGATGGAGAAATAGATGTAGAGAAAGCAGGAGGAAAGAGAACAGATTTTAGGGCTTCCTGGAAAAGCTATACTCCATCTGACTATGAGAAAACTTTCCAACCATCTCGAGCAATGAGACATTAGATTATGCCTGTTAAAGTAAATTTAAATCTCCCTTCTTCAGTGTGGACTGCTTCAGATTCAGCAGCTTTAGCTTCTAATACTCTCGCAAGTATCAAGCTGAGAACTTCTAAAGGTATTGATGCCAATGGAAAGAAATTTGATGATTATTCTGAAGAACCTCTTTATGTACCATACAAAGGAGCTAGACTTAAACCTAAAGGCGGGAGAAAGTCTAGAAGTGGAAAGAGTGTTTTTTATGAAGATGGATATAGACAATATAAAGAGGAGTCTAGAAAAAGAACTAGAGGAAGAGGGAAATCTGCAGAAGTCGATTTAATCTTATCAGGTCAACTCATGAATAATTTGATAGTATTAGAAGCTAAAGCTACAAGCTTTAAAATCGGATTGACTAAGCATGTAAGATACTATGGATATGATGTAAATGATAAAAGAGAATATATAGGCTTGACTAAAAAAGAAGTTGATATTCTAGTAGATGCTGTAGCTTTTGATATTGGGAATAAGCTTAGGAGTAAAAGATAATGTCTAGAGGAATCTTTGCATCTTTAGATTATATAAAAAACATGATCGAAGAAATACTTCCTAAAACTGATACCCATCAAGGATTCATTTCTATTGATGATGGATCAGGATTAGTTACTAATTTAAATGATAGATATGAAGCACAAAGGCAATTTACTTTAGATCAAGTAACATTAGCTGAAGATGATGGATCATCTGGACTGTCTGGAAGAAAAAGAACAAGCATTGAAATTCAAGTTAGATACTCGATTCCTAAAGAATCAGGATTTAGAGTAAGAATGATGAATGAAGATGCAAGTAAGATTGTTGATAAAATTAAAGGTCCACAATATAATTTTAATGAAACAGGAATTATATCAGTAATACCTGGACAATCTCGAATTGAAGAGATTACTGATATAAACGGAGTTATAGTAGCTCATGTTTTGATTGTACCTTTTGACTTGTTATATCTGGAGGCTTAAATGGCTGTAACACATAGAACTATAGGAGTAGCTATAGAAACTTCATTTGGGAGTTTATCTGCTTCTACTAATTTACCAACTCCAGCAGGAGCTTATACTTCTATTCCTTGCGAGATGGATCCGATTTTGATTTATGGAGAACCTGTAGCATCTGAAAGAAATGATACTAGAGATGGTTCTTACTTTCTACCTCCTGAACCTGATACAGTATGGAGCAGTGGAAATAGAGTAAGAAGAAGAACAGGCCAAGTGCAAATCACTCTCGATTTAACTACTATAGGAACAGCTGCTAATTCTTATGATGCTAATTATCTAGGAGCACTTCTAGGAGCTGGATTTCTTTCTTATACTTCTGCTCTTACTTCTGCTTCAGTTTCAAGTGTTACTGATGTAAATAATTTTGTAGTGAGCGGATTGACTTCTTCAGATGTAGGGACTTTATTAAGTTGTGAAATCAATGGTAAAGCAGAATATTCAGCTATTACTGAAGTAAGCGGAACAGATGTTACAGTATCTCCAGCTTTTTCAGCAGGATTTACAGGAACTCCTACAGTAAGAGGAACTCAAGTTTACTATCCAGGTTCTAGAACTTTCACAGGTGATAAAACTCACTCTTTAACTTTCAGAATCGATGGAGTTGATTTTAGAAGTTATGCTTATGGGTGTGTTTTAGAAAGCTTAGAGATTTCTTTGGATAATGGTAGATTAATGGGTAACTTTACTTATCAAGCCGCCTGTATCCAAGATGATCATGCTTCAGCAGTAGGACCTATCGAACCTGTATATAATATCGGTGCTCCTCCATTCTTTAGGAATTCATATGTATTAGTTTCTACTACTTCTCCTACAAGTTTAACCAATGCAAGTTCTGGAGATGCTTTAGCTAGAACAGAGTTAGATTGTGAAGATTTTACTCTTACATTTACTAATACTTTAACTCCTATGGGAAATTCTGAAAGTATTCTAGCAATGTCTGATTATGAAATTTCTGGAGTAGATGTAGAATTAAGCTTAACTTTATCTACTGTAAATACTACTGTAAATGATGACTACTTCAATAGAACAGTAAGACAAGTTCTAGTTGGAACAGGTCCTCAAGGAGATGGAGAAGGATTAGCTATTATGATTCCTGCAGCTATGCTTTCTAATGATCCATCTGCTTATGATGTATCTGGTAATGATATTGTAAGACAAACTCTAAATTATAAACAGTCTAGATTTGGAGGAGATGTAGTAGAAAATAATGCTGGTAACTCTCCTTTTAGACTCGCTTTAGGAATATAAAATTATGATTTCTTTTAACACTTCTACACTTCATACTTTTAAAATAGTTGTATCTACTGATTCATCTGTAAAGATGACAGAAGAACAAAAAAAGAATTATTTCAATACTGGTGAATTGAATGATATTGAAGTTAATTCAGATGCTACCTGGTTTACTTTAAGAACTTTATCTATTACAGATAGAGAACAAGCTGAAATAAAAGCGGGTGCTTTTACTAGATCAGAGTTAGGGAAGCTTCTTTGGGTAGAAGCTCCTAATGATACTCGAGAAAAAGCTGTTTGGCATAATCGATTATCAGATGAAGAAAAAGAGGCTTTAGCTAAATATGAAAAGTATCTTGATCGATCATATATAGAATATGCTAAAGCTTCTCTAGTTGCTATCAATGATAAAGAAGTTGATTCTAATATTTTAGATAATCTTTCTCCATCTGATAAAAGCAATGTTATTTATGAAATAGTAATTCATCTTACAAGAGAAAGCACATTATCAGAAGCGGGAAAATAGCTTTAGCTTCTGCTGTATGGATACCCTTTAGTAAAGGTAGAAGCTGGAATTGTGAACAATGCTTAGATGATCCATCTCTTAGAAATAAGCGCGGAAATTGTGGAGGTCCTTTTAAAAAAGGATTGCCTCAATCTATTAAAGATGAGCTTGGAATTTATGTACCAGGTTATCGAATAGCCCCAAATTCAGGAGAATCATATTCTGATCTAAAGATTAGATCTTGTCCAATTTCTAATATGAATAGATTAACTTCGATTATATCTAATTATAATCGAATTAAAAAAGGTATACTTCAATTTACAGAAGTATATCCTAATCCATCCATAGCAATCATTGAAAGTATTGAAACTTTAGATTATAATTATGATGAAATGATTCATAGACAACATGAGCAAGCTTTAAAGGATTCTTAATATGGCTTCAGCGGGTACTGTAGAAATAGATGTAGAATTAAAAGGGACTCAAGACATTAAAGATGGGTTTAAATCTATTTCACAAGCGGGAAAGTCATTAGCTACTTCTGTAGGTTCAGCTAATGAAAAACTAGCTGAAGGACTTGGAGAAATAGGAGAATCTGTTTTTAATTTTGCGGATTCTCTAGGAGAATTAAAAGGAAGTATAGGACAATTAGGACAATCAGGAGCAGCAGGATTTACTGCTTTATTAGGTCCTATTGGAGCAGTAGCTACTGCTGCTTTTGGTCTTTATGAAGTATTTAAATTAGTATCTGGATCAGCTTTAGAAGCAGAAGAAAATCAATCGGCTATGTCAGCAGCTGCCGCAGATTTACAGGGTAAACTTGAAGCTTTAGCTGAAAAAGGAGTAGTTTTAGCTGCTGATGAAATGCAAAGATTTACTAAAATGACTTTGCTTGCACAAGTAGCAAAAGAAAAACTCCAATTCTCACAAGAAAAGCTTACTAAAAAAACTATAAATTTTATTGAAGCTGAAAAGAATCTAGCCAATGCTCAGAAATTTCTAAATAGAGTTCAATCTAGACAAATTCAAAATACTTTTGAATTAGAAGCTGCTACTACTTCTCTAAGAACAGCTAAAGAGGGATTAGTTATAGCTGAAAGAGCTTTTAATGAAGCGATTAAAAAAGGACTCAAAGAACAAGATGCTGTATCTAAAAAGATAGCTGAAGCAGAAAAGAAATATAAGAGCTATGAAGAAACTTCTGCTGAATTCTTGGGTACTAAAATCAAAGAGAATTTAGAGAAAAAGAAAGCTCTTGAATTAACTAAAGCAGAAGCTACTTCTTCAGAAAAACAATTTAAACTAAAAAAGATTGAGATTGAACAAGCTACTTCTCTAGCACTTCTCCAAGCTCAAAAGAATAAAGATGATCAGAAAGCTTTACTAGCACAAAATAAGATTATAGAGAGTGAATTAAAAGGATTAGATGAAGTAGAGATAGCAAATAAAAAAGCAGCTTTTCAAAGAAAACAATTAGCTAAAGCAGAAGCTGCTAAAGCCAAATCTGAAAAACAGAAGCGAGATAATGAAGCTAAACAAAGAGCAGCTAGAGAATTGGCTTCTGCTAAGATGAGAGAACAGCAACAGTTAAAGATAGTTGCAGAAGAAGCTAGAATTAAACAGCTTGAATTAGAGCTTACTGAAGATTCAACTCAGAAGCAGATAAACTTAGCAACCCATAGATATGTTACTCAATTAAAACTAGCTCAAGATAATCAGAATCTTCAAAAGATAGCTATTCTAGAGTTTGAAAAAGAAATTACTTCGATACAAACTAGAGAAGCTTTAGAAAGAGAAAACAAACACAGAGAACTTGTAAAACAAGCTCAAGAGTTTTCTTTTAATAATGCTTTATTCAATGCCCAACAGATAGAAAATAATTTTGATAGAGAGAATGAACTTCTTAGATTGAACTATGAAAAACAAATACTTCAAGCTAAAGGAAATCAAGAGCAGATAAATGAACTTACTAGAAGATATGCAATAGAGAGAGTAAATCTAGTTAAACAAGAGACTTCTGAAACTTCAGAAGCTCTATCTGGATTCTTTAGCAACATGGGAAGAGGATTAGCTGAAGTAGCTGTAAATTCAATTTTAATGGGTGAATCATTTAAAAAAGGAATAGCTTCTCTTTTAATGTCACTTAGTAAACAAGCGGGAGTAGAGGCTTTAATGGAAACAGCTAAAGGAGTAGCTGCTTCTTTTCTTACTCCAGCTTTAGCGGCTAATCATTTTAAAGCTGCTGGTATATTTGGAGCTGCAGCTTTAGCAGCAGGATCAGCAGGAATAGCTCTAGGAGGAGGAGCTTCAGGAACAGCTTCAGCAGGAGGAGGAGGAGGAGGAGGCGGTGCAATGATGGGAAGTTCACAAACAGCTCCATCAATTCAAAGAGAAGAAGCTACTTCTTCTGAACTTGTATTTAATGTCAATTTCTCAGGAGCTGTTATATATGATACTAAGAAAGCAGCAGAACAAGCTTTAGCTGATAGAGTAACTAAAGTCATGAATGAGAGAAGAAGAGGAAGCCCTCGAAGGAGAAACTCATGAATCCTAATCCTGCTCCTAATTTTGCTTTAATGTCATCAGTAGATATATCTGCTTTCAGTGGTTCTTTTTTTACTAGAACAGCTACAATTTCAGCAAATATATTTAATAAAACAGTATATGAAGATATGATTACTTTTCTTAATGGGCGCGGAATGCAAGTAGGATATGATTTACCCGCTCAATTATTAGCTAGTTCCACTTTTGGGACTAATTGGCATATTGGAATAGATAATAATGATAAAGTAGAAATATCTTCTACTCATGCTTTTGAAATTAAATTTAATTCTGCTTCTACACTTGTAGGAAATAAAGATATTTTAGGAATAGGAAATAACTTTGTACTGTATACAGGAGGAGCAACTATAGGAAGTCCTAGACTTCCTTATAAAGTAACTTCTCCCTTCGATTGGGAAAGAGGAGAAATTATAGCTTTTTCTTATATTATCGAAGAGGTAGGAAGCGGAACAGCATCTTTTACTTGGAACTTTGTAGGAGGAGCTCAAGATTTAATAGTGGCATGTAGAGCTCGGGGGAATGGAGATTTAGATGATTCTACTGAATGTTTAGAGCAAATAGATATAGATAAGCATCCAGGAAATGATATTAGATATTATTTAAATGATGAAGGAAAAGTAGTAACTAGCTATTTAGTAGTTCCTGATATTACTTGGGATTCGATAGAATTTAGAAATAGATTAGGATTTACAGGAAATGAAACAGTACAGAATATAAATTTCTATTCTGTAGTAGTAGCTGATAACTATTGTCCTGGTGTTTTGATTCCTTCGAGACCTTATCAAGATAATTATTTAGATGTTTTGAATTCATCAGAAAGCAAAAGAAAGATTGGAGGCGGTTATGTTTCTAATTATGTTGGGACTTATATTAGTACTAATCTTATGTTTGATTTAGATGCTAGATTAGATCAAATAGACTTATATAGACACTTCACAAATAATTTTATAAATTATATTTCATCTGGTGAGAGAATAAACTTTTATCAAGTTTTAGGAGACTCTCGAAGAAGCTCTATTTCTGCTTCTTATACAGTAAACCAGCCAGCTCATGATTTACTATATACTTCTTCTAGAAATGGATATGAAGGAAGAGTAAGAGCTTCTATGAGAAATGAAAGCTTTAGCTTGTCATATCCTACAAGATTAAGAAAAAGAGTACCTATTAATATGAGATTGGAGCATTTAAATGAGTAATTCATATAGCACTAATCTTTTATTAGCTGATCCATCTTCTACAGTAGCAGGAAAAAATGTAGATTATCAAACTCCCCAAAGAATGGCTAATTCTATTAACTATTCTTATGCAGTAGGAGCTTCTCATAATGTATTATCTCAAAGCTATTCTGATAGATGTTTTATTCAAGACTCATCTTCATTTGTCGAAATGTCACAATGGAGAATTCCTTTAGTTTCACTAGATCATGATGAATTAGAAGTTATAGCTCATTATGATATTATTGGAACTTCTTCTAATTGTAATTTAAGATTAACTGTAGAAGTAGATACAGCTTCTACAAGTCTTACTTTAAATCTTCCATCTTCTGCAGAAATAGCTTCTGATTCATTTACTGTTACTTTTCCAAGTTCTAATCAATACTATGCAACTGTAACTTTAGAGATTCAAGCGGATTCTGCTAATAATGCTGAAGTAGTTTTAAAATCAATTATGGCAAGATGGAAGCCTATTAACTCTCCAATCTCAGCAGGAAGAAAAAAACAATATACTACTACTCCAGATTTAACTCCTTTTGGCACTTCTAGAACAGGAATCAATCAAGCATTTACTTCTAGATTTGCTCATAATATGATTGATAATATCCAGATAGTTAGAGAAAGAATGCAATCATATCTTACATGGAGCTCTTGCTATTCAGCTAATTCATCAATATTTAGCAATCCTGAAGATGCAGGAGTCCCTGAAATTTATTTGGGAGCAGGACATATAAGGATTTTGGGTGGCTATCCTTTAGTTCCATCAGGTTATGATGCTTTAAATCATAAAAAACTAGAACTTCATGTAAGATCAGTAGGAGATTATACTAATACAGAATTTGAGTTTTTTGGCAATATAATCAATCTTACTAATTCAGCTGGAAGTGTCGATTGGAGCATACATACTATTGATATAGATTATGAAAAGATGAGTAGAAGGGGAGACATATTACTTCCTTATTTTGATGCTAGTTTAGATAATTCTGAAACTAATTTAGATAACTTAGTAAATTATGGAAGTGTAGCAAATACAGATTATCCAACTGTAACAAGTGGAATCTATGGAAATATTCTAAGTATCTGTTTAATGGGAATTTAATATGTTAATACAAACAGCTTATAATCTACTTCCAAATAAAGCATCTTGTAACAATGGAGCGGTCCTTTATGGATCAGCAGTTTCTTCTATGTCTGCTGCATTATCACAGTTAAGTCATGTTAAATTTTTAGGTATGAGCAACTATTCAGTAATGAGATCTACATATAATGATATTTTTACTAGATCATATTCATCTTCAAGAATAGCAGAAGGTGTAGGAAGAATTACTAAAGGATATACTGAAAACCATAAGTTTTTCTATGCTAGTACTCCAATCAGTACCTGGTTAGGTGTAGTACTAGCTTATGAATCTGGATCAAATCAAGCTGATCCTAGTTCTACAGCTTTTTCTCCTCAAATTGATATATCTATAAAAGTTCTATCAGGAACTCCCTTATCTGAAGTAGGAGAAGCTGATTATGGAATAAGATTAGATTCAACCAATGGACTATTATTAGCTTCAATAGAGGGAGCTGATGCAATAGTCGGAGATACAAGAGTTTATACACATTATGCAGAATCTAATATTGAAATTCCTAATACTCCCCCAACTAATACTGCTCCTGTTTCTCCTCGCCCTCTTTATATTCCTGAAACTGTAACTATATCAAGTACTACTTATCAAGTCAGAGGAAATATAGTAAGTATAAATGTAAGCTGTTCTGATTGTAAATTAAGACACTTTACAACTTTTGATTTATATCAAGCGGAGCTATAAATGATAAATTCAGACAATGGAAGAAGAGTATTCTGCTTACAAATTGCAGGACTCCCTATTAGGTATCATTCTATAATTCCTCCTAGTGTGTCCAATTTGGACACTAATATTACCACAGGAATATCATATACAGATACACAAGGAATTTTATCAGTAGGAGCTTTTCAATCTTCGATTGATCCAGCAGGAGGATTAGCTTCTTACTCTCCATTATCGATAGAATTAATGATTAAAAGAGATGGTTCTTCTACTGATCCAGGAGTAATTTTTTCGCGAGTTGGAAAAAGATCAGCAGTAACTCAAACTAATTTAGAAGAGAATATTACTTTTGATGCACTTCCTCTAACTATCAATATAGATAAAAATTTGAGCTCTTTATCAGTACCTAGATTGATGCATATAGGATCAGAAACTTTTAGAGTTTCAGCTTTTACTTCTTCAAGTATGACTCTTTCAGATAGAGCTGTAGGAAATTCAGTTTATCAATCTCATGAAATCAGCTTACAAGGTACTTCTGTTCCAATAGCTTCTACTGAGATTACAATTTTTAGAGGAAGAAGAGCAAAGCTTTTCATAGCTTCTCAAGATCCATCAGGTAATGTTTCAGATTATACTGAAATCATCAATGGATTTATTGAATCTTCTCCATATTTTGAATCTTCAGATACTGTTTCATTAAATATACTTCCTTTAGTTTCTTTGATTGATGGACCTTTAGCTGATACTAAAGCAGGTGTTTCTTATTTACTTCAGAATTATCATTACTTTCATAAGAATAAAAGTAACTTCTTTGAATTTGGATCAGCTTTTAAGAATAATTATGTAATTGATATAGAAAATATAGAAGAATATCCAAGTCCTGGAACTCCCTCTTCTCAATCTTTAATCTATGTAGAGTCTCCAACATATGATTTAAATCAGATATTCGATGAAACTAGACCGAAAGGAATAGGTTTTGTAAATTGTCATCCTAGATACCCATTATTGATTCTAGAATCATTCGCAAAAATGTATCCTATTTCATTTGGAATAACTTCAGGTAAACCTACAATTATTATAGATCATACTGTTCCAGGTTCTATTTCTCAAAATCAATTACTTTCAAATTTTGCAGCAGGCTATAAAAGGGCAGGAATAGGAAATAGAGGAGAAATTAAAAGAATAAAACTAGGTGAAAATGAAGTAAAAGAATTTCCTGGAGTGATCAATGAAGAAATTAATACACAAGGTCCTGTTCAATTAACAGGAGTATCAGGAGCTTTTTCAACTCTAAACATCAATGGAAATTACTTAAATACTATTCCTTTGGCAGATCAAAGAGGAGAAAGACCTCCTCACAGGGGAATGATTCATCTTTGGTATAGTACTGATTGGCTTTATGAGAGTTCTAATTATCAATATGCTTATTGGAAAGATGATAATACAGAAATGAACTTTTCTAATATTACTTCTAGCAATACTAATCAGCTTAGAGTTTTTTATCCTCTTGATTGGTGGAATGATGGCACTAAACCAAATTATGCCGCAGGATCAAAAAAAGTAAAAAGTATTGAATTTCCTAATAGAAGAAGCGAATCAGTAAGAACAGAAGTAAATATTGCTAAAGCATATCATCAAGCTAATGAGAAAACTATTTTAGTAGAATCTTCTCTTAATCTTCCATCTTCTTCTTCTCCAGGTGTATTTTTTGGAATACAAGTAGAAACTTTTGATTATGCAACTAAAAGAAAAAAAGTTTTAGATTATAGAGCTACTCATGAAACAGTAGCTACATTTGGAGGAGCAAACATAGGCTATTTAATACATGTTCCAGCTTTTTCTGATAATCTACAAAATGGTCATTTTGGAGATTGGGAAGGTGAAGATAGAACTCAAATCACTAGAGGAGTATTAGCTTATTATATTTCTCCAGGTGAGCTTATGCTTCAGATTCTACAATCAGGAGGAGGGGGAAATAATGGAGCTTATGACAAATTAGGAGTCGGTTTATCAATTCATGAAGATAATATTGATATAGAATCTTTTCTTGTAAATGCTACTGTGAATAGCTTAGCAATCAATACAGCTTTCTCTGTTGATGATTTCGATTGTAGAGAATTCTTAGATTCACTTTTAAAGAGCCTTGCTTGTATCATCACAATGAAAAGAGCAGGCGGGACATCAAAGATTACTTTGCAATCTATTGGAACAGAAAATGAATCTAATGTTTCAGCTACTCTTTTAAATAATGATTTATTAGCTGATCCTGCTCCTCATTTCTCTATTTATGAAGATATTGTTACTCAAATAAATATCCAATATGGATGGGATAATGCAGAAAATGAATTTAAAGATAAAGTTACTTTTAATAATCAAGATGCAATAAATAGGTATGGTGGAGAAAAGAGTGCTATATCTATAGATCTATATGGATTATCTGGAATGGACATAGGATCAGGGGCGGGAGATGCTTATAATTATCTTCTTCCTATTGCTTCAAGAATTTTTAACACTATGAGCAGTCCCTCGATAGAATGGAAATTATCAATCGGAACAGGCCAAAGCATTTACTTAGATGTAGGATCATATGTAAAAGTTACCTCTCCCCATCTCAAGGGATATGATGATTCTTATGGAGTTACTGATAAAATCGGAATGATACAAAGTATCAATCAAAATCTTATGTCTGAAGGTGCAGAATTATCAATAATTCATACAGGAATATCAGTAGTAAATTGGAATTCTACTTTAAGAATTACTTTTGTAAGTAGTAGCATCTCTTTAACTTTTGATGCTGCTTATTATTCTGATGATGATAAAGCTTTCTTTCAAGCGGGTGATATAGTCGACTTTTTACCTTTTGGAGATGAAGATAATTCAATAAATGGATTAGAAATACAATCAATAAGCGGAGTAGTAGTAACATTTACTACTGCTCATGGTATAACTACACTAGGAACTATTGAACCTACAATTTATACAAGTGCTAGTGATGATCATAAGATAGATGCTTATCTATCAGATGGACTAATACTAGGAATTTCAGATGAAGCAAAGGAATATGCTTAAAATGACTAAAGCACAATTAGAACAGCAATTAGAAGAAGCTCGAGATATGCAAAGAAGATTAAAGAGAACTCTTAATCTAGCACTTCAAGACTTGAGCACAATTTCAGAAAAACAAAGAGAAGATATTCCAGATATTAAACCAGCTTCAGAAGCTTATGAAGCAATCAAAAGAGCTCAAGTAGAATTTGATAATAATGTAACTGAACCAGGAGGAGGAGGAGATAGTTCTAGAATCAGCTTTTATATTAAATCTACTTCTGCTTTAGGTTGGACTTGGGAAGCTGATTATACTAAAAATGGAAGCTTCTCCTGGTGTGGAGCTTTTGCGGCTTATTGTTATACTAATTTGAACTTTAATATTAGACAAAAGATCTTTCCTTCATGCTATAGATTATTTAATAGCTGGTATAATACAAGTAGAAGAGCTTCTGAAATTTGTATTGGTGATATAGTTACAGTCTATACTTCAGAAGAACAATCTCCTCATTATGGAAATCATATAGTATTAGCCTTAAGCTTAATTGATGAAAATGGAGATTTTGAGACAATAGAGGGGAATGCAAAAGGGTATGGGCCAAATGGAGATTGGAGGGAAGGAGTAAGTAGAAGGACTCGAAATATCAAGAATGTAGCTTGTATTTATAGACCTTTAGATGGAGATTTTGATGAATAATTTAATAGCGAATCTAGGCGGGAGAAAATCAGCTATGTTTTGTTTAACATTGCTTGCAGTTTTCTTATTGTCTATATTTAATAAAGCAAACTCTGAAACTTTAGGCTTAATAGATACTTTGTATCTAGTATATGCAGGAAGTAATGTAGCAACTAAAACAGTTCAAAAAAAGAAAGATGAGGTTCAATTATGAGCGGTAAATATGGTGTACAAAATCCAATTTCAGCAGGTCAATATTTAGCTTGTTATAATGCTACTTCAGTAGCTAATACAGATTGGAATAATCTTACTTCTACAGATTTCTATGATGTAAGTACAGGAAATCAATTAGCAGCAGGTTTAAAATTTGCTTTTGTAGCAGTTTATTCAAGTAATACTTCATCTATCTCTTACATTAAATTAAGAGCAGCAGCAGGAGCGGGAGATTCAGTAGATAATTCAGGAGGAGTAGTACCTATAGCTAAATCTTTTGAAGTTGATGTACAAGCTTTAGCAACTGCAAACACTACAAGCATAGCTTATAAAAAAGCTTCTGCTTCTGATAATTTCTTTTTATATTGTGGATTCAATCAGTAAGGAGTAGAGAATATGGCTATTAAAATTGAGGGTTTCGATACAGCTTCAGGAAGTCCAATTAGTGGAGGATTAGTTTATAAAGGCTCTTATGATGCTGCTACTAATACTCCTATTTTAACATCTTCATCAAAAGGAGATTTCTATATAGTATCTGTAGCTGGTACTTTAGCAGGAGTAACTTTAAATGTAGGTGATCATATAGTATTTAATCAAAATGCTTCTTCTCCAATTACTGCTTCTATGTTTGATGTAATTGATAATACTGATTCAGTAACTTCAGTTAACACACAAGTAGGAGCTGTAGTTTTAGATACTGATGATATTTCTGAAACAGCAACTAATCAATATTTTACTGCAGCTAGATTTGATACTCAATTAGCTACTAAAGATACTGATGATTTAACTGAAGGTGTATCAAATCTATATTTTACAAGTCCTAGATTCACTTCTGAACTAGCGACTAAAACAACTGATAATTTAACTGAAGGTGTATCAAATCTATACTACACTAATACAAGATTTGATACTCAATTAGCTACTAAAGATACTGATGATTTAACTGAAGGTGTATCAAATCTTTACTATACTAATACAAGATTTGATACTCAATTAGCTACTAAAGATACTGATGATTTAACTGAAGGTGCTACTAATCAATACTTCACAAATACAAGAGCAGATGCAAGAATAGCAGCTGCTGATTTAACTGATTTAAATGATGTAGATTATACAGCAGGAGCAGGAATCGATGGGAGAGTACTTACTTATGTAAATGCTAATTCTAGATGGGAAGCAGTAGCTCCATCAGGAGGATCAGTAGGAACTTTACAACAAGTTACTGATCAAGGTTCTACTACTACTACTAATATTTCAACTGCTCAAATTACATTAGGAGGAGATTTATTAGCAGATGCAGTTTTAACTAGAACTATCGGAGATGAAACTAATAGATTTATTACTTCTTATTCTGATTTGAATGGAGCAGTAAGATTTAAAGCTAAAGCTTCAGTAGCTCTTTCTAAAGGTGATATAGTATATATTGATGGAGTATCTGGAGGAGTTCCTACAGTTTCTAAAGCTCAATCTAATTCAGCTTCTACTATGCCCGCTTTTGGCTTGTGTTATGCAGCAGCCTCTTTAAATGCAGATGTAGAAATAGTTACATTAGGAAATCTCGATGGAATAAATACAGGTTCTTTTAGTGTCGGAGATACTCTTTATGTTTCTTCTACTACAGCAGGAGCTTTAACTAATTCAGCTCCTACAAGTGAATCTAATTTAATACAAAACATTGCAAAAGTTGTTAAAGTTGATGCTGTAGGAAATTCAGGAATTTATAAAGTTGGAGGAGCGGGAAGAACTGCAGCTACTCCAAATCTGAATCAAGATAAGATCTTTTTAGGGAATGCTTCAAATCAAGCTGTATCTACTGCTTTATCTAGTGTGAATCTTTCATCATTCAATAATAATTTAGATACTGATGATATTTCAGAAGGTGTAACTAATCTATATTATACTAATACAAGATTTGATACTCAATTAGCTACTAAAGATACTGATGATGTTTCAGAAGGTGTAACTAATCAATACTTCACAAATACAAGAGCAGATGCAAGAATAGCAGCTGCTGATTTAACAGATTTAAATGATGTAGACTATACAGCAGGAGCAGGAATTGATGGGAGAGTACTTACTTATGTAAATGCAAACTCTCGATGGGAAGCAGTAGTTTCTCCTTCTGCTCCTGTAACTTCAGTTAATACTCAAACAGGAGCAGTAATTTTAGATACTGATGATATTTCTGAAGGTGTAACTAATCTATATTATACTAATACAAGATTTGATAATCAGTTATCCACTAAAACAACTGATAATTTAACTGAAGGTGTATCAAATCTATACTACACTAATACAAGATTTGATAATCAGTTATCCACTAAAACAACTGATAATTTAACTGAAGGTGTAACTAATCTTTACTATACTAATACAAGATTTGATACTCAGTTAGCTACTAAAGATACTGATGATGTTTCAGAAGGTGTAACTAATCAATACTTCACAAATACAAGAGCAGATGCAAGAATAGCAGCTGCTAATCTTACTGATTTAAATGATGTAGATTATACTGCAGGGGCGGGAATCGATGGGAGAGTACTTACTTATGTAAATGCAAACTCCAGATGGGAAGCAGTAGCTCCTTCAGGAGGAGGAGGGGGATTTACTTATTCAGCTATTACTTCAGCTTCTTCTCCTGTCACTGGAGTTATTGAATATCATTATTCAGCAGATACCTCTGGAGGAGCTATTACTATAGATCTTCCAGCGATAGCAGCAGGGAATTCAGGAAAAGAAATTAGAGTTAAACTGAAAACAGCAGGAAATAATCTAGTATTATCTCCTAATGGCACTGATCAAGTAGAAGCAGGAGGAGCAGGAGTAGACTATACTTTAACAGTGCAAAATACAGCTATTACTTTAGTAAGCGATGGAAGCTCAAATTGGGAGATCATTTAATATGTCACATAATAAAATCACAGTAGCTAATCAAAATCCTGATAGTACAGGAAATATTTCTATAGATGTTAGTAACATGTCGGATGTTAATATTAGTTCACCTGTTGACAATCAATTATTACAATATAGTGCATCAGCTGGGGAGTGGCAAAATCAAACAGTATCAGTGGGTTCGGGCTTGCTTGTTATAGGTCAAGGAGAATCAGATGCTTATTCAAATAGCGGGGCTTCTTCAATGTCAGGAGCTATATATTTATATGATTCATCTCCTGTGAATACCTTAGGAGCTACAATTACTAAATACCTAGCTACAGACTGGATAACATCTATCACACTACCAGCAGGAAATTATTTTGCACAGATCACTTATAGAGTAGAGTTTAGTTCAAGTGGGTATTTCAATTTCGGCTTGGTAGATTCAGCGACATTTGCAACAGATTACACTACAAAAGCTTATATTGGTGAAGATCGAACTACTATCGATAATGCAGCTAGTACTGCAATCGGATATTTTGAATTAGCATCATCAACAACAGTGGTTTTACATAACAATAATTCTTCAGGAGTAGCTGCTGTTGCAAGTCAAGGAAATACACCATCTGAATATAGCACATTATTGATTAGGAGTGTTTAAAATGTCTCATTTATTAAACTCTGTAAATAATGTTAAAAGCTCAAGTGATGGAAATATTGATTTAGGATTATCTAGTTTAGTCACTGCTTCATCAAGTAATGATCTTTTAGGAATTGATGCAAGCGGTAATGCTAAGAAATTAAGCGCAGGATCAAAAGTTGGAGACATGGCTATGTCTTATGTAGTTCAGTCGGGGGGGTGGTCGGGGAATATTACTATTACTGATGGTTATCAGTTACGAATCAGGGGTAATAGTTGTACTATACATAGTAATGGTTCTTTAGTTACTCAACATACAGTGGGATCCGCAAATTTTATTATCGGCTGGACTGTTGTTCCTGGCAATTATTTATTTATATTAAATAATGCTATTGATACAAGTGCAGGCGGTAGTTGTGACTCTCAGATTTATAATGTTGCTACATCTTCACATGTGGGTCCAAAAGTTCACTATGAAACAGGAAATTTTAGCACTACATTAGTTTATTATGCTAGTGTAGCAACTAGTACAAGATTCGAATATCGAGTACTTAATGTCAGCGGTACTTGTACATTTTTTGATGCGACTTCAATGTTTTCTTGTACAATACAAATATTTAAAATTTAAGAATTAGGAGTTTATTATGTATGTTACTGTAAAGTGTAATCAATCTCTGCAAATTGGCCAATTAGTATCTTATAGTTCATTAACTGATCAGTGGGAAATTGCAACTTCAATTTCAGAAGAAATTTCTGTAGTAAAAAGTACTCCTGAAAATAATGGAACAGATGAGAATCCTGAATATGTTTGTAAAATAATTGTATCAGGTCCTGCTTACTGTTTAGCATCTCGAGATATTCCTATTCAAGGAGGACAATTAAATATTGAAAGTGGAAAAGCTTTTGTAGATAATTCTTTAACTGAGTCAGCAGGTTTTATAGTTCCTAAGGACATCAATGAATCTGATAGAGTAATAGATTCTACAATTAAAATTGTTTTGAGATAATATTATGAATATATCGATAGATGTTTTATTTCAAATTGGTACACTTATCTGTACAGTAATAAGTGTAGTTTGGTATATTTCAAACACACTAGGAGTTATCAATAATAAAATAGATAAATCTAATCAATTAAATGAAATTCAAGAAAAGAAGCTCGAAAGTTTAGAGAAGTCTGTTTTAAATAATACTTCAGTATGTAGAGATGGGCGGGTTAAGATTTGGGAAGATTTAAATAATCTTAAATTACAAGTAGCTAAACTAGAAGGGCAGCATAAAAAAGAATGACTCCAGAAGATAAAATAGTAATGTATCTTGGAGTTACTTCTGCATTTATTTTATTTACATTATGTTTATTGCATCATTTGAATATTATATAAGTAGAAGAAGTTAAGGCTACTGCTCCAAGTGCTACAGCTACATAATTATAAATTTTATTATGTCTTTTTAATTTATTGATTTGCTTTTTCTGCTTTTCAACATCCATCTTAAGCACTCGAATTAAATTTTTTTGTTCTGCTGGTATAGTATTACAACTGCTCCAACAGTTATCTATTTGAACATTACAAGATTCCACAGAATCAGCAAGAATATCTTTACAATCATTATCAGTAGATTCAACTATACTCTTGATTAAAATAAAGTTCTCAGGAGTAAGAGCTAAAAGCTTCTGCTTAATATCATTTGATTGGCCTGGACTTATGATTTTAGATTGAATGATTTGAGTATCAGATACTTTTATTTGAGTAATAGTAGTCATCATTAAAAAAGGAATTAGAAATATATTCATTAATCATTACACTCCAGAACTTTATCAAGTGCTTTATAGTTTTCAACTGCTTCTCTAACTTTGTTTATACAAACATCTTTACAAGTTTTTAGCTTGCATTCAGCTTTACATTGAATCATGTCTTCAGCATACTTTTTATTAAGATTCTTTAAATCATCTTTGCAAGTATCCAGTTTAAGAATATCTTCTTTACAAAGAACATCTGCAGGTATAAAGCCCGCTTTTTTACCCTGATTGTAACTGATGAAAAGAAGTGCTATAAGAACACTTCCTACAAGCATATAGAATTTATTCTCTAAAATTGTTATTATGAATTTATTCATAGTTAGTTTCCTTTTGAAAGTGGTTTTTTTTATGATGGATATGAGTACAATTACTAGTTTAGTTTCAATCTTAGGAGTCTGTTTTGCATATCTATCATTTATGAAAGATAAATTAAAATCTGCTGAAGAATTTGGAAAACTTCAGCAGAAAGTACAACAGCTTGAAAACCAGGCTAATATGAATGAGAATAGATTTCAAAAGATTGAAGGTAAGCTAGATGAAATCCAGCAATCTTTAACTAGACTAGAAACCTTACTTCTAGCTCGAGACTAATATTATCAAAATTGATTTAAATAATCATAAAATTGATATTCAGTTTCAAGAATTGATTGAGTATTCATAGATAAATACTTATTGATTTCATGAGATAATTTATCAGCAGCAATTTCATCATAAACATCAATCTTATATCCAGCTTCTACTAATTCATGAATTCTATCAATAGTTACCTGGAAAGATTTCAATCTAAGATTGTTTAAAGCTTTTCTAATATGCTCGATGGGATTAGCATCATAGACATACCCAAGAAGATATTCTTTAATCTCATTAGATAGAGCATCAATAGAATCTGCATCCATCTTATCAAGTTTCATAAGAGCTTCTGAAGCAGTCATTGAAACAGATTTAAATTCTCTAGGGAATGGATTAGAAGAAGCTTTAGATGGAGTCTTAGTAGTAATGACTTCTTCAACTTCTTCAGCAACAGGAGCAGGAGCAGGAGGAGGAGGAGTAGTAGGAACTCTTTCAGATTCTACTGATTGATAGATTATAGCATCTCTTTCTTTTTCATTAGTAATAAGAACTTCTGCTAATTCATCTGGAGAATAAGCAACTCCAATAATATCAGGATAGAAGCATCTTAAAAGAGCTGTTAAACATCTTTTATGTAACATAGTTTTTCTCATTGTTTTCCAAGCTCTTTGATTTAATAATCCTCTATCTTGAGCATCTTGAGCAGTAAATGAAAAAGTATGTTCAGGAAGATCAGTAAAATCTAATTCATCTCTTCTTTTAGTACCCAAGATACATTCATCATCTGTTAATTTAATAATTCGAATATATCCACATATTAAAACTCCATTGGAATCTTTATATCTTCTTACTGCTCCTGCCATCGAATCAGCATTCATAGCAGGCTTTCCTTTAATTACATAAGTATTAGCAAGAGTTACAGCAATATTATAATTAAAGTGATGACCAAATGTTTCATAAGCAATTCGATTATTATTAAAATCAAATTGGCTATTAGAAAGAGCGGATAAATTTTGTAATTGTTCTTGAGTTAACATAATATGTTTTCCTTAAAAGTGTAGTGTGTAATGTTAGTAAATTGTTTTAATGAAGCTTCTAATCTCACTATCAGAAGCATCTTGTAAAAGATCCATATGCAAAGTAATTAGTCTTGCAAAGTCTCTATTATCAATCTTTAAAGTATCTGCTGGAAACTCTCCAAGCTGAAATAAAAGATTGTCTGCATAATTCTCAATATCTTCTTTTGTGACTACTGAAGAATTAAGCAAGAATTGAATGTTATTTTGATAAACCTCCTCAAAGTGTTTAATTGATTGAAGTATAGAGCAAATCATATCTATATTAAGATATTTGGTATGCTTAGAAATGATGATTGGATTATCTTCTACTTTATAAAAAGCAATGATAAGAGCAAGAATAGAAGTAAAAAAGAATAATTCTAACATGATTGATCTCTCCTGAAGTCATCTAGAGTTAAAGTTTCATTAGTAAGATAGTTGAGTGAATCAGCTAGTAATAAAGCTTTCTTCATACTCATATTATTATTTAATGTATATGATAAAGACTGTTGAGATATATCCATCTTATTAGCTAAATCTGATTGTTTTAATCCTTTAGCAGCTAAAGCTGATCTAACTTTCATTTGTAATCTGTTCATTATTTGGACTCCAAAGAATACAAGCTATTTAATACATATTGCATCATCATTTTATTATATTCTGAATCATACATTGACATAAAAGGAGTATAGATAATTGATGATTGATTCTTTTGTCGATCATAAATGCATCCATAGCTAAAATCGAATCTATAAAGATCAGTATTTAAATAGTCCTGGTATCTATCAGCATGCTTAGCAAGCTGCTTTACTGAATAACTTCTGATAGTGCTTTCTTTTAATTGTTTCATTCTTTCCTCCTTTGAATGAAAAGTTTAGTTGATAAGTTGACTCTAAAGAAATATGTTTACTATGTCAAATATTATTTTACAAAATAAACAAAAAAGTATATAAGATAAATATGAAGTTTTAGAAAAGCTCGATCAAAGGAGGAAGCTATGAATGAGTTTGAATTACAAACTTTAATTATGCAAGCGAGAGAAGTTAAGCCTGCTGATAAATTTGTAATGTTATGTATTCTTAAAAATGTAGATTGGAGTACCTGGAAAGGAACAGTAACTTTATCTTATATAAGTAAGAAGTATGATGTTAATAGAAGAACATTAACTAGAATCATTCAAAGATTAAAAGATCTAGGATGGATAAAGATCATAACTAAAGATGATGAAACAAGAATTACAGTAAATATAAAAGATATTGCAGATAAAAAGACACTAGACAAAATGTCTAGTACCCCCATAGACAAAATGTCTAGTACCCCTAGACAAAATGACTATACCCCTATAGACAAAATGTCTAGTACCCCTAGACAAAATGTCTATCCTACACTAGACAAAATGTCTACTACCCCTAGACAAAATGTCTATCATAACAATATAATCAATAATAACAATATAAACAATAATATAAACAATAATCAGAATCTTGATCAGCAAGCAAATTCATATGCTGAATATAGAGAGTTATATCTGCAGTTGTATAATGTCGATATAGATCATGCTAGAAGCTACATAAGAGAAGAAAAGTGGAGCTTCTTAGAAAGAAATAAAGCTTTCCCTAGATGGGTACATTTAAGCAGCTTAGGAGCAGAAGAAAAAGAAAGAGAGATCTTAGCAAGATTTAATTATGTAGGTTTACCCATCACAAAAGCTAATTTATTTAAAGATACAGAATGGAGAAGAGAATGCAGAAAATAAACTTTAGTCATTTAGAAGAACTTCTTCTATCAATCAAAGCAAGTATACCTGAAGATAATTCAAGACCTGTTTACTATGATTACTCTTCATTATCTCCTGATCATCTCCATAAGATGGATTTAATTTTAAGAGGAGAAAAGAGATATTTAGTAGCAGGAGATATTCCTTGTCATTGTCATGCTGGATATGAATCTGGAAGATCAGGTTCTTATCCTATAGCAATTCCTTGTAAACACTGTCATAGTTTAAAGCAAGGTTTACAAAGATTACAGAGGGCCCATCTTCCTAATGATGCTTATGAATGCTCTATAGAAAACTATATCTTTGATTCATCTGTACAGGAGCAACTAGTAAATCAGATTATCACTTCTAAGAAATCAGCAGGAAACATTCCAGCAAGTCTTTTCATGTATGGAGGAGCAGGAAATGGAAAGAGCACTATTAGCTATATTATGAGTAAATATCTATGCCTCAATGGATATAGAGTAAAATATATCCATCATTATCATGAATTTCAGAAAGAAAAAAAGTCCTGGTCAAGTAATGAAAGTCACTTAGATAAACTGCTAGATAATGTTGATGTATTAGTATTTGATGAATTTGGAGGATTAGGAGGAAGATCAAATTATAGTGAATGGTTTACATATACAACTATAGAGCTAATTGGAATTATCTATGAAAAGTTTAAAGCTGGTCAATTATCTATTATTATGACTTCTAATATGACTCCAGATTTAATCTATAATAAGCTACTCGATAAGAATTCTATGGCATTATCAAGACTACAAAATATCTTTGGGAATCCTCTTCATATCAAAGGACCAGATAGAAGACCAAAGGGAAATCAAGTTAGTAGCTGGATAAACTAATTGATTTATATATTTTAAAATGTTAAAAAAGAAGCGGGAGTTTCCTCCTTGCTCCTAAATGAGAAAAAACTATAGAAGAGCTCAGTGTAAAAACTGAGCTTTTTTATTGACTGTATTTATCAAGTATTATATATTCATAATATAAATCTTTCTGAGGGCCCCCTGTATGTATTCTTGGCGGAATGACAGGGGGCTTTCTCTATTTTTATTGCTTTTTTAAGTCTAATCAATTAGACTTTTTAGAATTTTAGATTTCTAGAGTTATAGTAACTCGATTCACTGTAATTAGTATTTAGTTTAGTTTAGGTGATGTTTGCAAAGAAACCTCCTTTTAGGAGGTTTTTTTGTTTATATAGAAATGACTTCAATATTATTAGTAATTAAATACTCGAGTCCAATTTTAGGATAATAAGAAGTTGCAGGGACTACTACAGCAGCTAATCCTACATGATGAATCATCTTAGCACATGATAAACAAGGATTAGTACTTACAATCATAGTACACTCTTTTAAGCTGATTCCCTTTTTTGCACTGTTAGCTATAGCATTCATTTCTGCATGATGACATCCAACTTCTACACTTGTTCCTGATTCGATTTTATCATGATCTCTTTTACAATGATCTCCTGCACAATATAAACCAGGAGCTTTTCTAGGAGGTCCATTAAAACCTGCTGATATTGGATTATTAGAAGCATCAATAATAAAAGCTCCTACTTTTCCTCGAGGGCATACTGACATATCAGCAAGTAAAAAGCTATGACTCATCCAATGTTTAAACCATCTATTTTTTATCATCTAAGCAAACTCCTAAGATAAATTTCATATCTTCATCTTTTTCTAAAATCTCTTTAATAGCTTCAGCATAATATCTGATTTCTGTTTGTGCATCTTTAGCGAGTCTAAGATTAAGAAAATGAATTAAAGCTTGTAAGGATACTGTCCATATACATTCACTAAATAAAGATAATGGAAGAACTCCTCTAGCTTGTTCTTTACATACTCCCATCTCGAGCAGATTCTTATATACCTCATGAGACATATTAACCGAGAATTGAAAAGCTTTATAGGCTCTATCTTGTGTATCTAAATCAAGTATATCTCCTGATCCTTGTTTTATACTTTCTTTAGGAGCTTCTCTAAATTTATCTGGACAATGAAAAGAGTTTTTAAACTCTACATATCTTCCAGACATTTCATTAAATGTACTTCCTACTTGGTGTTTCATCCATTGTCTAAGAATAAAGATAGGAGCTGCAATATGAAAAGAAAACATAACATGCCTGAATGGAGAAGTATGTTTATGATTCCATAAATATTTTATAAGTCTTTTATCTTGTTCTGTTAAAGGTCCTTTATGTCTTTTTCCAAATGATACCCTAGCCGCATTAACTACACTTGTAGAGTTTCCCATCTGATCAATTAAGTCTATAAAACCGAATTGAGACTTCATTTCTTCTTTCATATCAATACCCTTTTTGATATAATGTTTTCATAATGTATTACACATTAACAGAATAGAATTAAGGTGTCTATGTATAGTCAAATCTCAATTAGTTTATCTTTAGATCAGATTCATAAAATTGATCAATATGCTAAATATCAGAACATGAGCAGAAGCCAATTCTTAAGAACTATAGTTCAAAGCACTATAGAAAGATTATCTGATTCAAGCGGAAATTATTCTCATAGAATGGACTCTCAAATTATGCAATCATTAGAATATAGAATAAGCAAGCTAAAGCTTGAATTAAGAGGATTACAACATCAATTAGATATATTAAATGAAGAGGGATTAAATCATGACTGAAAGACATGAAAAGACAATTAAAAAGAAAAGAACTAAATATAATTCTGGTATAGTCGATGCTTTAGTAGAAATTCTTTCGAAAGGAATTACTATTCAAGCGGCTTGTGGATATGTTGGAATAAACAAGAGCACTTTCTATAGATGGATACAAGAACATCCTGAATTTGAAGCTGCTATAGATGCTACAAAATTTGAAGTAGAAGCTAGACTTCTTACTAAGATAGAAGAACAAGGGAATGATGATTGGAGAGCTTTAGCTTGGATGCTTGAAAGAAGGTATCCTCAAGACTGGAGTTTAAAGCGGGAGCTTGAATTAAATGTTAATAAATCCAATGGATCAAATGAAGTAATTGAATTTCTAAAGCAATCTAGAGAAGAAGAAGATGAGGATGAAGAAGAGAATGAGATACTCGATTAAACTTAAACATAAATATAAAGCGGGTGATAAGCTGCTTAATAAAGTTGATGATAGAATCTATATCATTAAAGAAGTTCATCCAGCTATTTCTCTTTTCTGGAGTGGAGAAATAGATAATACTGAAGATTTTAAAGAGCTGCTCGAAGATATTCTAGCTGATTTAAATGATGAAGATCATCCTAATTATGATTTTGCTGATATATCAAAATATCATAGTAAATATACTCTAGTTCATGATCCAAGCTGGACTTATAATAGTAATATTGGAACTTTCATAGATGAAGTAGAAATTGAATTTACAGAATTAGAGCTGAATGATTCATTTCAAATTATCTATGAAGATTTAGATAATACCCATCAGTAGAAAGAAAAAAAGCTTGCAGTGAGAGAGCAAGCTTTTTTTCTTAACACACTACACTCTCATTTAAAAAGAAAAACATCTTAAAAAAGAGATGTAAAAGGAACATATCATGAAAACTCATAACTTTGCAAATCATAACTGTAGAATCAAAACTCAAAGAGTGCATGATGCTATTTTATTTCAAATGTTAGCAGTATTAAAATCAACTGATCTCGGTATATTTTATGAAGAGCTTGATGAAAATGGAAAGATATTAAGAGATAAAAAAGGAAAGCCAATTATGAAAAAAGAAGCTTTCTTTTTTAGAGAATCAGATAAAGATACTCCTCTTCTAAGACTATGTGATGCTATCATGTATAAAGCAAATCATAATCCTCATAAAGATGATGAAATACTTTTTATCGAAATGAAAACTAAATTAGTAAATGACTTTTCAAAGAATGGACTAGAGTTAGCTAAACAATCAATTTATAGAGGGCCTGCTGAAGTATACAAAGAAATTTATAATCATAAGTTTTTAGTTATTGTAGGACTTTATACTTATGAAAATAGACACAAGCATGATTTCACTAATTCTAAAATCATGTTTTACTTTGGAGATAAAAAACAAAGATATTGGAGCAGGGAACATACAATGAAAGATTGGTATAATATACTATTAAAAGCTCATGATATATCTAGTCTGTTTAATTTAATCTATAATGATATATCTCTCTTTGAAGCAGTTTAAATATGAATACACCGAAATTAAACAAGCTACAAAAAAGCATCATAAGAGCTATCGATAAAGAGCAAGAAGTAATAGCTGCTAGATGCGGCTGGGGATCAGGTAAAACTGCAGCTCTTATATTCTCTTTGTGGTCTATTGCTAAAATAAGACCAGGCACTTCATCTTTACTCATAACAGATACTACTCCTAGATATAATTCTGTTTTGCTTCCTGAGATCGAAAAGTGGCTAGTTCCTATTGGATGGGTTTATAATCATACAAACAAAATATGGACAGATTCACATACAGGATCAAGTGTTTACTGTAGATCATATTTTAGACCAGGTACAAGAGAAGCTACACATAATCCACTCGAAGGTTTAAATATTACTTCAGGAGTAGTTCTTATAGATGAATGTCAAACTTTAACAGCTGAAGTAGCACATAAGGCTTTAGGAAGATTGAGAAGTGGACCTTCTCCTATTATGATCCTTGTAGGATTGCCTGTAGTGGATGCCTGGTGGGTAAAACTAGGAGAAGAAGCAGGCTATCCTCCTCTTTTGTTCTCCTCTTATGTTAATCAAGATAATCTATCTTCGAGATGGTTTGAGGCTACTAAGCTTCTTCCTGAAGATGAGCGGGAAGCTATGGTAATGAATAAGCCAAAACCTCCTACAGGTTTAGTTTATTCAGAATTCAATCCAGAAAAACATATAATAGATGACTTTGTATATCATGAATCTATGACTGCTCGAATTTCGATAGACTGGGGATTTAGAAAACCATCTGTTTTAATTATTGTACATGATCCACAAAGAGAAGCTGATATTATTGTACATGAAATCAATCCTCAAGAAACTACTATTGAATTATTATCATCAATGATTCTTAGAGTAGCATATCCTAGAAGCTTAAAACATAATGCTCCAAGTAGAAGAATTTGGCTTGATAGTGGAGTAGCTGATAAAGCAGGAAGAGCTCGAAGTGATCATACAGGAATTTCAGCTTTTAAGTTAATAAGAAGAACTCCTGAAGAGGGAGGAATAGGAATAGCATTAAGGTCTAATACTGATCCTGTAAAAACTGATATTCTCAATGGAGTACAAAGATTAAAAAGAGCTTTTCATTCTAACAAGTATTTGATTACTAGAGAAGTGTGGAATAAAGGAGAAAGAGCTGTAGGGAATTCTCTTAGAAAAGCTTTGCTATCTTATGCTTGGGACAATAAAGAGCAACCTAAAAAAGATGGAAGAGAAGACCCGCTTGATGCTCTTAGATATGACTGCATAACTTTTCATTGGACTGAATCTAATAGAGTTTACTCCAAAGGAAGATCAGTAAGGAATAATGAAACTCGAAAAAGAAAGTTAAGCTTTTAATAAGGTAATCAATATGAATAAAGAAAAAGCAGATACTATAACAAGCTTATCTAAGCATTTACTAATCAGACCACAAAGAGAGTTTAATAATGATCTCTATATAGAGTCTGTAAAGCTATTCATAGACATAGCTAGGACTTTATCTAATGACTTTATTGACAATGAGACAAGTTATAGTAATAATACATTAGTAAAAGAGAAATCTACAGGCATTCAAGATGAAATATAAAGATACTCCTAGACATATGCGAGCACTGTATCCAAAGTTTAAGCAATATGGTATATCTGGTACTCAGTTATCAGGAGGAGTAATTTCAGGATATGAACAGAATAAATATCTTATTGGCTTGAATTGGATTAAAGAAGCTGAAGAGATGTTAAGGACTGATCCTATTGTCGCTCAATCTTGGTACATTCTAAAGCAGACTTTATTGAGTGCTACTTGGAGATTTAAACCAGGTATTGAGGGAGATCCAACTTCTGAAAAATTAGCGGATTATGCTAATGAAGCTTATGGTTTTGATGGGTATCCTGGACAGATGAGAGTTAGCTTTGAAGAACAATTAGCTTATCTCTTAGAGTTTATTCCTATCGGCTATCGATATGCAGAAGAAGTATATAAAATCGGATCAGATAAAGATGGTAATTCTAGAATTTGGCTTGATATATATGCAGATAGAGAACCATCTTCACATTCTGATTGGATTTCTAGGAATGGACAGATATTAGATGGAGTTCTTCAAAATACAGTAGGAATAGAAGTAACTCCTGAACCTATTCCATCTAATAAATTATTATTACTGACTTTAAATAGAACGGGTAATAATTATGAAGGTGTAGGATTATTAAGGCGAGTATGGTGGGCCTGGAGATTAAAACAAAGATCATGTAATCTTATGGCAATAGCTTTAGATAGATATGCAGTCCCAACTCCAAGAATAACAGTAGATAGAGCTGCTGCTGAATTAGGCGGATATTCAGATGGAGATATTGATGCTATGATCGATGATGGAGAAGCTCAAGCTCAAGCATTGATAGCAGGAGAAAGACAATATCTAATTGAGAATGAAGTAATTAAATTTGATACTTATGCAGCTCAATCTAATTCATATTCACAAGCTCCTATTGATACTAATACATATTGCGATAATCAAATCTCACAAGCTTTTCTTACTCAGTTCACTAATCTAGGAATTACAGATACAGGAGCTAGATCAGTCGGAGAAGTTCATCTATCTATATTTAGAAGATCAGCTATCAATCTATGTGATATTATAGCATCTCAAATATCAGGAAAAGATAGACCTGGAGGAGGCACTATAGGAAGATTGATTAAATTTAACTTTGGTTATATCGATCAATCCAAGCTTCCAAGATTAGTTCATACTGGATTAGATACTGATCATCTTGCTGAATCTTTAGCTATGCTTCCAACTCTTGTTCAAAGTGGAGTATTAACTCCAACTGATTCAGATGAACAAGTTTTAAGAGATCTCTTTGGATTAAATGAGCTTCCAGATGATTCTAAGAGGTCATCTCTTGAAAGAGCCGCTTCTAATTCGAAATCCTCAGGAGCTGCTTTACTAGCTGAACAGCTAATCAAGCAAAGAAAAAAGGCGGCTAAAGATGGTTAAAAAGATTAAACAAAGAACTAAAGCTCAAACTCCCGCGCCTAAAAAAGATCAGATTGTAGGATCAAAAAAGAATCCTAAAGGATCAGCTTCAGGATCAAGAGGAGATATTAAGATTTCAGAAGCTACTGAAAAAGCTTTATCTAATATGAGAGATGAGCATAATAAAAAATATAAGTCTCCATCTAAAAAAGTAGATCTTGGAATGTTAAAAGCAGTCTACAGAAGAGGAGCAGGAGCTTTTAGTGTATCACATAGACCAAATGTATCATCTAGAGAACAGTGGGCCCTTGCTCGAGTAAAAGCTTTCCTTAAGTTAGCAGGTACAGGAGAAAGAAAGAAAGCTTATAATACTGATTTAGATTTGCTTCCTAAAGGTCATCCTCAAAAAACAGAAAAGAAAACTGAACTTCTTAATATTCCAGATAAATATTCTCATATTGATTTCATACCTCCTAAAGCAGCAGCAGAAGCAGCTGAAAGAGCTTTAAGAATAAGAGCTACTAAACCTCCATCACAAAGGGGGGGAACAGAAGTAGGATTAGCTCGAGCTCGAGATTTAGTAAATAGAAAAAGATTAAGTCCTGACACTGTTAAAAGAATGCTTGCATACTTTCAAAGACATGAAGTAGATAAAGAGGGCTCTAGTTGGGATGATTATGGCAAAGGTAGACAAGCTTGGGACTTATGGGGAGGTAATTCAGCTTATACTTGGAGCAAAACAAAGGTAAATCAAATGAAGAAAGCAGATGAAAAAGCTCAAAGCTTAAGAGCATATGGGGAAGCTATACAATTAGATGCAACTTCTAATTATAATATTCCTGATGGTCTTCAAATTGGAAAAGCTTTTAAAACACTCTCACTAGGTCAAGTCTCAAGTCGAATGAATGGAGAGAAGATAGGAAAAGAAATATCTTCTGATCTACTTGAAGAACTAGTAAGAGTATTCAAAGAAAGACAAATACAAGATCCTGTTATTATTGACTGGCAACATGCGACAAGTCCTTTTAATGGTGGTGCTCCTGCTCCTCCTGAAAGTGGAAATAGCTTAGGCTTAATTCTTGATTTAGAACTTCGAGAAGATGGGCTTTATGCTATACCAGCTTATAATGAAAGAGGGCTTGAAGTAGTCAAGAATGCAGGTGGTATTTTATGGAGTTCTCCAGAATATATTGATGGAGAAGTCTTTTCTAGAGATGGAGGAGAAAAAATAGGAGATGCTCAATTATTAGCTATTACTCTTACTCCTAGACCCGCTCAAAGTCACAACAAAATTGATTCTATAACACTCTCAGAAAGTGCTAAGGAGCAAAAAATGAATGAGAATGAAAAAGAAAAGTTAGAGGAGCTTGGAACAGAAGCCCTTAAAGCTATGATTCTAGAACTTCAGAAGCAAATTGCAGAAATGAAAGCTGAATCTGAAGCTTCTTTAAATGCTGAACATGATGATAAACAAAAGATGAATAATCATTATGATGCTGAAAAGAAAGCTGAAGAAGCTGAAGAAATGAAAGAGCATGATGAAGAAGAAAAGAAAAAGAAAATGATGGAAGATGAGGAGAAGCATAAAAAGCTTTCTGAATCATCTAATCTACTTTCTGAAATTACACTTCTTAAAGAAACAGTTTCTAAACTTACTCGAGAGAATAATGAAATTAAGTGTAAAGAAGCTGTATCTGTTCTTTTAAATGAAGGTAAGATTACTCCAGCAGAAGAAGCTTATGCTAAAGATGCTTGGAACATGAAAGATGTACAGCCCTCTTTTTGGAATATGTTCAATGATAGACCTGCTAACAGTCAAGTAAATTTAAAGACTGTAGGTCATTCTTCAAGCGGTCAGGAAATCAATCGATCTACTTTAGATCAAAAGATTAGAAATCTATCTGAAGAAAAGAATATTTCTTACTCTGAAGCTCTTTCTTTATTTAGAGAAAACAATTCAGAATTTTATAATAAAGCAATCAATGGAGTGTTATAATGAGTACTAATACTAATAATATTCGAAGTTTTGAAGCTGCAAGTTCTATTACTAAATATGCAGTAGTTAAATTTGATACAGCTGGTAAAATTGCAGTAGCAACTGATCCAACTGAAGCACAAATTGCAGGAGTAGCTCAAAGAGCAGGATCAGCGGGAGATATGATTGATGTAGTAATCTTTGGTATCACTCGAGTAGTTGCGGGAAATACAATTACTAATTTTGCTACTACTCCAATTTTATCAGTGACAACAGCAGGAAAAGTAGAAGCAGCAGTATCTACAGATTATCCACTTTGTCGAGTTCTTCCAAATGTCAATCAAGTATCTGCTGTAGATGGTGATGAAATTGAAGTTTATTTCAATGGACCATCTGTATTAAAAGCTTAGGAGTATAAATTATGAATAGTGCATATAGTGTAATTCATCCTGTTGATCAGATTTTAACTAGCTTAGTTCAACAAGCTATTCCATCTAATTCTCAACTTATTGCAAATGAAGTATTTGAAAATATCAAGATTCCTGAAAGATCAGGCACTCTTCTTTTAGAGAATACTAGAAATTTTATGGGAGCTCCTGAACTTGATATTAGAAGAGCTCCTGGTTCAAGTCGAGTTTCTTTAACTGAATTTGATAGAACTAGCATGACTTTCAAAGCTGAAAATTATGGGCTTGAAGAAAAAATTGCTATGGAAGATATTATTGATTCTCAATATCCAGGCAGTGAAGAACAAAGAGCAGCCTTAAAAGTTCAAAGAGCTTTATTACTAAAGAAAGAACAAAGAGCTGCTGATTTACTTTTTAATACAGCAGTTTTCACTAATACTAGTACTTGTACTGCTTTAATGGGCGGTCAATTAGATGCAGCTGGTACAGATGCTTTAACAGGACTTGACTTATTAAAAGATCAAGTTTTTCAAAATGCACATGGTATTAATCCAGATACTATCATTTTGGGCAGGGGAGCAGCTCGAGCTTTAGCTAGAAATCCTGAGTTTAGAAGCTATTTAACAGTGGGTGCTACTCCATCAGGTATTGCAGGCGGTGGTCAGCTTGTATTAAATGATGAAGCTGTAGCTGCTATTATTCGAGATGTTTTAGGAATTCCTCATGTATATGTCGGAGCAGCTCGAAGAGAAACTGCTATTCCTGGTCAAACATCATCAGAAGCTCAAATCTGGAATGATGCAACTATCTTCTGTGGAATCATGAAAGGTTCAGATGCTGTAGTACAAAAGTCAGGTGGTGTAAAAGCTATGCCTGTAGCGGCTCTTAACTTTGATTTTAAGCCTATGCACTCGGGCCAATATGATTCTAATGATTCAGTAAGAAGATCTGTATGGGTAGAAGAGCAACATATCTTTAAAGAAGTAGATACTTCTCTAGGATTCATTGTAACAGCTTGTATCTAAGATTTAAGATTTATCTATGTGCTCTAATGATCTCTCTAATATAAATCTATTATCTGAATCAGAAGCTGATAAAAAAGCAGTTTCTGAATTAGAGAGACAATTAAAAAACCAAACAGGAATTAGAGCAGAATTAACTAAAGCTAAACTCGATGAATTAAAAACACAAATCAAAGCTGAAGCTAAAATGAAAAAGTCACTTGATCGATCAAGAAAAGACTTTTTAAGAAATTTTAAGGGAGTTGCTAAATCTAGCAATCCTTTAAATTTAATGAATCTCACAAATTCAGAATTAACTGATTTAGCTATTGATGGAGGATATGCTTCTTCAATAGATGAATTTGTAGAGCAATCAGAAAACATAAGTAAAGCTGCTCAAGTTACAGCAGCTATTATTGAACCAGGTTTAGCTATTTCTCCAAATCAATCTATGATTATAGATTTTATGAAAAAAGTAGCAGTTCAAAAAGTATTTGATGATTTAATACTTCCTAAAGTCACTTCTGGAGTAAGAGAAGCTCTTAATAGTTTAGTATTAGAAGTTCCTTTAGATCAATCAATGAGTGTACTTGCTCGAAGTTTAGAGAGCGCGGAAAAAAAACAATTAACAGAAATAAATACCCAAATTAGTATTTATGGAAGATCAGTAACAGCTTCTATTTCTGAAGCAGCAGGAATAACAAACTATTTATATACT
>Ga0208644_1000502_pt1 | contig 33681 bp, 39 predicted proteins | sample VirMetDEL_Nov_18_FD_184517 | JGI IMG/M metagenome (GOLD analysis project Ga0208644, IMG submission 184517) | Aqueous microbial communities from the Delaware River and Bay under freshwater to marine salinity gradient to study organic matter... | ecosystem: Environmental > Aquatic > Marine >...
AGTTGCTTTGCTGTCTTCATCTTGTTCTTATAGAATGCATAGCTACCTATAGCTATTACCTCCTCTCTCTTCTCATTCAAGTATCTGAAGACTACTGATAACATCTTTGTAGTATACTAAAACTACTCCTCACCCTCGTCCCAATTCAATCTATAATCTATATCATGCTTATCAAAATTTGTATCCTTAATAACCGCTCTATGATGGTATACCTTATGCCGAAAATTCTTACTATTCCTCACACACCCCTCATCTAAATCAAATAATGATACAAGCATCATCTTTGTCTTATCTATAGTCCACCCCTGCCTGCTTGCCTCCAATAATAACTCCTCTATATTCATTTTTAGTTTTTCATGTGCTTTATGATGCATATTGGTGTATTTTAGTGATATAAATGGCTTGTTTATCTTATCAAATGAGCAATCTGACACGCAGAATAATCATAGGTGTATATTCTACCACCCAACAACCTCTTTTACGCCTCGTAGGAGACAAAAAAGCAGTCAGAGGAGTAGTAGGATAGCTTTTATATAATTCATAGGTTTTCGCAAAATAAAAAACGACCATAAAATTATTTAGGTCGCCGTCATATCTTATTTCTGCCATTTACTTTTTTTAGTCCATATCGCATGGTCTTCTTTTTTTCTGACACTATATCTCTTATTCTATCTTTTCGTTCTGGTCAAGCATGGTCTTTTACTGCATAGATAGTGAATAGACAGGATATATCCTCTCGTTTCAGATAAAAATATCATCAATCATATGATTTATCGCCATATGAATTCCTACAAAAAAGATAAGTATTATTATATCAATCTATCTCCACAATATGTGCTGAACCATTACCTACAACAGCCACCTTGTCATCACTTGCCCTTGTCGCTTTCCAATCTATTTGTTTTGACCCAGTATATATATATTCTCCTCTAGCTATAGCACTCTTTATTTCCAATACAATATTATCGCCTCTGCTTATCCTATAATATCAATCTATAAATCATAGCTTTTTGGCAAAATCAAGTTGGTCTTGTAAACTACTACCCTGGGAAACAGGGTCATATTCCTCAGTCTTATATCTCTCTACAAATCTTATCCATTGCTCTTTTGGGTCATGCTCTCATCACCCAGTATAATAATTAGCTACATTTATAGTATGTATTACCCCATAACTACCGCACGCCATTCTAGTTATGTCTAATAGTCATTGATTGTAAATAGTGGTCACTGTACGATTATCAATAGCTTTAGGATAGTCGTAAATATCACCATATAACTCTCTACTTCTCACATCACATACACTGGGTTCATCCCAACAAGCATCTACTTCCTCCATATCATAGTTGTTATTGATAAAGCGGATGGTCTTCTACTAGCTCTTTATACTCTTCTATAATCTCTTCTAGCATCTCTCTCTTTACCTTCTTTAACTCCCAGTGTGTATCTTGCATCTTCTGTACTTCCTTTAGTCAGTGTGTCTTCACCATATAAAGTGTATACATCATCATATGATATTCTTTATGATACTTGTTACAGCTAACACATCCTGCGTGACAATTCATTGGGTCTCGTCTATAGAAGTAGTTACCTCTTACTATGAAATGACAGTTATGCATCTGTTTCCAATGTAGCCTACTCCCACAAGAGATACACCTACAGTATCCTTTACTATCAGCATCCCTTAATCTCACTCGTCTACTAAACCACATATCAGCATCTTTTTTAAGTGCAGAGATACTTCTCATCGCTCTCCTTTTAGGTTTCTTGTTTCGAGTAGTTTTCATTAGTCTGTTTTCGTATTAGGTAATCTACTTCAAATGTAAGCACCAACAACACCAGTAATAACTTGTAAGAGATTGTCTTCAGGTTTAACCCCAAGAAAAATCATAGTAATAACAGCCCCCACACACAATATAAATGCAAGTGAGAGCGTCGAACTAATGAATGATGGTTTCATATGTAATGTAAAAATGATAAATACTATTTAATAGTATATTTATTTAGCTTCTTCTCAATTATTTTCTCACCAATCCCGAATGCCCTAGTCAGAAACCCTATAACAACCTTTATTACCCTTTGCTCACTACCATGCGTCCACATTGCTAAGTTTTCTAGTATAGATAGTAGTTGCCCCCAGCAGAACCCAACACACGCCATCATAGTCAATAAACTCGCCCCAGCATCTATCCATTCACTATCAGTAGCATATGCCCCATGCCCAAGTAATATGGTAAACATCGTAAGCAACAGAAACTGTACTCACTTCACCGTCAATCACTCTTGCCATGTCTTGCTTTGCACTATACCCTTACTTTTAGCAAAACAGTATCATAACATTGTGTCAATTATACATAATATCCCAAAAACTATAAGTGCCAAAACAATAACAGAGAAACCATAATATTGCACCCCAAGTATCCCCGCAACTAAAATAACCTTTTGTGCGAATGGTGTCATATTTATCATAATTTACTAGTAAAATCAGCAACCTGTTGCGCTACCGTTCTCTTTTCTCAAGTCACAAAGTCTTCATATTCTTTACAAAACTTAGTGAACCATGCTATTGCATCTGCATTACTCATAACCGTACAATTATACTTCACATTACCCACTAAATCATTTAACTTTTTTGTGCCTGTAGCCCCGTTGGGATACGTCAAAATACCCAAGTACCAACCATCCTCGACAACAAAACCCCCCTCGAAACTCATACCTTTTGCCTCTGCTATATCCCAATATGGTTGCACTTGCTGCAACTCATATTCATATAATCTATATTTTATTGCTTTGATTGGCATCGTGATTAGTAGTATATAGAACCATCCCTATCCTTGTGACCTATCTTAATAGCAGTATTCACCAAACACTTATGTCCTGATTCCCTTATCTTCTGTGTCAAATAACTATCTTGTGTTATATTGTTTGTAGTCACACACCATGGAGCATCTAACTTCTTCAGAATAAATACAGGATATAACGAACACCCCATAGCCAATGTCTTTACCTCATGAATGCCTCAATCATCATTCAGGAATTGTCTATGCCCTCATTTAACTATAATGTGTACACCCTGTCTTGTCTTCTGTCTTTTTGGATACCAAGCACCTACACATGCATCTTTATTTTCTAAAGCAAAATCCATAAGCCTGATAATAGTATCTTTTTCAAGAACTTGGTCGTCTTCAATCGTCAAAAGATAATCACAATCCTCTCTTATTGCCATCTCTATTGCTTCATTATAGTTGTCTGCTACCGCCTTCCCCCACGCATTGAAAACCTTTAACTCTACATTAGTGGGCATATCTAGTCATTGCAAAACAGGCAATCACTCTATTGCCATATTCTCAGTAGGAACAACTAAAAGCACCCTCAATTTACCCTCTTCCAAATATCTTTGTTCTACTGTCTTATTATCTAATGCCATATTCACCTCTAGTCATATCTGTCTCAATCCCTCAAGATTACCTACACTAACCATCCCCGTTGCCTGCATATCCTGTAATGCTTGTGTTTTCAATCTTTCCGTATACTCTAGTGGTTGTGCATTATCTAATTCTACTCTTGTGTACTTCTTTGGAAACTTCTGCCACATCTCATATAGGTAATTGAACTCTCTATATGCACCCAATCTAGCTCTATCTAACTGTTCAAGCTCTATACTCAACTTCTCTTTCTCTAGTTTTCCCTTTGGTGTCTTATCATCCATTTCCTCAAGCTCTAACTTCTTTAACTCCGCATTACATCTAGCTATCCTTAGATTATCATATGCTATACTCATCTCTAGTACACATTGAGCATACTTCTGCTCTTCTGTAAACCTAGCATTAACAACCATTTTATCCAAGACATAAGGAGGTCTTGGCATCTGTATTTCAAGAAACGCTTGTTGTAGCTCCTCGTGATTGATGTTTTCCATTATACACACATATCAGATAAACCAGCAAGCCAACCTCTAGAAAGAGATAGATTAGCACTTGTACAAGCTGCTGTTGTCCCTGTACTAAACAGTATTCTATCTGTTCTAGCCGTTGTACCCCAACCACCTGCAGACTCTCCTCCAGCGAAATACCCATATTTAATTCAATCACTACTGGTTCACATCATAAATGCAACAGAAGATAGATTTCCTACTGTATTACTAGCATATGTACCTAGACTAAAGGTCATCTTGTAGCAAGTGACTATGAATGCTCAAGTATCACCACCCGCCATATACCCAAAATATTTACCATCAGATACACCTCAAGGTCATCTAGTGGCGGTAGAGAGATTCCCAGCCGTCCAAGCCGCTGTAGTGTTTGTAGCAAAGATAATCCTGCAGGTTGTCACTACCACTGTCGTACTGTTTCCACCAGACCAATATCAAGCTCTCCGTCAGTCAGATAATGCGCCTGTTCTATCTCTGGATTGAGACAAATTACTGACTGTACTTGCCGCAGTCACACTTGTGCTAAAGGTTATCTTGTCTGTAGTAGCAGTAGTATTCCACATACTATAACCACCACCAAAATATCAGAAATAACTTCAGTCACTTAGTCAGCTTACCATATATTTAGCCACTGTCAGATTACTGCCTGTATTTGCAGCAGTGACTCAGGTGCTAAACAATATCCTATCCGCAGTAGCTACTGTAGCACTACCATTCCAACCACCAGCCCAATACCCATATTTACTGCAATCACTCACACTAGCTGGTCAGTGTCTAGCAACGCTCAAATCACCTACTGTATTACTGGCTGTAGTGCTTGTGCTAAATGTTAGTTTATCGCATCTTGTCTTAAAGCTACTACCATCGTAACCACCAGCAAAATACCCAAATACAGCTGGTTTCCAGCGCTCACGAAACATAGCTCTTCATCTATTTCTAGGTAGAACGGCTCATTTATATGGTGTCTGTAGATATCTAGCGTGTAGTAGCATTTAGTCAGTTATATTATTTACATATCAAGATAACGTAATTACATTAGTAGTACCAGCAAAAGCAGTCACAACCAAGCTGTTCTGCAAAATAAGTCCACACACAACAGGTATAAGTCACACCTTGGCAGGAATATCAATCACAATATTTTGGTCAGGGGCTGTTGTCCCTCCAAATTCAATAGTGAGCGTCACACCAGTAGTGTGTGAATTGTAAGCCCATAACCAAATTTCATCAAATGTTCCAGCAGTAGTGCCTGATACTGCCGTATGGATAGTTGTTCCTGTACTAGCAGTAGCTGCTACTTTGATAGCTTTACCATCTGTTGAACCTGATAATTTCCTTTTAACAAATGTCATTAGAATATATAAGAAATAAACTACATAGATTACATAAAGACCATAACTGCTAATGGATTGACACTTCAGCCGCTCGGAGTAGCCCAGCTCAATGTACCACTTCCGTCTGTCGTAAGCACCTGATTAGCATCACCATCATTAGTAGGCAAAGTCAATGTATAGCTGGTCACCGCCGCTGGTGCTTTGATTGCTATATAATCAGTCCCATTATCTGTATCTTCAAACAATCTTATCTCAGCTTGCTGGCTAGCAGTTCCTTTGAAGTTGTATGTCCCTGTTCCTTTTGCTTGAAAATCAAATCAAATATTTGCATCACCACCACTTGCAGTCAATATTGGGTTCCCTCCTGTAGCAGAATTGGCTAGTGTTAGCTCATTTACCGCACTTGCTACCGTATCAAATATAATAAGTTCATTACCGTTTGCATCAGCTATATATCACAAGTCAGCAAACTTAGGTGCTGTGAGTGTCTTATTACTTAGTGTTTCTGTATTGGCTATAAGCGATATTGTTCCTGTCGCATTTGGGAATGTGAATGTTTTATTTGAAGTGGCTAATGAGGAGAAATCGAATTTTCAATATAATGAACTACCTCATTTTCAGAAATCATAAGTCCCTGTTGCTCACTGGAATGTTATACCACTTGTGTCTCATATTATTATATACGTAGTGCCACCACCACTCTGACCATATAATGTCAAATCATTTATCCCAAATATATCGTATGTATTTATATGGTCTACAGAGAGATAGTTTGTTGTCTTATTGTAAGCAAACGCAGCCTCTCCACCAAAAGAACCACCATCATTGAACTGTACATAGGTATCAGACCCTCCCGGACTACCACCACTTATTGTCTCAATTTTATCATATATTGCATTCTTTGTAGGTACTTCTAAACTACCATTCCAACCTACTCAATATGCCTCATCAGGCACAGTGACATCTTTTTGCATTTTGATAACACCTGTACCTTGTGCATCAAGATATAAGTCTATATTTGTATCACTACCAGTAGCATATATATCCGCTCTACCTCAAGCTGCCGCACTACCCTCAATAGATACACCGTTTGCTAATAGATTAAGATAGAAGTTTCCTGATGTGATACTGTTGTCATCACCAATGATTACTCCAGTATTCTGTATTGCTCCTCCTGTTCAATCAAATTTCACTAGAGCATTATCTGTACTTGCTACTTCATCTACCTTAGCATTTAGTGCTGTTTGTGTAGCAGTGCTTATTGGTTTGCTTAGGTCTGATGTATTATCTACATTTCATAACCCTAAATCAGTAGCAGTTAATGCATCTACATACGTCTTTACCGCTTTTTGACTAGGTACTAACAAATCAGAGTTGTTTGCAAGCGTGCCGTCTGTATCTATTGGTACTCCTCTTGTTGAGCCTTGTGCCATAACATATAATAGAAAATAAATTAGTTTGCAAATTCCTTGAAGTTTATAACCCCAAATGAAGTAACAGAGGCAGTAACTGGTGTTCCACATAATACAAGTGCATATTGTGTATTATCTAATCATATACCCAAATATGCTAAATAATCTCTATCAAATTGCTCAGGGTCAATAATTGAGTTCTGTGTCAAATATCAAGATGCAAGTATACGTCAAGCACTACTTACTGTTATTGTTCAGTTCCCTACCGCTCTCTCAATACCTGTTCAATCTACTCCTGCATACGTTAATCAAGCAGATAATGTAGGATTAAGCTGTAGTGTCCATAATATTTGGTCATTAGCAGAAGATACAAAATAGCTAATACCTGTCACCTTAGCTGAAATATCTCTATAGGCTGTTTTCTTTCTAATAGCTAAGAGTGGATATGTTGTCCCTATACTAGCTAATGCAATACCAGTAGACCCTGTATTGATACTTCAGTTATATCATTCTTCGTTAATACTTCACTCTGTTGATACCTGTGAACATACAGCAACAAAGTTACCTGTGCCTGTTGAACTTCTTATTTCATATCTAATAGGTTGATTAGGAGACAAGATGAATATATCACTTGCTGTTCCTGAATAATTTACTGTATGTATCAACTCAAATCCTGTACTCGTCTTCACGAAAAATCTTAATATAGCTCCTCCTAACCAAAGAAAATCAAAAGCAAATACAGTGAACTTCTCCCAGTTGTATGAAGAAATAGCAGCATAGTTATCCATATCAGCAAAATTCACACTGATTGTCTCTGTACCAGCCCTAGATGCTTTTAGTATCTTTGTTGTACCATTATCTTCAATCCAAAATCAATCGTATGTTGCATTATAAGACCCAGTAGCAGCAGAAGAGAAATATCACGCTCTTTTAGTTACATTAGCCTCAGTATCAAAATCAATTGTTGTTATCTCTATAAACTGTGATTTGCCCGAGAAGTATGGAGAAAATCTTTTAGCCTGTCTGATACAATACTCTCAGCTTGCTACAGCCATACTATATTTGTTGTTTCCCCAAGAAGCAGTACCTGTTGCTACATTATCCCATATATTTGTGTTGTCTGCATCAAGTGTCTTGCCGTCAAATAATGTCGTTAGTCAAGAAACTCTTAATCTTCATCAAGCATCAAATGTGATACTGTTTATCTGAAATCAAACATTGTTACTGAGGATGTTTGCTCCTGCTGGTGATTGTGCCATTAGCTATTTTCTTGTCAAAATAAAGAAAAGGATAATGTAGCTAGCGTAGCATATACACTCACTACATCTGTAGTAGCTAAACTAATACCTATAGTTGCAATAAATGTATCGTTACCAGCAATAGTTACATCGTAATACAAATAATGCTCATTGCTAATACCAGCTCAGGCAGGTCTTACCGCTACTCTAAAACTTGTAGCAGTAGCAGAACGATTACATATCACAATTGAACTAGCTACCGTTGAAGTAGCAGCAGGTACAGTGTAGAGCGTTGTCAGTGTCGTAGCACTAGGATTGCTCTGTCATAATACTTTAAGTGTTGTTGCCATTATCATCACATTAATAAAAACATATTGTTATAGTTTGTCAAATCTACTCCTCAACCTCAACCACTAGATGCAAATGTTATTGTATTAGTACTACTATCTGTAGTAATAGTCATATTACTACCAGCTACCAACGTCAATTCATCTAATGGTGTACTAGGTTCTATATCATCTTCTCCTGATACTGCTATAGTATTAAACATATTTTGACTAGATGCATATCTACCATTATTTGCTACTCTATCCCTCAATTCTTGTTGTACTTTGAATGCTGTCCATAAGTTAGTAGTGGTAGCCTTACTATCATCCACTTCATACTTTAATATGTTGCTAGATGCAATTCCCTCCACTATCTTAGCCACTTTTCACTCCAATTTACTAAGTCCAGTATCAGATGCTTTCTTATTACTTACCATAGACTTGATAATATCCTCTTTGATACTTGTCAATTCCTTTCTGATAGCACTAGCTTCTTTATACAAGAGATTAGATTGTTTTTCTCATTGCTCCGATATACTCAATATTGCTTCTTTCCTATTTGTATCTATAGCATCATTTAATTGACTTATGTAGGTATCTATATCAGAGAGGAGTTTGTTGTGTCTTTCCATATCATCTTTCTCTTTCTGTTCGTGTTTCTCTTCTCGTTCTTTAGATTTACCTTCAAGTCATTTCTCTAGTGAGGAGATTCTATTACCATTTTTCATATAAAACTCATCTACTCTACTTTCTAGAATTTGTCTTTCATCTTTATTCTCATCCCATTCTTTGTTTATATCAACAGGATAGACTTTCTTTTTAAGCTCTGTTCATAAAAGAGTCCTCTTTACTGTAAAAGGTTTGGGGTCAGTATATCATTCATCTGTCTCTAGGATATACTCATAATCATTTGCCAAGAATTTAGGGAGCTGTATATCAACAACTCAATTTTCAACATCGAGCTGTTTGCTAAACACAACGTCTTCATCTAGCAAAACTCAAAAAGCTAAAGGTCACTCATACGGTATGCCCTCATAAGTAACCTTGAGCTGTAGCTCTTGCTGTGTATTCTCTTTAAGTACAATCATTGCAAGAATGGTTTATATAAATTAGTTTTTATTGAAGAAGTCAAAGTATACTGTTACGCTACCAGCACTTCTTGCAGTCATCTTAGCACCAAGATATCTCAAAGCAGCACAATCAACAATAAGATGATAATTAGCATCTGTTCCTGACCATGCTGTACCAGTGTCACCGTCAACGATTGTATTAGGTACATCAGAATACTCAAATCCTACTGTAGCTACTTGATTAGTAGCACTATCAGCACTAGCTAGTGTAGGTGCATTCTCTTGTCCACTACCATAGAGTTTAATTGTAGCATTAGCAGATGATGCTGATACATACGTTACTCTACAATATTGAAAGTCTTGACAGTTGAACATAGGGGTATACTCATTTGCTGCGTCCATTGTACCACCATCGTAGTGCTGTGCATTATTAAGAGCCATTTTATAATATAAGTAAGTTAAAGAAAGGGAGAGGGTGAGTCTCCCTTTAAGATTATGAAGCCTGTACAGAAATACCTGTAGTACCAGCAGTTGGTACAGCACCATCAACAAATACACCAGTAGTTGTTGACATAGCAGTAGAAGCCAAAAGTGAACTACAGTTTTTCAATAATACAGCACCAACAGTCAATGTAGCACCAAATGCTACGTTTTGTGCTGGGATAGCACTAGATGCTCCGTTACAAATGAAGTTACAGTTATCAAAGAGACAAAGTCTTTCAATGTCTGTAGCATTCGCTCCATAACAGAATCTATTGGCAGTATCTGTACATTGAATCCAGAATTGACAGTTTCTAAATGTTGCATCACGAGTTACCAAACCTGTACCAGCAATACCCTTAGTAAACAATACATTAGCTCTTATTACTGTTCCAGAACGAGCATCAGCCAAAGAACCAAATGTACAATTTACATACAAAGGATTATCTGCATTACATACAAATTCAGCAGCACCTGTTACATCAAGGTCAGTAGATTTATATACCTCACAATTTTCCATATAAGTATACTCACCACCGTCTACGAAACAGTAAATACCCTCTGTTACAGTGTTTGCATTCAAGAACTTGATACCTCTGAATGAGTTTCTTACACCAGTATTAAGGATAGTAGCAATATCAGTAGCAGCAGTTGTAACTCCCAAAGAGATTTTAGTAGATTGTCCTGTAGACCTATGAATACCCATGAGGTAGTCAAGACCTATAAAATGCACTCTACTCTTAGAAACAGTAAGCATAGCTGTCAATGTATGAGTGCTATTACCATCAAGAATAATAACATCATTGTTATTACTTTCAGTAGCTGTGTATGCATCAGAAAGACTTGTATAAAATCTTACTCTACCATCACCATCAACTGGAAATAAGTCTTGTATATGTTGGTAGTTACCTTCATCTGTATCAGATGAATTCATAACAACAAATACATTACCGAATGTTCCACCTACTGCTGTATGGATTGCTGATAACATAGCGTTACCATATCCAGCGTTTTGATTCCAACTCATAGTGTTTTATAATATATAAATAATCCAACCTCCAACCAACCTTTACTAAGAGAAAGGCGAAACCTATAGATTACGCACCCAAACCAGTAGAAAATCTCCAAGCTCTAGCAGTAACCATACAAATACCATATACACCTCTTACAACATAGTTCCAGTTACCAGTTGCAATATCTTCACCGTTGTTTCCGTCCATAGGAGTTGACAATGTTGCATCTTGCAAGATAGTAAGTTGGAGGTCTGAAGCATCAGAAGCTACGAGTGCCCAGTATTTAGCTTTAGTAGAATCAGTTGCACCTGCAGCAGTTGTAGCAATTCTAGGAGCTACTACATGGCGATACTTATTCTTGTATACATTGAATGTACCTGCATTAGATGTAGATACATCAGCTGTAGCATTCATAAGCTCTCTTACTTGATTGATAGTATTTGGGTCATCAGTAGTCAAGATAGTGTCTGGTTTAAGAGCCATCTTTTCTCCCAAGTTGTTATAGGTATTCTCGACAAATGATTTCTCAGCTGTCTCCAAAGCACCTTTAGCAAACTGTGGGTTACCTGTGATGATAGTAGAGTAAGTTGTTGCACTACCTGTCAATGTATGAGAAGCAGATGCAGCAGCCAAACCGTCACCCATAGTAACATCAATTGTTCTTCCGTCTCTGTCTGTATAAGAAGTTGCTGTACAGAATGTAATTCTGTGTGACAAATCCAAATCAATAGAATTAGGAATAACCTCTGAAATACTTGTTACGCTATCAATGATGTTTTGATTCTTACCACCAAGTCTCATCAACTCAGTAATAGATACTGCAAGTGCAATAGTATATACACCCAAGTCTTTCTCATATCCATATTGAATGAGAGCTTGTGCAGCAGCATCACCTTCTGCTCTAAATGAACCATATTCTGGTCTTGTCAATCTTTCAGCATATCTTTTGTACAAACCTGTGTTCAAAGGCATACTCTCCTCATTTACCAAACCTGAGTTTCTCATATTTTGATTGAGTGATTTAAGCCCATCAAGGAAACTTCTTTTCACAAGGTCAGTAAATTGTGGGAGTGAACCAGTGTTAATCGTTGGAGTTGTTGCCATAATTAAAATCTAATATAAAATAAATAATGCTATACAAACTAAGCTGTTTCAGTATTTGGCATACAGAACACACATTTACCTCTAGTAGAAGAAATGTAGTTCGTAATTCTTGCTCCTTTACCAGCTGTATCTACAGCAAGAGTGAGAGAATCAGAATGAATCTCTACTGTCTTACCTACATCTACAGCTGTGAATGTTCCAGCACCAACTGTAAAGTAAGCCTTAGCTGTAGGAGTTCTGAAAATCCATACATTCTTAAGTTTACCAGCTGTTGCATAATCTGAATCAGTTGAAACGATTGGTTCTGCGAGAATACCAACAATATCATTACCACTAGCGTTCTCTACACCAGCTTTAGTGTAATAACCAGTAGTAGTATTACCTGAAATCTCGATAGCAATCGCTGAACCTTCTGTCATTGCAGTTGATGCTTTCATTGGCAATGCTGCCAAAATCCATTGGTCATCTGCAGGATAGAAGTATTGCGTCTTGTTTGGTGTATTCACCAGTGTTACTGCTTTAGCCATAATCAATAAAATAAGAATAAAAATTAAAGTGATTTAGTTAATCTTGCTATATCAGACATTCTAATATCATCAAGACAACTCTCTGCAGGTTTATCTTTCTCATACGTTCCGAAAGCTATTCAGGATGCAACATACATAGCTTTATTGTAACTATCACTAATAATCTGTGATATTTCCTTACGCTGTTCCATATCCTTACTAAACTTCTCTGTCTCATCTCACATCTTTTCTTTCAGAAGGATATTATACTGCTCAACACGATTTAACTGGATTCTTTGCAATACATACTGCAAATCAGCATTAGTTATATCGTGAGCCTCTAATACCTCGAATACCTTTAGAGCTATATCAGATGCGTTTTCACCTACTAATACAGCCTCAATATCAGGCATAACATTATCCATAACAAGAGTTCTCAAAGCAGATGCATCTTTGACCTTCTTAGTAACCAAATACGTCAATTGCTTGTGTGTATATTGCTTACTCTTTCAGTCCTTGAAGTATACCATAGTATCTTCTATTCTGTCGATTTTTTGTTCTCCTATATACATAGTATTTAGTTAATACAATTAAAATCGACAATCACATCACCATGCTCCTTTGTATGGAAAACGTACTTCTGTGGTTTTACCCTCTGCAAATCTTCTGCAGTCACATTGCTAACAATGTCTCCTCTATCAGTAATAACATCGAAATACTCTAGTTCAGACTGTATCTTAGCTGTGTCAAACGAATCTCTTAATACTTTCTTTGGCTTCTCACCATTCAACAAAGTAAGTTGTACATAATGATTGTTTACCCATTGTCCATTACCGTCTTTGTAAAGAAAATCATACTCTTCGTTCTTCTTTACTGTCTCGTAACTAACAATAGGAACTCCAGCCCATAACCAATATCTAGCTTTGAGTGGTCATTTGTACTTCTCTTTTTGCTTCTCGAAAGAATTCTCCTTGGATTGTTTGAGTTCAGCGTTCTCTCTCTCAAGTCTGTTAAGTCTCTCAATAATTTGTGATAAACTTGCATTGTCAACAGGTGTAACTTCAGTTGTAGGTACTACAGGAGTACTCTCTTCTGTTTGTTTGATTCTTGCCATTATAATTCATTGCTAGGAACTAAAATAAGTTTACCGTTTCTAATAACGGTGACGAGGTCATTACCTCATTTCTTAGATGATGAGATACCAGTGCTAGCTAAATTAGCTACAGCCTTGTTATACACATCATCCTTTCACTTACTCTTTTGCACAAAAAGAGTTGCCATTTCTGCATAATCTAATGCATCTTCCTCAGTAAGTTGTTTACCACTTACTAACTTGTCAAACTTTTCTTTTGCCAATTCCTTGACATCATCGTCTAGTTTTTCAAGTTTTCTAGATGCTTTAGCTAACGCTTTCTCATGTTCTCTCTGAGCCAAGATTTCTTCTGCTTTCTTAGTAGCACGAGCATCAATCTCTTCTTCACTCAACTGCTTAGAAATCTTAGAATCTTGTTTGAGGAACGCTTTGTAGTCCCCCCACTCAGTCTTAGACCAATCGAACTTGTTAGCTACAGTTTCTGCTAAATTTGGGTCTTTCTTGTGTAGTTCTAATAATGAACTGGCATCATCTTTTGCCTTCTCAAAGGCAGATTCGATGGCAATCTCTTTTAACCTTTCGACTTCTTTCTTACTGCCCTCCAATTGTTGTTTGAAACGTTCTTTGGCAGCCTCGTAGTCTTTCTTAGGGGTTTCTGCTTCCGCTTCCTCCTCCTTTTCGATAACTTCTCCAGTCTCGAGGTCTTTTGAGATTTCCTCTGTTTGAGGGTTGTCAGTTTCCTGAGCCTCTGGATTAGTTACCAAGTTGTCTATGTCTCACATAGGGTTGGTAAATAATAAAAGCAGGTATCAACTACCTGTAGCATAGGAGCAACAACCGCGCTACCCCTATGGTACAGATAGCTCTTACAAGCTATCTTTCTTTCTATTCTCCTTGTCCTTCCTCTCTTGCTCCTCTTTCATATATGCTTTGTACTGCTCATACGTTCCGTCTATACTAGCTATCAAATCCTGTAATGTCTTAATAGCTATATATGTCTCTGCCTCCTTCCCTACATCTAATAAGTTTCAATGGTCTGCCTGATACTTATGCACACTCTTAGTCAAAAACTTAATGAATGAATCCCTATGCTCTATAATGTTCTCTATATCCTTCCCAGTGAGTACAATAGCATTCTTAGCTATATCATACTCACTCTTAGATATGATTATAAAGTCGCTCATGGCTGTGGATTAGCTTGTAAAGCCTTTTGGTCTAGTCCCTCTTGCATAATCTCTGGTGGTACTTCATTCTGTGGTTTCCTCATCATTCATTGAATCTCATCATATAACTTCTTCTTCTCCTCATTGACATCGTTATTAGGTTGCTCTGTAATAGTCTTCAAATCAAACCCGTCTGCTGTCTCTTTCAATGTATCTTTCAATGGCATGATAGTATTCAAATCAATACCAGCTTGCTGTGCTGTAACATATCCTTGTACGATAGAAGGTATAGTCTGCAAGAACTCTAGTTTCCTTTGCTGTGCTACTGCATTGATTGTAGGTCTAGTAGTATTGGTAAATACATCTACATATATATCACCCCTCAACATCTCTGGTGTAACCTCTAACATAAACTTACCCTTAGCATTCCTAAACTTCCCATGCTCAAACTTACTATTCTCTATCTGTATCTTAGGCAACATTCCATCAGCATCCTTCTGTGCAAAGAATCTCTGTAAATTATCCTTGTGCAAATCCGCAAACCTCTCATAACACATATCTCTATTAGATAACCATACATTGATTCTCTTTTGACTAGCCTCATGCTGTACATTTGTTTGGAATGCTGTCTGATTAGGCTCTCCTATAATATTCTGGATATCTACACCTATATAGACTGCAATATCCTTATAGAGTCTATCAAAGTAGGCAAATAACGCTTGATTGGGTGGAGTACCACTAATCTGTTGGAAACTGCTTGCATCTAGGCTTCAATCAAAGGTCAAAATCTCATTATTGTATGAGAAACCCCTTCAGTCGAATGAGAGACCCTTACCTAATGCTAAAACGCTTGTATTGCTTCTTCTGATACCATCCATAGCCATTTCTCTAAGGTTATTTATCTCACTATTGAACATCATTACCGCCTCACAGATGCCTCTATGATAGATTGAGTTGATTTTGTAGCCAAACCCTCTTACTGCAAATGGTAATGCTTTCTTACCATTCATAGTTGACATAATAGGATGTCTTCTAATAAGTACGCCATTAGCAAATACCATATAATCATCAGTCTCGACGTTCCAGTAATGGTCAAGATATACATACTCACCGTTCTTTTGTCTTTCCTCTATAGTGATAGCTGTCTTGAATGAATTGTTATATTGTGTTGGTCATACATACTCTAAATTGAAGTATATAGGATTCGTCTTAAACATCTGAAACCTATCATAAGAAATCCATTGTCTGTATATACAATCTACTGAATCATCAATACCGTCAATAGCCTGATTATCCATCCAAAAGTTATTGATATCTATATCCTTGACAATAATATTAGACTCCTCATATTTCTCCTCTTTCCAAGTAATATTACCGTCATCATCTATAATAGGGTCTTTCTGTGTTCTTGCACATTTATCATACCCTGTATAGATAACAGATGTACCAAACCCTGCAGCAGTATACTCTGATTTAGTAAATTGTTTCTGTCTTTTCTTTGTCCTCCAATCATACTTCCAGACGTGTTCTAGTGTCTTAGCAGCAACAGCAGTCTCCTCATTCTCTGACCTGAAGTTATACTCTGTAGGAATCTTGATAGCATCAGCTACATATAACTCAATAAGAGCTGTAGCAAGTGGTACGTTACTAGACGACCTCTCATCCCCATACGGTTTGAGTACAGCATCTATCATAGTCTGATAGTATGGTCGTTGTGTATCTACACCTGTTCTGAATGTTCTCATTGCTGAAAACCTCTTATCAAAGTAAGATTTCAACACCATCTCATCTGCAGACGGTTGCCATCCTTTCTGTGTTTCTACTTCTTTGTATGGAGCTACACTTTCAATCATTGTATAATGGAATATAAAGGTTATTTGTTATAGTGCATCTGCTGTGGTCTATAGATTAACTCACCTGTTACATAGTTTCTCATCGGTCTTGTATCAACTAATATCCTCTCCTTCTTAGCTATAGGATTCTCCTGTATATAGGTTACAAAGTACTCCAGTGCTGTCCTATAGTGACTTGTTCGATTATGTACTGGTAATATGTTTGCTCTTGTAGTATTACTATCTTCTTTTCTCTCTGGGTACTTCGCATTCATTATAGCAGAAGCAAAGTCCAAACAATTATCATTATATCTTATCCTATATATGTTTGTCCTTGTCTTTAGTATCTGCTCCTCTTTTCTCCTCTCATTTGGCATAAACAGATTTATCCCTACTTTTTTATAATCATCTAGGATAGTACTGTTTCCCATAGCAACCTTAGTATCATAGGGGTCTGATATAAAGATTGCCTTCTTCCAGTTATAATCTCTATATCTTCTTAGGAATGCCTCTTGATTATTGTTCATCATAAACCTAGGTTGTCCAGACAAGAACTCTGCTGCCTCTTGCGGTGTACATCCTAGTTCTATAGCATCAATGACATTGTAGTAGTGGTTCTCTAACTGTATACAGATTATAGCGTGTGGGTCTGTTCCTCAATGTGAGTTATCTATAGCAATATAGAGTGGAGATTCTGGCTTATATACAACGTGTTCTGCTTTCTTAGGGAAATCAGCATATACTCTACCTACAATAGCTGTATTGTAATCTATCTCTAATTCCTGTGCTATTTTCTCCCTAGTCATACCTTGTGTTTTCCACCCAAACCACTCTTTAGTATACAAAGGATGGTCTGACCAGTGATACCTTAGTCCCTTAATCTCTGGTTGGATATTCTCACCATTAGGTCACTTTCTAACAATAGTGAGCTGTCTCATTCTATAGAACTCGTTACCCTCACCATTAGGAGTAGAGTTGAATATTCTACAAGGAGTAGCAGAAGCAGCAGCAGTATTGATTGTTGCAGCATTACTCATAAACGCCATTTCATCCATAAAGATAGCATTATATGTACCAGAACGTGAAGCATTAGGATTCGCTGATTCACCTGTTATCCCTCCTGTACCACTAGAGCTAGTTAATGACATATATTTGTTATATTCTGTACCTGTAGCCTTAGTATACCCTTGTGGTAACATCCACTTAGGCAAATTAGCCATAATAAACCTAGCCTTCTCAAGTAATGACCTTATATCCCCTATCTTATCTACATCAGTCTCTTTCTGTGAGATGACGTGATACTTGTGGTTATGAAAGATGAATCAGTAGACGAATACCGCCATAATAAGCCAAGAGATACCCATCTGTCTACTTTTCTCTATGAAGACGTTTGTAAGGTCTGTTCTTTTATCTAATGGGAGAGTACCATTCATTATAGATGACCATACCTCGGTTACTAACTCCTCTTGGAATGGGTAAGGGATAAAAGGGATAACACTAGGCTCATCTCAAGTAAATAAGTTCTGATTCTTATCAGTATATAAATGGTTTCTAAAGAAATGGAGAATATCTTGTTTACATATAGCAATTTCAGCAGCCTGTAAAGTAGGCAATGTTTTTGCCTTAATCATAAAGTTTGTTCTCTGCTTAGTAATTGCTAGTATGTCCATTATATACTATTTGTAAAGAATATCCTTATTCTTGATTGCATATGTTACTGTATTTTTAAGGTCAGATATATCAAACTTCGTACTAGATGGATAATCTCTCATATTTATGAATTTGACTCAATCATATCAATTATCATCTACTATCTTATATGCTTTTTTCTGTGCTATCTGCCAATTCATGCCTTTAGCATCAAACTCTAATATCTTAGCATCTGGTTTAATACGCAACTTATAGATTACTCAATCTTTCTTATGTAATTTCTTATCCTTATCCATATACCCCTTAGCTAAATCTTCATTTCCTGCTAAATGCATATATCAATCTTTATATACTGGTACATCTTTTAATGTTGTCCCATGATATAACACACTTTCTCATATATCTTTAGATTTTAAAACTCTAGGATTACCACTTATAGTAGTTATACCTATAGTTTCTTCAGCTTTCTTCTCTAAACTCACTTTCTTGCTCACTTGCTCACCATTTCAAGCCGTTTTTAGGGGTAGTTTTGGTGTTTCTTTAGGTGGTATATTATTTTTTCATTGTATAATACTATCATCTAATACTAAATACTCCTTTGCTCAAGGTACTGTCTCGAATCATAATTCTCAAGGATTTGTATACTCAGCTAACTTATATCATCTCTTCTCTAATTCTTTTTTTAGTTCTTTGTCAAGTATTGATACAAAATTGTATAGTCAATCATCAGCATTTATATCTATACCTTTTTCTCTAAACAGTTTACTATTATATGCCCTTACTTTCTTGAGAAACTCTGTTTTAGCGTATGCTTCTTCTCATCTACTATAAGTTAATCATTTCTCTAGCCAAGGTTTCTCATCAAGAAATACATATTGTAAATACTTAGACTTAAATGTATCAGGGAATAAGTCTATATATGCCCTAATTTGTGATGTTGTAGAATATACTTCTTGAGAAGACGGCATATCTATTTTCATTTCTGATACAGGCAAGTCTCTTTGCTTTCAATATAACTCTGCTAATGCCCTGTCATCTGTCCCAAACTTTCATTTGTCATTAGAAGTCTCTCAAGCACGATATAATACTTTCACACTAGGTTTAGCCTCTTTCACTGGTAATCCTGTTGGCTTCTCTCCTATGAATCATGGTAACTTCTTAGGTATACTTAATCACTCATTCGACTTAAGAGTAGCTGGAGCGCCAAGACTACTATCAGCACTACTGCTCAAAGTATCACTGCTTTGACTAGTAGATAAACTACTGGGAGTAGGAGTCGAAAGAGATTGACTAATAGGATTTCAAGTAACGGCATTCTTATTCTTAAAATCTAAAGACTTTCCTAGTTTATTTAGCTGTTTCTCTACCTCTATATTGTTTTTTGTACCTTTGCTTTTTATCCATTCATATACCTGTGACTTTTGTTTACCTGATAGATTATCTAACCATTGTGCTAACTTTGTCTTCAATGCTGGACTACCTCCAAATGTTCCAACAATAGCTCAAAACATAGCATTTCCTACTTTACCACCAAGTGTATTTGCATCAAATGGTCATATATCAGTAGTTAATCATACTATAGCTCCTACACTTGTACTAATAGACCTAGTAGCAAAGAATGATAATATATCTTGTGAGAACGAACGTACGTCTTTCTTAGACATAGCGTCTGCTATACCATTCGCTATCTGTGTCTGGTTATTCAAATCTCTTATAAGATTGTCTCATTGATACCCTAATGTTTTACCTAACTCCTCAGCGTCTGCAGCCTTCTCTATATATCTCTTTACAGCAGATATAACTCACCTCAAATCAGCTTTAGCTATTCTAACTGCTCAACTAGAAGTAAATGGACTTAATACTTCCCATCACATTCATCTAATATCATCCATATCTGTCAATCTTAATCCAACATTATCCCACTGTTGTTTCCAATTTGTAACCTTTTCAAACATAGCTTGTCTCTCAGGTGACCTACTATCTTTCAACTCTTCTGCTAAATCATCAAGTAATCCTTTTGTATACTTATCCTTATGTAATGTATTGCTCTGATTTAATACAGTTTTTTTTGCAGCTTGACTATCTTTAGCAATCTGTCTTGTTTGACTAACTTGTTCTGGTATATCTCATTTTACATCTCTCTTTAACAACCAATCTGCTACTCAAAACTCATTAGATTTTGATAACTCGCGACTCAAATCTACTCACTCTTCTAACAATGTATTATTTAGTTGTTCATACTTAGCTGCATTCATAGCACCACTCACTTCTAGTCTCCTTGCAGCACTCTTTATCATTCAAGGTACTGGTATCTTAGATATAACCTTCTTAGCAAAAGGTAATCCAGCAAATATATTTGTCCCAACAAATCAGAAACCAAAGTCTCGTGCATCTGCTTTCCCTATATCTCATTTAGCATACGCCATATTCTCTATACCTCATAATGTACCTAACTTAGCAACCTCTGGTAATGCCTTAGCAAATGTAGGTGCATCCTTTACAGCGCTGAATGCTGAACTTATACCTTTATTTAATCAAGACTTCTCACCTAGTAAGTAAGTAAGTCATAATGATGATACTCATCTACCAAGTGAAGATGCTGTACTTGTTGGGTCAACTCCTAGTTTTCACTCTAAATTCTGTCTGCCTTGTGTTCCAATATCTACTACCTGTTGACCAGCTTGTTGTGGTGATACAGGATTTACTGGAACACTAACTCACATATTCTGTCACATTGTTTGTCTAACATTCTCTACACTCTGCGCAGACCTCTCTGCAGCACCTCATAACATATTACCAAAGTATTGTGGGACTTTAGCTACAACACTTCACAAAAAGTCTTTAGCAGGCTTCATCTGCTGTTGCTGAAAATAGTCTGGATTCTCTAGTCTCTTTTTCTCTAAAAATGAGAATGCCTGTTGCATAGGTATTCACTTCTTTTTGAGTTGTGATAAAAACTGTATCTCCTTTGGACTATAGTCTATTTTTCTTTCATCAACAGGACTAGATACATTCGTCTTCAGAAAACTACTCAGTCAAGGTGCTTTCTGAAGTTGTGCTGCATTATTTAGTGGTGTTGGTGTGTATGCCATTCTTAAAGACTATCTCGTAAAGTCTGCATTGTCTGTTCAACTGATTGTTGTCAGTTACTTAATTCTGCCCTAAGAGAATCAGCTTGTCATTTAATAGACTCATATAATCAAACAAATCAACTTACATCTCTTTTAGCTGCTGCTAATGCCTGTAGTTGATTTTTATATCAAGCAGCTAGTGTATCTAATGTCATAGCTAGAATCGCTTTTTGCACATCCTTTGTTTGTGTCAAATTAGGAATAGTTTGTGCATAATTCTTTATATCATTATCAGTCAATACGCCAACTTCGCCATATACACCTCTTGCAAGATTAGGTATCAAAGATTGTAATTGTGCTTTAAGTGTTTGTGCATCTGTATCGTATGGATTCATATTTCTTAATCTTCATATCACTGGTCAAGTATCCATATCATCTATTTGTTTCTGTATTGCATCGATTTGTCACATAACTGTTGCAAACTTATCTATTCTAGTAATAGCAGAAGCATCCATTTCTTTACTACCAGCACTATATTTTAGAATATCCTGTATAGATGCATCTTTAGAGTTAAATACTTGTTCTTTAGCCTTCAAAAACTCAGCATATTTTAATTTGTCTGCTTGCCCCTTCAAATCTTTGTTGGGATTGAATGTATTATCATTGAATCTATTGATGTCAGAACTATCTATATTTACTATACCAGCCTCATCTGCTCATTTTGTCCATAAGTCAAAGTCTTTTGGTATCATCAAAAGTTCCGCCTCCTCTCTCCTCCTATTTACTAATCCATTCATAACATCTCCTGTAGCAGCATTTGTCGTACCTATGCCTGAAGTAGCTAATATATTACTAGCTTGTTGTAGTTCTCAACTGTTGATAGCATCTATGATTGCTTTACCATTTGGGAAATCCCATACACCACTACCTACATTATGCTCTAAACTATACAGTGCAGCCTTCTGATAATCAGACAACTCAACTTCAACTAATGAATTATACCTAGCATTAGCCATTCTATTTGCTAAATCAGCATCAGCAGTAGCTCTATCTATAGTATCTCACTCTTTTACTGGCACTCCATTGATAGCATGTTGTCCATACCCTACCGCCCATCAATTCACATCCCAATATGCTGTATCCCTAAATCACTCCCATCTATTGATAAACTCTGATGGTGTAATTCATACATCCGTTTGATTTCCTGATGACTGTCAACCTACACGTATATCATATTTACCAGTATTTACATTGAATTGGTATGTTTCCTCAACTCAATCTGCATTAGTTATCTTGATAGTCTTATCACTAGCTTGTGTAGGCATATCTATCAATTGCTGTATATTAGCAACTACATTACCTGCTTCATCATATCAAAATGTCAATAATTGACCTGTTTCTTTCAAAAACTGTGGAGGAAATGGTGGGTCTATTGGTGTTGGTATCGTAGCACCATTAGCATCAATAAATGGCTCTCCATTCCCATCAACATAGTAACCTAATACTGCACTTTTATCCATATTAACTATATTACTCTTCTCTATTCTCTCTTTCTCGTCTATGAGTAACTGATTATAGTCATCAAGAAGCTTTTGTCTATTTTGTATCTCACCTCTAGTAATATTAGCAACATCTCTATCAACACTATCTAGTAATTTAAGTCTCATTGCATTCACCTCCTCTACTGTATCTAATTGTCATGCCATATCAGCAGCACTAAGACCATTAAATGCCTGCTGCAACACTTTATCTACCTTACTATCCAAATCATCTTGCATCAGTTTCAAATCCCAATCAAACTGCTTCTTTAATGCTTCTGATTGATTTCCTCTTGCTCTACCTGATAACTCACTCAAATGTTTCATCTCTGCATACAATGTATTAGCACTTGCTATCTGTCTTCCAGCTGAATCTAATGCTTGCTGTGATACACTATTACTACCTCACAAAAAACCAAGATTCTGTCTTAGTCTACTAATACTGTCACTAGCTTCTTTGAATTGTTGCTCCTCCTGTATCCCTATCTGCTCCTCTGCTATTCTCTCCTGCTCTTTCCTTATATTCTCTTGCTCTTGCATATACTGTCTTTGCTCTTTCTGTTTCTTAAGATATTCTGCCTGTTCAATGATAGACAAGTTATCTTTCTCAGCTTGTAGTCTATCCTCTTGCTCTCTTCTCTTTTCTTCTATTTGTGCTGCAATACTCTCTCATCTAGTAGGTTTCTGTTTCCCAAAGACGCCTGTATACATATCATCTAATCCATTAGCTTCTGGTACTGTTGCTACATCTCATTGCTCTGTAGGTGCTACAGGTGCTTCTGCTCAAATAATACCTGCATTGTTTTTCTTTATCTGGTCTGTTATACTAGGACTGTGTAGTCTAGTTGCATTTGCTTGTCTATTTACTGTCCTATCAGCAACAAACGTAGGTGCTGGTCTCCATGGAGTAGCTGTTCTCCCTTTCTGTGTAGGACTAGCTATCTGTTGCACTCCTCTATCATATAATACTGTATTAGCATTACTCATTTGACTAGCTCCTGTTCCTTTTTGACCACGAACAGTCCCTCAATAATAGAGAGTATCATTTACAGGGTTTGGTTTAGACGCCGCTTCTTGTTGAAGTCTTGTCTTTGCTATCCCCTGTGTGTCTTTTAGCTTAATATTTAGAGCCATTGTTTAAGATTAAGTAAATTATGCGTGTGCAATCCGAATAAACTTTATTGTATCTGCAGAACCAGTCCCTGTTTTTGTCCAACTTAATGTTATATTAGTACTGTCAACTGTAGCTGTAGCCATTTGTCAGTCTGAAGAAGAACTCTCATTTATCATACAATATGATGTATATAACTCTGGGTTATTATTTGCTCCATTATCACCATTACCAATACAATAGTTATTCGTACCATCTGATATACCAACTCAGGTAACTGCATTTGTTGAAGTTGTTTGAGAAGCTATGAACCTAAATTCCACCATTCTTGGTGTCTGTCATAATCAGTGTGCTATTGTCTGATTACCACTAGCAGTACTTCAAGTCCTACTAGAATTACCCATAGACATTTTAGAATTATTTCTTACCTGTTTTGAATTTGTATATCTTGTTTCATCTGTCCCTGTAATCACCTCTGCATCTGTTGCTAACTCTACTATACCCTTATTTGTTGTACTCGCTATATCTTCGTTCTGTAATATCATATTTGTACCGTCATACACCACAGTAACCACTTGACTAGCTCTTATTGCTCCTGTCTGTGGGTCGTTACCGTCTAATGTCTTGATATTCTTAGCTCAAGGTCAGAAATCTACACTACAAGCTCCTGTATTAGCTGTTGTTACCTTAAACTGTAGTCTCTGCCCTGTAGTATATGATGCTAAAGTAGGTGTCAATGCTACTACATAGGTATCGTCTCCTCAAGCATCTGCTCAATATACAAATGTAGCTGATTGTATATTCTTTGCTATATCACTAGGTGAAACAAAAGTCAATGCTCCTGTCCCTCCTGTATCTGTTCAAGCTATACTCTCAGCAGTAGTTGCTGCCTCTACCTTTCCAGCTACTGTTGTACTAGCATTAGGTGTTGTTGTCCCTGTATCTACGCTCTCCCACTGATTACTGGATAGATTATAATTATAATGCAACCCTGTAGCAGTTACATAGATTCCAGTATATGGCTTTGTTGCTGCCCCATTTGCTCATAATGCCGTGTCTCTTGCTGCAGTAGTTGCGTATATCTTCGACGAAAAAATAGCTTCATTCCCCTCTAGTTTGTCAGGAATCTGGTCATGCATTGCTACTAACTTAATAGTAGTTCCTGCTATCCATGCTGTACCTGTACCTGCTGTACTAGGGTCTGCTGTCTTACTCAACCCTCTAGTCAATCCAGTCAATGTACTACCACTTACCCCAGTAAACTGTATCCGCTCCTTATTTACTCAATCAGTAATAAAAAGCCTACCTTTAGTTACCGTAGGTACTGTTGCTACATATGCTGTTGTATCTGCTGCCTCTAGCTTCCTAGTCAAATAACTAGAATAGCCTGTCTCGAGAGTATTTGTCATAGATAAATATTATCTAAATAAACTTGCAAAGATTGCTTTCAATTCCTGTTTGCTTACATTCGCCCCACTAATCTTATCCAAATGAGTCCATAACAACTCCTTGTCATACTTTCCTACCTCCTGTGCAATAGCTGGTACTTCAATCTTCATAACATTGTTGCCTACAATCTTAGATAACTGATAATCTACTAGCTCTACTGTATTAGGTACTTCAACTACAAATTTGTCTTCTACCTTAGCTACAACTTTCTTAGCAACTGTCTTCTTAGGTGCAACTTTCTTTACTACTTTCTTAACTGTTTCAACTACTTTCTTAGCCATTTGAATATAATATAAACATAAAAACATTACGCTGTCAGGTTATTAGCTTCAGCTGGTAAGACTTCTGCTTTGATTCATAAGTCCTTCAACCTTACCTTACCTGCTAAACTACCATTTACCCATCTAAATTGTACCTTTCTCCCTTTCTTGTTCAGATTCCCCTTTGTTCTCAATATATATATCTCCTTATAGTCATCATCATTAGCTCATTCTCCTATAGCCTCCTCTCCTACTGTCAATGTCCCTATTCCTGATGCTGCTACTGGTATATTATCACTATCTACTGTCTTAGTATCTACTGATGCTCAATCTATCCATATCTCCTGCGTCAACTCTGCTAATTCATTGATGTCAACTAATGTCCTTGCCTCCCATAATATCTTCTTGAATGTAGGGTCACTTATGTAAAACTCCTTGGTATGATACTCAAATGGTATTGCACTTCATTCATCATCTTGGCTATACTCATCTTGATATACCTTAGGCTCTAACATAGATATGGTGTAATTCTTACCCTCAAAATTTACACCTCCATAAAAATACTTCCTATCATCTACTAGGAACTTGTCTTTGGTTATATCATATACTATCACTATGTCATTGATACTACTTCCGTTCGTCTTTAGATGCCACTTAATCAACATAACATCTGGTAAAAAATACCCAAAGCTATCTGATTGGTCTACATCGAGTGTACTCATTATCTTACTGATACCAGCGTATGGTCTATCAGATAATCCTATTACCTCAAATCAATTCACATTCTGCCCTTGTGCTATCATAGAGATTGTATTCCCTGTGCTTAGGAAATAGATATTGCTACCCGCACTCACTATGCTTGCATTACAAGGTGCTCATTCAGATGATTGTAACGCTCTACTCACATAATATAATGTCCCTCAACTATCCTGTACGTCTCCTATACCTGTCATACTCACACTGTTTGGTGTGAAGTAGAATATAGCTTGCCCATTACTAGCTAATCAAGTTATCTGCTCTTGGAACGTCAATTGTCCACTACCAGCCATCCCAAATCAATCATAATCATTAATAGCTGAGTAATATACCTTGTTACTATTAGTACTCCAACCACTAGCCCAATGCTTAGCATCGAATACACAAGAGAACGCAGGTGCAAAGTTCACTATGCCAAAGCTAGGTGTAGTATATGTTGTTCCATTCAAGATACCAATATCATCTACTCAATTCATACAATACACATCGTCTGCAATATTTGTAAAGTGCATACGATTATCACTAGCTATATCTGCTCCTGTTGCAATAGATGTTAGTGTCCCTCATGCAGTCAATGTATAGAGTTTGTGGGTAGCATCTGTGTTGTGTCTGATTACCATTACATTACCACTAGGGTCAGCTCTCAAGTATCTACCTATCCCTCTAGGATAATCTCCTGCAGTCAAATCATCATTGAACAATTGATGTCATGGTCTGATAGTAATAGATTGTCAATCAAGCCTAGCGTTCCTTAGATATGGAGAGAATTGACCTGCCATATCCACATTCTGCACATTGTCGACAAACCCTCAAGAGAATACTCCTGTGTCTTTGGTTAGTTTCTGTCGTTGTGCTGATTGGTAGGACATGCTATATAAAGTCTTCTAAACCTCATCTCTTCATTAACTGCCCCCTAGTATACTCTTCTCAATCCTCCCAATATGTTTTCATTCCTCCACTTGTCAGACTATCTATCTCTTTAATCTGTATCGCTTGCTTTGGTGTTGGTATTCTCTCTTGCTCTATAGGCGTATCCCCCATTACTCTCTCTATAATATCATTCAGATTTCAAATCGTATTACGTTTTCAATCTCAATTAGTTCAATTCGTATTACGTTTTACTCAAATATCCTCTCAAATCGTATTACGTTTTATATTTTGTATTACGTTTTGATTTTTCTCTATATAATCTAGTAAGAATTTGACTCAATCGTATAGCTTTCAACCTCCATAAGACTCTATCTCATCACGCTCCTCTTTTAGTAACCTAATAGCACATACTTTTCTCGCTTCTGCCTTTATGTTAGCCATTCTAAGCCATTATCGACTAAAGATTGAGTCCTCCACCTTTCTGCATCTTATACTGTACTCCATTCTGTGATTCATAGCTTGTCTTGTTATAGTAAGCATACATCTCTTTTCCTTTAGCTATAGCGAAGTTGAGTAATTCAGAAGCCCTTTGTTCCTCTCAACGATGATAGAGCATAGACCCTGCAGCATAGAATGGAATAACTATCTGTGCATATATATCATTATCTATAGTTGCATCTACTCCTGTAGTCATTGTAGTTGGCTTCTGTTCGTATCTTAGGTGAATCATATCAGATGTATTATTACGATTCCAGACCACTAAGTACTGGTTATCGATGATAGTATAGAACGGATTGCTGTAACGTTGATTCGTAATTCAGTTGACCGTTGCTGTCATATCCGTTCTATAACTTCATTTTGTCCCATTCAGTTGCTCAAATACATCATCATATACCATTGCAGGCAACTTGTATTGATGATTATATATGACCTGAATAGGACTAGCAAAATCAGTAGGTAACGTGAAGACAATAGATACCTCACTACCTGATTGGTGAGCAAACAATACATTACTTACAGTGAATGTTGTAGCTGTCTTAGCTGTATATGGGATAATGTTCCCATTGATAAAAAGAGTCCCTGTGCTAGGGAAGTTGGTTGTATCACTTACACTGATTGATACTGCTCAAACTGTGGTGTCTGCACTTAGATATGTCGGTGCTACGTTGCTATAGAACTTATCTGTATTCAAGAAAGGTAGTTGTCCTTTTTTGGCTGTTGCTAGGTCAGGATTGATAGGTATAGGATTAAGTACAGTACCAAGACACCAAGCTTGTTGTGCTTCATTCAATAACAGGTCACACAAGACAAGAGGATATGCAGAAGTCCCTAGGGTTGCTCCCTCATTCTCTCTCAATACTCAATAGAAAATATCTCTTAGATTCTGTAATGTTGTTGCCACTCTATTATCTAGTCAAGAAGTAAATCTCTGCGTATCTTCTCAAGCTCTAGTAATGTTTTTCAGTCTAGGTTTAATTCTTTGAGGCCTCACATTTCATCAGTGACATTACCTTTCAACAAAGTATACCTAGCAGCAGAATCCCTAGCAACAGAAGAAACTTCGGTAGCTTTCATACCTTTAATATTTTCTTTATCCTTAAATTTATTAATAATAATATCCTGTGCAAGATGCACAATATCTAAATCTTTATTAATGATTTGTTCAATAGCTTGTGTCTTGAAAACACCAACTTCTCAAGAATTTTCGAGTTGTTTCTTATGTTTATGAACAGCTCACATAGAGAGTCAAGTGGCTTTCATAAGTTCTTTAGAATTAGCAAGAGGGTTTTTAGCAACAGCATTAATCATTTTTGATTGATTGATGATGTTATCAGGTCTAGAGTATCATTTTTTATGTTTTTTGCGTTGTTTTTGATTAGAATTTTCATCAACAATATTTTCTTTAGTGTTTGAAGAAGAAAAAACATTAGAATCTATATTAGAGATTCAATCTGTATTAGTAATATCTGTTAAACCCGAAGTAATAATCTTAAGAATTGTTATCTATTTGAATAACTAATTTATACTTTTTTTCTCCAAAAAAAACCGAAAAAAAAATTAAGAACGATAACTACTATCTGAACGTGTTAAACCAATTATCATTAATCCTTAGCTTCTACTATATATTTATTTTTTAGTCAAAGTACACACGAAATTAGACTTTTTTTGTGATGAGAGATGAGTTAGTAGGATTCAATATTTAAAGTATGTTATGAAAAAAGATTTTTTAATAATTCTATGTACATAAAAAGGTAATTCAGAATTAATGTTTCTTATCGTTTTTTAAAATTATGAATCTATAATTAATGTCTCTCATCAGTTAATATTCTGATATTATTGATAACTAATGGTTATCACTTTTTTGTATATTCCTATTACATTCTTAAGAATTATAAATATAATTGTAACAATCAAGAGGAGGTAGTGAGTACACCTAGCACGCTCCAGTGCGTACCATACTACCTCCTTGCGAGTGCTTTACCCCTTACTTATTACAATGACGCACGTAAATCAATGTACAGAAGAAGAACTTATGGAAGCAACCTGATGTGAGATGGTCTTCCACGATGGGAGAGACTGAAAAGACAACTACGATGATATGGTCGCTCATGTCAATGTAGGCGAACGAAGATTCTGTGTAGATATAACTACAGAAAACGATAGAGAAGTTGCTAAGGCTAGAAGATGAGTACTCACTTCTCTTACTGAAGCAGGGATAACATTTTAGCTTTATTTTTTACACTAAACATAAATGAAAACACAAATTGGCTTATTTATCCTAGCAATTATTCTAGGAACGTCACAAATTGCTAATGGTGGTGTATTGTTGCCTCTGGAGGCAGGAGATGATTATGCAAGAGAAATGGAGACGGTAGAGACTAGGATGTTGTGGCACTTTTCTTGCCCTCACATCGATGTAAATGGAATTTGGTGTAAAATCTGGAGAAACAATCATTTATATTATTTACTAGATTAGTATGACTAAAGTAATTTATGCTAATGTTGTTGTTACTTGAGTACAATGAAGTAAATGATATATCTATCATTGATACAAAGTAAACTGATGAATTGATTATTTAACTGTAGATTATAATGGATGTCGATGGATTATCTGACTTGATGATGACTGTCATAGCAGATATATACCTATTTCACCAGTTCCTTTAGTTGACCCTATTCAATATCCTGAACAAGAAGTATAAATATACAGGCTTGATTATTCTATGAGGTAGATTTCTTAATTGGTAAGATAGATTACATAATATTTTATCATATAACATATTATGAAGGATATAATTGATGCTATACGTTGATTATTAGATAAATTAGAGAAAGAATTGAAGATAGGAGATGAAGTTGTTAAGAAGAGAAAGGTGAGGGTATTTAAGAAGCCAACAATTGAGGAGATACAGGAATATTGTACTGAGAGAAAGAATAATATATCATCTGAGTATTTTTATAACCATTATGAGTCGAATTGATGGAAGATATGAAAGAATAAGATGGTTGATTGGAAGGCAACAATACGTAGACGAGAAATATCTGATAAAAAGAAGAAAGAAGAGAAAAAAGTAATGACAAAAGAAGAATTTATTAGAAATAAAAGAGAAATTAAAGATACTAAATCATCTTCTTTATTTAGTAATATTATACATGACAGAAATTAGTTTTGGTAATTGAATGAATATTCAAGATGTAGAACAACTTTTTGAGAAAATTGATAAAATTATTAAAAAATGAATAAAATCTAAAGATTTAGATATTAAAGATAAATTAAGATTTTTTAAGGTTATATATGATTTTCATTGTTTACCTAGTACAAGTTTACATAATGAATGGAAAGAATACAGGAAATTAGAAAAAGATAATAAAAGAAATGAAGAAGATATAAATAAATTAGAGAAAATTAAAAGATGGATTGATTCTCCTGTATTAGAATCAAACTATCATGAAAACGTAATTCTTGGAGAAATTAATGCGAACTTACTTCGTTGACAAGATAATCTTCTTATTATTAGTAAAGAATTTGGAACATTTTGAGAAAATAATCAAAGGAAATTTTGTTATATTAATGAAGAATATATATTTGAAAGTCAATATCCTATTACATACAATCGATGCAAAATGAATCTCAATAAAAAGAATTATTAATTTGATAACCAATGGTTATCGCTTTATATGATAATCCTATATTAAAATCTTAGGATTTATATATTATATGTTTTTATTCTTATTATTATAATATGAGAGAAATGAAGGAAATGAAACTTAAGGAAATTAAGTCAATGATTGTAAATTCTAATGAGGAATTGTTTGAAAAAGGTTTAAGGGTAACAATGTATCGTAAAAAGATAAATATCTTTTATTGATATGATAAAGTAATTATTGATTTATCAGAATTACATAATCTCATTTCATTAATTGAATCATTTAAATGAAGTAAAGTAAAATTCTTCGAAGAATTATCTTTTACATTTAAAAAGTAATATGAATATTAATATTAAATTATTTAATGATTTTTTGATATATAATAAAGAGTTTCTTCCTAAATTCTCTAAGAAATGAGATGCAGGAATAGATGTAAGAAGTATGATAGATGTATGAATATGACCAAAGTCTTGGTATAAAATACCATTATGATTTTGATTAGAAATTCCTGAATGATTTTTTTGAAGAATAGAATGACGTTCTTGATATGCATATAAATTATGAATTGATACTATTGGTAATATTATTGATTCTAATTATCGCGGTGAAATTCATGCTATTCTTATGAATAATTCAGATAATTTAGTAGAAATAAAGAAATGAGATCGTATTGCACAAATGATTATTCAGGGATATGAACAATGTGAATTTAATGTTGTAGAACAATTATCTATTACTGATAGATGAATTGATGGTTTTTGAAGTACTGGTGTTTTATAATATAATATATTATTTATGGATACTAAAAAATATAATACAACCGATTTGAATCCTTTGACATCTTTTGAAAGACATGTATTTCATAGAGACCAGTTTGCTCATTATTTAAGACGAACAAAAATTCTTAATGATGCAAATATATGAGAGATAATTTGTGATTTTGGTTGTGGTAATGGTAATCTATTAGAAGTACTTTATAGAAATAAATTTAGACAAAAGAAGTATATATGAATTGATATTAGACAACAAACTATTAATAAGGCAAAAGAGAAATTCCAGAATGTAGAACGAGCAGAATTTTTAGTTGAAGATTTAGTTAACCCTCAAAATTGAGTAGATTTTAATGAAATCAAAGCTGATAAAGTATGTTCATTTGAAGTATTAGAACATGTGTGAAAACAAAATGGAAATAAATTTATGCAAAATTTTAAAAATTGTTGACATAAAGATACAATATATTATATTAGTACTCCTAATTACGACGAAAAAGTATGAGCAGCATGAAATCACATGTATGACTCTTGAGATTGAAGATGAGTTGCTGTTCAAGAATTTACCCATCAAGAACTTAATGATTTATTTATAAATAATGGATTTAAAATAATTAAGAAATTTGGTACATTTGCTAGTCAAAAAGATTATAAACCATATATGAATGAATGGCAAATTAATATGTTAAACGCTTTGAAAGAGTATTATGATTCTAATTTGATATCTAATATTATGGCTCCAATGTTTCCAGAGTATTCAAGAAATACATTATGGATTTTACAACAAATATAATATTTTTATGAGAATAATATTGGATTGATGTGATTGAACTGGAAAGACTACTTTAATTAATTTTTTGAAAGAAAAACTATGATGGGATGTAATTAAAACATCTCAACCCAAAACACAATATCCTTATAGAGAATATAGAACTATTGCATATAATACTAAATGAAGAAACTACCTTTTTGATAGAATGCGAATTGGGGAATGTATATATTGACCAATTTATAGAAAATGATGATTATCAAAGAAACAAATAGAGAAAATGTTCGAAGTAACTAAATGAGATATATATATTATAACTCATACTGATAATAAAAATATTAAAAAGATTTTTCAAGAAAGATGAGAACCATTCACTCAAGAGAAGGATATTAATGATATTAATTGATTCTTTAAAAAATTTTATGATACATATCATTTAGAGAATACAATGTTTCTTTATGATTTTAAAAAAGATGGTAAAGATATGGATTCTTTTTTTCAACTGATGTTACCAAGTATATTATTAAAATCTATGTCAAAGTTTTAATTATATTTTCTATTATATGGAACTTTGCAATAATATATATAATAATGCTACAGAAGCATTTGAAAGTACATATAAAAATATTATGAAATATTGAACATTAAGAAATTGAACAATGACGTTATTCAATTTATGATTTTATATTATGAACTCCATCAAAAGAGTAATCACAACACCTTGGAGATGATTTAGTGTCAAATATGCATTAAGAGAATGGGAACGATATTTAAGTGGTAATCCTTCTTGAA
>Ga0208644_1000504_pt1 | contig 33651 bp, 53 predicted proteins | sample VirMetDEL_Nov_18_FD_184517 | JGI IMG/M metagenome (GOLD analysis project Ga0208644, IMG submission 184517) | Aqueous microbial communities from the Delaware River and Bay under freshwater to marine salinity gradient to study organic matter... | ecosystem: Environmental > Aquatic > Marine >...
TGATAGTAATAAGGTGATTCGTGGTTCAGAATTTACCACAGAATTTGTAGCAATTCAAACCGCGTTTAGTAACGCCGCCCCCGCAGCGTCCCCCACCTTCACCGGCACCGTCACAATTTCTAGCGTTGACATCAACGGCGGCACCATCGACGGCGTGACCATTGGCGGGTCGAGTGCTGGGGCGATTACGGGGACGACTGGGCAGTTTAATACCAGCTTGAATGTTGACGGAATCATGACGTCTGATGATGCAACAATCACAGGACGAGTTACGATTCAAAGCACCACCTCGCCAGAGCTTCGGATTGTTGACGGCAATAATGTTAATTCAGACTTTTTAATCTATAGCCCTGACGGAACCAATTCCTTAAATATCAAAGTAGGCTCATCGCAAACGGACGCACTTTCCATTGCTTCAGGCGGCGACATTTCCTTCTACGATGAAACGGGGTCGAGCCAATCTCTTTTCTGGGATGCGAGTGCGGAGCGGCTGGGTATTGGGACGACTTCGCCGGGAGTAAAGCTGGATATTCAAGCATCCTCGGATACTTGGGAGCTTCTTAAGGTTCAAAACACTGGTTCGTCACGTTCTGCTCTTATTAGAACGATAGGTGCAGCAGGTGGTTCTGTTGATTTCGGGGCTAGTGGAGGCGCTGCAAGTACTGCTGTAATCCGCACCGGGGGGTCAGATCGTTTGGCTATCGACTCCAGCGGCAACGTCGGGATTGGGACGACTTCGCCTTCTGGAAACCTCCATGTAGACGGCGGAGAGGTATTCTTTACCTCCACAGGTAACTCAAAACTTCAAATTAAGGCAGGTAACACGTCATCGTCGTTTATTGAGTTTGGCGATCCAGATGATGGAAATGTGGGTCGATTGCTTTATTCACATTCTGATAACAGTATGCAATTTACTGTTAACGCTTCCGAAGCCATGCGCATCGACTCGTCAGGCAACGTCGATTTGTATCAAGGCAACAACCTTACTTGGAGATACGCGGCTGGTAGCACTATTCGTGGAAGCATAAGTATTGACAGTGCGGACAATATTACTTTTAGCAATACGTCTAGCAACACAGAACGCATGCGCATCGACTCCAGCGGCAACCTGCTGGTGGGACGGTCATCAACTGCGGCAGCAACTACTGATGCGGGGCACAGCATTTTTGGTTCGGGCGCATGGTATATGTACGGCGCTGCGGGGCAGGCTGTCCGTTTTTATGAGACAAGTGCGGGCAATCAAGTCGGCAACATTACTACCACAACCTCCTCAACCGCATATAACACCTCCTCCGACGCTCGCCTAAAGGAAAACATTGCAGACGCAGAGGACGCCGGGGCCAAGGTAGACGCCATCCAAGTTCGCCAGTTCGACTGGAAAGCCGATGGCTCGCACCAAGACTACGGCATGGTGGCTCAGGAATTACTTGAAGTAGCTCCAGAGGCCGTAAGCGGCGACCCCGAGTCTGACGACATGATGGGCGTGGATTATTCCAAGCTAGTGCCCATGCTCGTTAAAGAAATCCAATCCCTACGCGCCCGCGTGGCGCAACTTGAAGGAGCATAACCATGGCAGCAACTATGAACTGGACCATCTCGACCCTTGAGCGCGAGCTTTCCGACGGGGGCGTTATCGTGGCGCACTGGCGCTGCACGGCCTCTGACGGTGACTACAGCGCTTCCTCCTACGGCACGGCGGGCTTTACCCCGGATGCCTCTGCGCCTGACTTCGTGGCCTATGACAGCCTTACGGAAGCCACCGTGCTGGGCTGGGTGTGGGACCAAGCTGACGGCTGGAAGGATGACGTTGAGGCGGCGCTACAAGCCAAGATTGAAGCCGACAAGAACCCGACCACTGGCGCGGGTGTGCCGTGGACGGTCAGCTAGAGCTGCTGGTAAGCCTTTGGCCGGTATTTGCGGGCTTCATCAGCCTTGTGATCGTCCTAGCCAAAATGCACAGCGAACTGGAAACCGTAAAGGAAAAGGTCCGAGTGCTGTTTGATTTGTGGAACAGCAGGCAGAGCAAGTGACGGGAGAACGCTTGTGCTTGATCCAGTAACAGCAGTAGCCACAGCAAGCGCAGCGTTCAACGGAATCAAGAAGCTGATTTCAGCAGGGCGAGAGATAGAAGACGTAATGGGGCAGATGGCGACGTGGGCAGGGGCAGCATCAGACCTTGCCTACCACGCCAACGAAAAGAAGTCCCCACCGCTATTCAAAAAGTTGACTAGCGGAAAAAGCGTAGAGCAGGAAGCGATGGAGATCTTCGCCCACAAGCGAAAGATCGAGGCCCAGGAGAAGGAGTTACGAGAGATCATCCTGTACGCCTACGGCCAGGAGGCTTGGCGGGAACTTATTGGTCTCCGCCGTCGCATAAAGCTGGAGCGGGAACAAGCCTTCTACGCCCAGCAACGCAAACGTAAGGCGTACTTATGGAACACCATAACCGCAGCAATACTTACCGTGCTGTGCTACGGGTTCTACGCAGGGATGTCTTTCTTTATCAAGCAGATGAAAGGGGAATAGCATGAACTTGGACGCTATCAAGAACATCGTCGGTGCTGTAGCCCCTACCCTTGGAACGGCCCTTGGCGGTCCCCTTGGCGGGGCCGCGGCATCAGCCATAGCGGGCGTGCTGGGGTGCGAAAACACCCCCCAAGCTATTGAGAAAGCAGTAGCGAAGGCAACGCCTGAGCAGCTAACGGAGATCAAGAAAGCAGAGCTGGACTTCCAGGCCCGCATGAAGGAGCTGGACGTCAACGTCTTCGAGCTGGAGACCAAGGATATTCAAAGCGCCCGAGAAGCCCACAAGGGCGATTGGACGCCGCGGGTTATTGCCCTTGCGTCTATCCTTTGCTTCGGCGGCTACATTTTCAGCGTGACCTTCCTTCCCCCGGAGCAAAACAGCGAGGCAGTGATTAACCTTGTGCTGGGTTACTTGGGTGGCATCGTTTCAGCGATTGTGTCGTTCTACTTCGGCGCAAGCCAGAACAAGGACTAAAGCCATGCAGATTAGCCAGCAGGGCGTAGAGCTAATTAAGCACTTTGAGGGATGCAGGCTGGAGGCTTACCTCTGTCCTGCTGGGATCTGGACCATAGGGTATGGGCATACCCTTGATGTTAAAGAGGGCGACCGTGTTGACAAAGAAGCAGCTGAAGCGTTTCTTATTGAGGATCTGGAAGAGTTTGAAGACCACGTTCAAAGGTTGGTGGAAGTGGATCTCAACCAAGATCAATTCGACGCGCTTGTATCATGGGTCTTCAACCTTGGCTATGGAAATCTGGCGGCATCGACACTCCTGGCGAAACTGAACGACGGGCTGTACGACGAAGTACCGGAACAAATCAAGCGGTGGACGCGCGCTGGTGGCCGCGTTCTTGATGGGCTGGTAAAGCGTCGTAACGCTGAAGCCCTTCTCTGGGAAGGCAAAGACTGGCGAGAGGCCGTCTAGGGTGGAGCGCACGGAGATGCAGGGAATACAAGACAACGCACATCGAGTTGCAGACAACTTAGCTGCTACCTCCGTGCTGGGGGCCATCACGGCCAACCTGCCTATTATCACAGAGTGGATGCAAATGATCGCAGCCCTTATTGGTATCTGCTCTGGTTTGGCAGCGCTCAGGTTCTACCTAATACGTACCTCGAAACTAGGCGGGGAGGAGTAACACATGGGTGGTTTTAACCTTAACTTCAGCCTTCCCGGCTTAGGTATAGACGCCAAAAAGATCCAAGAGGCGCTGGCTTCCTACAGCGCTCGGAATGCGGCTACGGGAGTGCCCTCCGCGCGAGACTTCGCCCCGGTTGTTCCTGGGGCAGGCACTGCTTACGTGCCTCCTGCGCCCGCTCCTACCCCTACCAGTTATACTGGGCAAGCTGCTATGGATCTTACCGGCGATCCCGACATGGACCGCATGATCCTTGACGCTAGAGCAGCGCAGGATAACCAAAGAAACTACACAGCCACGCAAGAGATGATTGCTTCTGGGGTGCTGCCCTCAGATTTTGTATACGGAATGCCAGGCGGAAAGCCTGGGTTTCTTGAAATTGGAATTAACTCTGAAGGTGTTAAAGGTCCAAATTATCAAGTTATTCCTTACAATACTCCGCAAGAATATTTAGATGCGTACAACTTAAAACTACAAACCGAGTCCCCTAGAGAGTCTTGGACAGACCAAAGAAGCAGCTTTGGAAAGTTTGTAGACGAAACACTAGGTGGGCCGGGAGGGCTGTTCGGTCTGACCGTGGGTGCCCTTACGGGTGGCCTTGGCTACGCGGGGATGCTTGGCTCCGCGGGGGCGGGAGCAGCAGCAGGGGCAGGTACCGCTGCTATCACTGGTGGTGATCCGCTTCGAGCAGGACTAGCAGGCGGCGCAGGGGGTATCCTTGGGGCTGGCGCTAACGCCGCCCTTAGCGGTCCCACGCAAGCAGCCGCAGCAACGGGGACGACTACCCCCGCAGCACAGGCAGCGGCAGCACAGGCTGCCCCAGCGGCAGCTACTACTACGGCTACCACGACCCCCGCTATCCAAGCCGCGGCAGCAGCACCGAGCGCGGCAGCGGGCGGTGGAAGCGCTATCAACATTGCAGCAGGTACGGGTCTTGCGAGTCCGGCTGCGGGAAGCATCAATCTGGCCGCTACGGGACTGCCTGCCTTTACGGGCGCCGCAACTACCGGAGCGGGCACGGCAGCAACAGGGCTCGGTACGCTGGGGGCAGCTAGTGCAGCCCCGGCTTTGGGCGGGGTGCTTGGAGGCACAAGCCCTGCGGCAGGCGCGATTAACATCGCTGCGGGTACGGGAGCAGCAAGCCCCGCGGCGGGGGCAATCAATCTCGGTGCAGCGGGCCTTGGGGCCGCAGCCCCGGCTGTAAGCACGGCAGCACCACTTACGATGGGCGGACTCCTTGGCGGAGTTAGTCCGGCAGCAGGCAGCATTAATCTAGGAGCAGCGGGACTGGGAGCTGCTGGAGGAGCAAGTATGGGTGGGATTAGTGGCTTTCTTAGCGGAGCTGGTAACTTCTTAAACCAGGCAGGCAACTTTATTGCCAGCCCTGGGGGGCAGCTTCTTTCTGGGCTGGGCCAAGCGGGTCTTGGCTACCTAGGCCAGCAAGAGCAGATGGAAATGGCTCAGCAGCTTGCCGAGCAAGCCCGTTTCCGGCCCTACAACATCCAAGGGCCCCTCGGGGCTGTGGACATTACCGGCCAGGACATCAGCATCTCTCCGACTGCTCAGCAGCAACAGCTCCAACAGGGGTTGTTTGGTGCGGCACAGCAGCAGCTAGGGGTAGCCGGGGCTCCCGCCCTTGCGGGCATCGTAAGCCGGGCTCCGGGGCAGGTAGAAAGCCTTGCTCAGCAGTTTATCCGCCAGCAAACCACCACCCCGGCAGCAGCCCGAGCCCTTGCTTCTCAGCTTGGGGGCCTTGGACGACAAGCTACGCAGTTTGGTGCGCAAGGCATCCAGCAGGCGTTTCGCGCTCCCAGCGCACAAACAGCGGCAGCACAAGCTCTCCGTAGCCAACAAGGGCGAGCAGAAGCAGCGCAACTCCAGGGCCTCGCAGGAGGTCTCGGAGCCATGGGCGGGCAAGCCCTTTCCCAAGCATTCCGCGCTCCGGATGCGCTAAGCGCGATTAGCGGGCAGTTAGGCGTAGGCGGGTATCAAGGCCTTCCTTCTTCCGTAGGCATGGCCTCGCCTTTCTTGGGGCAAGCTCCCCAGGCTGGGATGCTGTCCGCACGCGGTGCCGTTGGCGGCCTCCTTGGAGGGGCCGCGCCCGGTGTGGCAGGCATGGGCGCGGGTGCTTTGGGCGGAGCCCTTGCGCGTAGCCGAGAGGAAGGACTGGTAAGCCAAGCTGCAGGCGCAGGGCTGGGGCTGTTAGCAGAGGGTGCAGCAGGTGCCCGTGGCCTTGCAGGGGAGATTGCAGGGGCTGGCGGAGAGCTACTCCGCGGCGCCCAGGCACCGTCCTTCAATCAACTTGCAGCAGAGCGTCTAGCCGCACTACGCGGCCAAGCACGGACGGGTGAGGAGCGGGCTACCCAGTCCGCCATCGAGCGTTTGTTCAGCCAGGGCCGTCTAGGGACGACGGGGGGACAGCGCGCTCTTGGAGAGCTGGCGCGGGCCCAGGAAGAGGCAGACATTGCACGTACGGTGGCTGCACAAGACTTTGCCCAGCAACAGCAGAACATCGCTGCACAGCAGGCGCTGCAACGGCAGCAGCTTGGGGCAGGTTTGCTAGGCACGGGGCTTGCAGGACAGCAGTTCCTTGCCCAGCAGGGCCAAGGCTTGCTTGGGATGGGTGCGCAGGTTGGTCAGTTTGGCCGTACCCTTGGCGCAGACATCGGGCAGTTTGGTGTGGGGCTCGGAGAGCAGGCACGGCAGGCGGATATTGCCAATATCCTTGCCGCCACAGGCCAAGACGTATCCCAGCTTCAGTTTGGTGCTACCCTTGGGGAGCAACAGCGCGCACAGAACCTGCAAACACTGCTTGCAGCACAGGCCCAAGATATTGGGCAACGGCAGTTCGGCACGAGCTTTGCAGAGCAGCAGCGCCAGGCAAACATCGAGGCCTTGCTTGCGGCCACTGGCCAGCAGCAGGCTCAGGCTCAGTTCCTTGGGGGCCTTGGGGAGCGTTTGGCGGGGCAGCAGCTCGGTGCCCAGCAATTCCTTACGCAGCAAGCGCAAGCGCAGCGGCAAGCAGACATCGCCGCCCAGCTGCAAGCTGTGGAAGCAGATCAGCTACGCGCTGCACGACTGGGACAGCTTGGACAAGGGCTCTTCGGCCTGGGGGCCGAGATCCCAGCAACGGTGTTCGAGGCGCAGCGTCTGGCAGACCAGGCATCTCTCAGCCGCGGGGCACAGCGGGTTGCGGCAGCCGAGGGGCTGTTCGGATTCGGGCAGCAAGCCCAGCAGCAAGCACTTCAGCAGGCTACGATGGCAGCAGGGGCTCAGGCAGATCTGTACAGCCCGCTTATCCAGCTTGCGAATATCGCATCGGGTATGGGCGGTGCCCAAGCTACCGCAGCAGCGCGGGGCGCAGGGCTACAGTACGACGCCTTCGGGTCGCCCTACACGGCGGCAGGATCGTTCTTCGGAGGCCTTCTGGGCTAAGGGGATATAGACATGAGTATGCAACGTATCAGCGGTCTGCTAGGGCTATCCCCTAACGAGCTGACCATGCTCCAGCGGGAGCGTAACCAGCAGGAGCGCCAAGCGCGTATTGAGCAGCTTTCCAGTGGCTACGGTACGTCGGGCCAGCAGGCTATGGCGCGCCTTGGGGCACAGGCAGGCACGGCTCTACGAGCGGCTACGCTGCGTGGACAGGAAGATCCTGACATCGCCCAAGTTCGCCAGATTCAAAGTGCGACTCAGCAGCTTACAGAAAGCCCTGAGTTTAAGAAGCTGAACCCATTTGAGCAACGGGAAGCATTGTTGCGCACCACAGCACAAACCGCAGCTAGGCTTGGAAACACTGGTTTAGCCAGCCAAGCCCTTGAGGGGCTTACTGGCGTTATGGCTCAGCGAGCGCAATACAACAGCCTTGTGGAACCAAAAGCTCCTGAGCTTCCTGCCGACGTGCGGAAGTTCCAATACTTCCTTAAGCTGGCAAACGACCCTAACGTAGCCCAGTCCACGCGAGACGCGGCCCGGGCACAAATTGACGATATTCCCGCTAATGTGCAGTTCTTTGAGTATCTGACGGGCGTGCTGGAAGATCCGCAAGCAAGCGACACGCTTAAAGCAGCAGCGCGCAGTAAACTAAGCTCTGGGGGAATTACCTTTGAGACCAAGCCCGACGGCTCAGTCCGCCTGGTAACGGGCGGGGGCGGTGAGCTGACGACTGGGGCACGCACCAGCATCCAGCAGCTTGAGTCGAGCTTGGAGCGTGCTGATGGTGTTTTGTCTGAGCTGGGCCAGAAAATCCAAGATGCGCCAGAAACGGCCTTTGGCCTTATCGGGGACTTGACGGAAAAGGGCGCGGCCTACGCGGAGCAGTTCAGCTTTGTGCCTGGAGTATCCCTTGCTAGGGACTTCCTAACTAATAAAGAGCGCACTGAGCTACGTACCTACGCATCCCAAATGGATGGGTTTATCTTGCCCATCTTGACCGGGGACACGCGATTCACTGACGCGGATGTCAACCGTGCAAGGAATGCGCTTCGTATCCTTGAAGGCGCCAGCTCCAAGACGCAAGCAACCATCGCTTATAACAACCTTAACAGTATTATGGACAAGGTGCGCAGCGTTACTCAAGAGCAGCTAGGCAGCACCCAAGCAGCGGAAGCGGTCAACGTGGCAAATGACATCGCTGACGAAGAGCTGACGGAGCTGGAAGCGCAGGCCAAGGCAATGGGAATTGACGTAGACGCCCTTAGAGCGGAGTTTGGAGTCAAGTAATGAGCAAACAAGACTACGCGGCAAAGCTGCGCGAGATGATGGGCAATGCTTTCCAGCCTGCCCAGGAAGTGCCGCGTCTTGGTGAGCGGGACTACAAACAGGTTCTACGAGATCAAATTCGAGAAGAAGCCATCGCCCGCGTTGAGCGAGGAGAGGAGCAGTTCCTTGACCAGAAGTTTATTGAGGACCAGCTAGGGGCTCGCGTTGTTGACGCAGAGATCCCTGGGTTCCTCTTCCAGAACCAGCTTGCCGCTCGGGAAGAGCTGGACAGGGCAGTGAATTACGTCAGAGACTCTGGGCGGGTTCCAGAGGGTTCCCGAGTGGTCGGTGCCCAGAACCGTGAGGGCGGCTTTGAGGTGCTGTACCAGCCTCCCGGAGAGGGGGACTTCTACCGCGTGAACAAGCAAGGCCCCTCTCTTGGGGACATTGGTAAATACTCCCCTAACCCCTTTTCCTTGGAGACCTGGGGCGCCATTGCAGCAGAGCTAGCAGGCCCGAAGGGGCTGGGGCGCGCAGGGCGCTATGCGCTTGATGCCATCGCCGCTGGCTTGGGCCGCGGCGCAGACGAGTTGCTTGAGGACATTACCGTAGGTGACAAAGTAGACCCGGAGCGTTTACGTGATCGAGCTATTGAGTCTGGCTTTGTAGGCGCCATTGGACGAGGCGTTGGTGAGGCTGGGGAAGTCTTCGCAAACCTAGCCACGGGGCGCGGTCTGCGTCTAGGAGGCACTGGCCGTCCTGAAGTGGACTACGCAGCAGAGGCACTTAGCATTGCAGAGCGCCGTGGTCTGCCTCCGTTGTCTGCGGGTGATTTATCCGTCTCCCCCATCCTAGGGCGGGCGGAGCGTCAGGCGCAGGCGCTTGTCCCTCGTGAGCAGCGGCGCGGCATTGATCGCCTCAATGCTTACTACCAAGAGGTGTACAACGCTGCGGACTTTGTGGAGCGTCCGACGGAAATATCTGATGCAGCTCTCAGCAGCATTGTCACGGGTGAGAAGAAGCGGCTTGAGCGGCAGCTTCGTCGAAACCTGCGCCAACAGGGACTGGATTTACGAGAGCAAACTCCAGAGCTGGGAGGTCGCGCTGTAGGCGAGGCCCTCCAAGGATACAAGTCGGCCACCGGAGAACGGGGCCGACGCTTGTACGATAATGCTTTCCGAATTGCTGAAGAAGATGGGATTACCTTCGACATCAGCCGCACCAAGCAAGCCGTGCAACAGGAGCTGGAGCCCCTTGTTCTGGATGCGCTGGAAAAGCAGCAAAACATCAGTGATCGTATCCAAGCTGTTATTGCTAACCCAGATGCTGCCTCTCCGCAGGAGCTGGAGTTAGTCAAAGAGTTTATAGCTAACGATCCCGAAACGGGCGAAATTATCATCCCGCGGGATTACGGCGCTGCTCTCAATAATGTCTTTGGCGCACTCCGAGAAGCAGATGCGGCCCAGGGCCCGCAGCGTGTTGAAGCCCTGCGCAAACTGGGCACTTACCTTCGAGAGCTTGGGGAGCCGTCGTCAGGGATTGCGCGCACTCCTGCGGAAGCGCGGGCTGTGCGTGTGCTGGGCAAACTTAACCAGGACTTGCAAGAGTCTGGTTCCGGGCGCTTTGCACAAGCGATTACGGAAGCAAACAATCTGTGGAAAGAGCGTAGCAGTGTACTAGGCAGCTTTAACTTCGTAGATAAGCTGGACGAGATCGGCGGCGGGGAAAAGATTTACCGCGCGCTGATGAACAACCCCACGGAAGAGGGTTTCCGGCAAGCCATGGGCCTTATGGGCGCAAAGCGTAAGTCGGAATTTCAGGCCGCCTTCCTGAACGACATGATTAACAATCCGGGGACTATTGGCGGCAGGCTTGATGCTCTAGGTCCTGGAGTGCGTAACCAGATCCTACCGGAAAGCACTCAAGACGTTCTGCGCATTTACGAGCGCCAGATCGGGGCAATCAATTCTGATGTCATTTCCCAAGCCATTGGCAAGGAAGAACGTGCTACGGGGCTTATGCGCAGCATAATCCAGCGGGGGGATAAGCAGGCAATTAACCAGTCTATCCGCCAGGCGCGTATGTCCCCAGAAGAAGTGCGCCGTAACATCGTCATGTCGTTCCTTGACGAAACCAGCAGCACAAAAGGCGGAACGCTTGTTCTCAACCCCGCTTCTTACGAGCGGGTGTTGAAGACGTACGAGGATAAAGGCTTGCTTAGCTACCTGACTCCTGAGCAGCGCAGCACTATGAGAGATGTAAACACGCTAACGTCCTTCCTGCGCAACAGCTCGGACGCGGGATCATCCATCGCTTCGGCAGAGATAGCGTCACAGCAGGTAGGGGCGCTCAATAATCCCGGGAATGCGGTTAGCGCTCGATTGAAGCAGATTTACTTGAGCCTTGCTGCGAGACTGGCGAACAATCCCGCATATCTCAAAGCTACCATCGGGGTCCGCAAGCCGGAGGACTACACGAAGACAAGGGCTGCCTTGCTTGGTATAACTACTGCCATTGATGACGTGTTTGGGGAAGTGAAGCCGCGGCAGATAGAAGATCCCGAACCGCCGCTGTAAGAAGAGAGTCCCCCAGGCCCGACACAACATAAGGCCCGGGGGCGGCTCCCAGAGCTGGGGAGAAAGCAGCCTGGGTTCCGATTACCTGCTAGCCCACACGAAATGGCGACGGGCGCTGAAGCTATTCCGTGCTTATGGACTTAGCAAGTAACACTCTAACTTTACGCCTCAAGTCCGGCTCCTTACCAAGGAAGGTATTGAGCCACTTGTCGGCATGTAACTGATTCCCCTCGATGGCCTTCTCTACCCAGATCTCGGCCCATCTTGCGACCATCTTAGGGTGTACCTTAGCCTTCCGAATCGGATCGGTAGGCATTTAATGCTCGCTTAGCCTTCTTGAGCGCTGTGTCCAGCTCTCTCAGCTCAACCTCAATAGCATAATACTTGGCTTCTAGATCTGCAATCTGTTTTTCTGTGCCTTCGACGACCGCTTGAAGTTGGTCTTCAATCGTCTCTGGAGCCACCGCAGTTGGCGGTTGGCTTCCTTCACTCCGTCCGGCTTCTCCATCTTCCCGTCCGCCAGCAGGCGCAGGTGTAGCCGCGCTGCTGCCATCCTCAGTCGCTTTACCTGTTTGCCCCGCACTTAACTCCTCCTCCTGCCTTTCAAACTCCGCCTTGACCAGCTCATGCCACCGAGTGGCTAGGTCAGCGTTCAGCTTGCCCTTGAATTCGGCAAACACCGCCTTGCCCATCGGCATAAGGTGGGCAGGGATACGTATCCCCGTGTCTGTAGTTTCTGTCAGGTCAAGGACCTGAGCAAAGCTCTCTGGATTAAGCACCTGTGTTCTCCCTCACAAGAGCAGATTCTCGCTTGATTTGTAGAGTACCACACGCCCCCTTGAGTTTGCACCACAATCCATGCACTTGTAGCGCTGGTAGGCGTTGCTGCGCGCTGGGCGCTCCACACCGCGCTTCTGGACGCTGGTGCCCCCGCAGTTCGGGCACACGGGCTCCTGGGGGTTGTCTATGTACAGTCCCCGGTTGGGGTGGTTCTTGATCCACGGGCGCAGGTAGCGATACAGCTCCTCCAGCACCACGATGTCCTGGCAGTTGTACTTCTTCATCACGGCCTGGGCCTTTTTGTCCCCGGCCATCACCTCTTCCCAGAGCTGCATACCCTTGTGCTCGGTCTTCCGCTGGAGCCCCAGCTCCGAGGCGACGGAATCCATCGAGTTGCTAAGGAAGCGGAAGTTCTGGCGCACGATCTGGAACATATCGAGCTGGTGGTAGTTGGTCGGAGGGCTGAGGCCAAGGATGGCAAACTCGCGGTTCAGGGTGGGGATGTCAAACTTCTTGCCGTTGTAGTGGACCACCATGTCGGCTTGATCCAGTAGCTCGTAGGCTTGCCGGATCATCTCCTCGTGGCCGTGCTGCCACTCGCTGGCAAAGTGAATCTTCTTCTTCCCCTCCCACCGTGCTGCCCAGCACAGGGTGTACCCTCTATCGACTACTTGGCTGATCGGTACAAAGCGTGTCTTGAGGCCCCATATTCGGGCCGTGGCGGGTGCTGTTTCGATGTCAATATACAGCACGTTCATAGCTACACCTCGTCTTGTATGCTCAACAAATAGTCGATATACCACCGGGCCTTCTTCAGATCCTCGGCCCCGTTCTTCTGCTTCCAACGCCACAAATACTTGATGACGTTGGCAGTACATACGGCCTCGATACCCTTCAGATTGACCGTCGCGGCAGCCAGAGCCTGGATGCACTCTATGTCCCCCGCCGTATAGTGGGCGGGGTGGTTTACGCGATCTACTTCAGCCATTCCTTGGGTATCCCGTCGTCTACAAAGCAATAGAGAAAGCCGTTCTTGTCACACCACTCGCTGTATCGCGTCTTGGAGGACGCGCTCAGCTTGTTATCCACCTTGAAGACAAAGCGGATGTCGATGTCGGGGTGTTGCTCCTTCAGCAGAAGGTGCTTCACCCGGTCCGCCTGGGTAAGGCGTCCCTTCGCCTCAAGGATCACTCCGTTAGGCAGCACAAAGTCGGGTAGGTAGTGCCTGACCTTGGGCTGGTAAGGAAGCTGCTTCTCCTTGGGCTCGTACTCGTACTCAGTCTTCAGATCCTTCAGGGCATTGCTGACCTGATGCTCTAGCCCGGATCTAAATCCCTTCTTCAGGGCTATCGCCCGCGTCCTCGACCGTACTCTTCGCGGCATTTCGCTTCCGTCCTCGTGCAGGGGCACTCTCTTCCGTAAGGAACGAGGGCGCTGGTACATCAATTCCCTGTGACTGTTTGGCCTCCCTCGCGGCCTTACACCACTTGTCGAACTCTTTAGCTTTCTCGGCAAAGGCCAGGATGGCCTCTTTCTCGGCATCGGTTCCCTCCCACTCCGCTGCGTAGAAGTTTTGGTCCGGCTCGGCTACGTACACGTTTTGGCCTCGTTTGAGCGAGAGCCACACTCGGTTACCTGGCATTTTCATCAGTCTGTCTCCGGTTTTTCAAGGTTCTTAACGGCGTCCATAAGGACGGTTACAAGGCCTCGCTCGATAAAGTATTGTGCTGCTACCGGGCTCATGTCCACGGTAAGCGTTGCGCTGCCGTCTTCATTCTCCTCGACGCTCAGCACGTCCACGCTAAAGTTGGCGTCTTTAATCATCATTCCCTCCGTACCAGTCCAGCACGCACTTAAGCGCCTTAGCTAGCTTCTTGAGCTGCTTGGTGTTCTCCTCACGGTCATAGGAAAACATCCCAAGCCTGCCGTTATCTAGGTCTTCCTTGATCCACCCAAGCTGTTGGGATAGCTCCTTAACTATGATGGACTCAATCTGCTCGTCACACACTTCAATGGTTATCATCACTCTTCTCCCTTTGCTTTTGCGATTGCTGCGTGGGCCTCAACTACGGTCAACGAGTTGTCAGAAACATGACCCCGCTTTTCCAGCAGCGAGACCGTTGCCTCCAGCGCTTCCAGCAGCTCTGGCGCCGCAGCGGCCAAGTGGAGGGCTTTTTGGGCGCCGGGCATCGTATTGGCATCGACGTAGTAGCGCTCGTCGTCGCGGCGAATCTTCCAGCTCATTGATCTTCTCCCTTTGTGTCCATCAAGGCCCCTTAACGGGGATAGCGAACCCTAAAGTAATCCTTACAAGTTGCACTTTCCTGCGCATAGTTTGCGGTGATTGGCACACTTTTCTGCGCATGTGTGAACTACAGTACACACTCCAGTGCCTATTCCGCCCACTCCTCGTGGTCGGGCTTCGGAGGCATCCACATCTCTCCGTGGTACGTCTGCATCCACAGCAGGCGGCCCACCTCGATTATCATCTCGTCGGCCTTGTCTCCGTACTCTTTCTCGTACGCTTTGCGCACCACCTCGTACATCTCGTATTCGGTGTAGTGCGGGGGATCGTCAATGAAGGGCAGCATCTTCTCCGCCGTCTTCTTACCGATGCCCTTGATCCCGGGAATGTTATCTACGCTGTCCCCGGTTAGCATCTGGCGCCAGAAATAGACGGGCGCATCACAATCGGCAACGTAGTAGGACTCGCGCTTGACGTAGTTGTAGTGGAACCCGGGCACCATATCCAAGTCCTTATCAATGGTGCAGATAACGCTGTCCTCGCCGCGGTCTCGGGACTCGTGCTGGTAGATGCTCAGCAGGTCGTCTGCCTCGCAGTTATCCGACGTCACGACCTCGTAGGTCTTGACCATGAAGTCCTTGATAGCCTGAGCGTGGATAGGCTTGTGGGTCTCGTCCCGGTTCCCCTTGTAGGGAAGGGTCTTGGCTACGTCAAAACGGAAGTTTTTCTTGCCAGACAGGAAGCCGATCATACTGTCCAAGCCAACGTGCAGATCCTTGCACGTCGTCTCAAGCATCGACTTCACGTTGTATAGCGCGTTCTGCACAGGTTCGGGCGTCACGCGCTTCTCAATGATGGGCTGGTAGCCTTCGCCTTGCAGCTCAGCAACCCGCTCCTTGGCGAGAGAGGCTTTGTTGTACCAGTTGGTGATCTCCTCCCCTGCTTCTTCGTAGTGGACCGCGTACTCCGTGGTCTGCGCAGCAAACCCCGCTCGGTACACTATCGGGTCAAGATCGACCAGTACCAGCATCAGTGGACCTCCTCGTCCTCTTCTTCCTGCTGGAACTCAATCCACTCCCAGGGCTTGCCCTGCATGGTTATGCTGAAGTACACACAGTTGTGGATTGCCTCAGGAAGGACAACGGTGCGCATCTCTACCATGCCCGTCTGCTTATTGACGACGGCGTAGTAATTCTCGAACTCGTTGCCATGGGAATAGCAAACCGCCCCGTCCTCGTTGAGGCGGTCTGCTTCGTAACTTCCTGCCGTGACCAGAATGACCCGGTATAGGTCTGATTCAAAGATAGAAGTCACGATCAGTCGTCCGTGAACTCTTCTTCAATCAGATCGTCCTCCGCAGCCCCGGCCTTGGAAGGGCCGTTGGCAAGGATCTCGCTGAGACGCTTGTGGGCGTTCATCGAGTCCACGAAGAAGCGATCAGTGACCTGATCCACATACTCCAGCAGCAGATCAAGGCGCTCGCCTTTCTTCTGCCCAAGGCTTAGAGCATCGTTAGCCAGGGCGGCAGCCACAAGAGTTACTGCTCGCTCCTGGGAGGCAGAGAAGGACATGCGGGGTACGTCAACTTCTTGGTATCGCTTGTCCTTCTGGAGATCCCGGGCCTCCTTCTCGGCCCAGTACCCGTCCCGGGTTTGTCCCCCACCACCAGCAGCTGGTGCGGGGCGTCCACCGCCTTGACGGTTAGCAGCGCGAGGAGCGCCACTCTGGCGAGGAGGCGCCGAAGGTGCCCCACCCGCGACAAGAGAATCGTAATCCACGTTTCCTTTGTCGTCGTTCTCAAAAGAGATCACGTCTCCTTGCTGGAAGGTGGGCTTCTTACGGCCCAACCGGAACCAGCGACGGCTCGAATCAATCTGGAAACTCCAAAGCAGCACCGGACCATTACGCCCGTCGAACTCTTTGCTTTCTACACTTGTTACGGTACCGCTGTTTTGATAGCTCACTTGGCTATACTCCCTTGTGGTACATCGCCGGATTGGCGTTGTACGTTTGCTCAGACTTCTTGCTTGCTTCATCGGCCCAGTTAGGGCCTATGCTTACCCCAGCTCCCAGGGGAGCCGTGAGTTTCACTCCGTACATCTTATCCAGGTACCAGTACGGTACGTTGATTAAGGCGTACTTTGACAGCTCATGGAAGGCCTCAACCTCGTTCGGTGGGACCTCACAGATAATGCTGTCATGTATCGAGTTGACCACCATAAGCTCTAGGTTCGCCGCCTTAGCAGCGTGCCAGAAATACACTAGGCCAACGGGGATAATCTCCGCGGTGGCGAAGCTCTGCACGGGGTAGTTGCAGATGCTGGTGGTATTGGTGACGTAGCCGCTGCGATCCATGCGGGTGTCGGGCCAGTAGAACTGTAGGCCCCACTCCGTCTCCAGCTTCCCCTTCTCCAGCACCGTTGTTATCCAGCGGTCCTGGGTATCCGAGATCCCCGCGTACTTGTCGCGGAAGGCTCGGTAGTAGGTCTGCTCAGCTTCAGTGCCTGAGCGTCCACCAAACAAGGGCTTGAAGGTGTGAGCCTTCGCGCCCTGTCTGTCCGTGGGCTGCCCTGCATCGGTAAGCGTCTTGGCCGTGAAGCTATGCACGTCCACTTCATCCACGATGTCAGAGATAGCCTTCTCGTCTCTTCCAAGGTGTGCTGCGACGCGAAACTCTAGCTGCGCCCCATCACACTCGCCAATCAGCCATCCCTCGTGGCGCGACCTAAAGAACGGCTTGTAGGCGCGCGGGAAGTTTTGGAACTGTGCGCGGTAGTCAAGGCCGTTGCTTGAGAGTCTGTGCGTCTGCGTGTTGGTCTGATTGAACTGTGCCACAAGTCTGCCGTTGGCGTCCTTGCAGCAATCACTAAACTTGCGCAGATACTTGGTCAGCTCAGTGTGGACGCTGTTCAAACTTCCATACAGCTCCAGGAACTTGCGCTGTTTCGCATTGCTAGCATTTAGTGATAGCACGGTGCTGATGTCCGTCTTGGGCCTGCCGCTAGACGTCCTGTCAGGCTTGCCGTAGCGGTCCGTAGGCTCTTTGAACTTCAGCGTCGTGTACAGGAACTCCGCCAGTTGCTTCGTGCTGGCGGTGTTAATACCTCCGGTAAAGGCTTCCATCTGCTGCTGCAGCTCGCCGTAACTACGCTCCAGATCAGTGGCCCTTTGCACTACCTTTTCCGGGTCAAGGTACATACCCGTGAACTCCATCATGCTCAGCACCGGGGCCACAAGGCACCGGGTGTACACGATGGGCATAAGCCGCGGCTTAGCGCGCTGGATATAAGCCAGCTGGTTTCGGAACAGACGTTCCGTCAGGGCAACGTCCTGGATGCAATACTTCTCCAGCCAGCGCTTCGGGATGTCCTGGGTCGGAATCCCTCGCTTAATCATCTTTGAGACGACCGCTTCCTTTCCTTCCCATGCGCGCCGCTTGGCGCAGCGCTCAAGGCTCAAGGCTCCCCACTGCCAACGGTTACCTCCGAGCACGTACTCCGCAAGCTGGGTGTCCCAGACCAGCAGCTGGGGGATCTTAGCCCCGCAGCGATGCAGCCATTGCAGGTCAAACTTGGCGTTGTGGGCCACCACGAAGCCCGCCTGCTCAGCGTCCTCGACTAGCTGGGCGTGGTCAAACTCTCCGCCCCAGGAAACGTGCATTCCAGGGTTAGGGTGCCCAGGGCCGTTAAACCAGGCCACCATGACCGTGCTGTTCTCGCGGTACACGGCGAGACCGTTGTTAAAGGTCGTAGTCTCAAAGTCAAAAACTGTATAGTTATCAGACAGATAGCGGCTAACGTCGGGGCTGGCGACGTGCTCAGGCAGTCGTTTGTGCAGCGCCCGGAGATCCACTAGCTCGCTTCCTTCTCCAGATCGTTCAGCCAGCTCTGCACATCCGCTTCGCTTTCAACTTCGCGGATTGACATAACGCTGGTCCAGGGAGCCGTCTTGCTGTAGCGCTCGATAGCCATGTTATAGCCCCGGCCAGTCTCATGGATGGCCCGGACAATGTAGCCAGCTCGCATAACGAAGCTGGTCAGGTCGCGCCGTAGATTATCACTCACTAGTTTCTTCTCCCTCAAACTCGCGCTGAAGTGTCAACTTGACGTGGACAAGGGTCTCAATCAGATCCGTGATGTCCCCATAATCAAAGGAAAACGTCTCGCTGTCCTGTCTGAGAAGGAAGTGACAATCGTGCAGGCTTTCCTTCTTGGAAGTCAGCCAGCAATTTGTCCACGCTTCAACGATAGGGATCTTCCTGTTGCTTGTGTGGACCATGATTATGTCGCCTTCGCGTTTGATCGTCTCGATCATTGCTAGTCTCCTAAGCCCATATACTTGTTCAGTTGGGGAATAAGGCGTACCGGGAAGAACTCGTGGTTACCGCTGCGCTTGTTCTTGATAAGGCTGATAACGCGACGGTTTGCGGCCTGATCGTCCTTGTCGGCACCAATGCCGAGAAGCACATCAGCTTGGGCAGGTATGCCCGTATTTGAAGAGTCGATGTCGCCCATATCTAGCACGGCCTTCCCCTCCGCGCTGCCCCCTGCCTGGGTCGCGCTGATAACCACACAGTTGTGGCGGCGACCGATCTGGCGTACCCCAATGGCAACCTTTTCAAGCTGCCGGGTAAAGTTGTCCTCTCGTTTTACCATGATGTTGCGAAGCTGGTCAAGGATTATGACGTCCGGCTTTTCCTCCTCCACGATGGCTTCAATCTCCGTAAGAGTCCCCGGTTGGAGGTCCACCACCACAAAGTTATCCAAGCCCTTAGCCTTTGCCTCTGCGTCTATCGCATCAATGTCCTTGCGGCACTCCGCCGCGTCCTTCTGGACAAGGCGAGAAATCATCCGCGGCTGGATATGCCTCGGCCCTTCCTCGTTGATGAAGTAGACGACCTTCAGCTTCTGCTTTAGAAACCCAAAGCACATGTTCACCAGGAAGGCGGTCTTGCCCATCTCTGGGCGCGCCGCCACGATCAAGTGATTACCTCGAAGCAAGCCCCCGCCAAGGCGGGCGTTCAAGGTGACGGGCAGAACCTGAATTAGCTCCTCCTTCCCATCCGTGCCGTAGATCTCCCTCAGGGTAAGCCCGCGGAACACCTCCGGGCCCTTGGGACCGTCCTCCAGGGCGTCTGCCTTGCAAAGCGCCGTGTACTCCTCCATGAGGGGCAGTATGGTCTCCGGGCTGTCCTGGGCCACGCTAGCTGCGCTAAGGCGCGCTAGCACCGCGTCCCGCTTCGCGGAAAGCACAAGGCTTGCCACGTTCAACGGGGACACATCTACCTGCCACAGCTTCTCCAGCGCTAGCTTAAAGGTCTCTTTGTGCTTCTCGATGGTGATGCTTTGTAGCACCAGCCCATCAAAGATCTCGCGGTCCGCGGCCTTGGCCCCGGGATCGCGCTTGTAGTAGTCGGACAAGACGCCGAGAATGCGGCGCCCCGTCTCCGTAAAATCCCCCTCCTCAACGTGAGCGGTTAGCAGCTCCCACGCCTTCCGGCTATGGGCAGAGGCGGCTAGCAGCTTCTTTTCATTCATCCACCCGTTCCTCTACGAACTTTGGGTTAGCTGGCGCTGCCGCCATGATTACCTCGATCTCGCCATACTCCTCTAACCAATGCTCCAGCATGTCCTTTATCGCTTCCGCTTGTTCTGGAAACTTCACAATGTGGTGAATTTTCAGCATCGCCCTTCTCCCTATAGATCACTTGGTACCATTCCCCAGGTCGCCGGGACCACCGCGTCCGGCGCCTTCAACTTCGCGGGGATGTCCTGCCTCCACTTCACAATCTCTTCCCAGTAGTGCTTATAAACCTCGCCATTCTCAAAGGATCGGTAGCCCTCCAGCCTCCGGTGCTGTAGGTCAATCCCAAGCTTCAGATAGCGCTGCAATTCTTCCGCGAAGCTCATGGCAAGCCCCACTCGTCCCAGTCCGTGATCGACTCCACATAGTCGTAAATGCTTTTCCAGTCCCGAGCAAAGGCGGCCTCCTTCAGGGCCTCCTTAAAGGGCTTCTCAGACACGCCAGCGTCCCATAGCGCCTCAATCAGGTGGTCCCCAAGGGGCTCGTAAAGCTCGTCAAGATCCCGGTTGTCTATGGCCTCGTCGAACCATTCCTGGACCAGCTCTTCTAGCTTCTCGTGCTTCTCACGGAGCCCCTCTTGCCGAGGGTCGTAGTCTCGCCATGCTATAGGCATCGTTTTTCTCCCAGTATCCCCTGCCGCACCATGCGGCGGGGTCCCTACATTACTGCTTTGATGAACTGCGTTGCGACTTGCGGGACGATGGCATTGCCGTAGGCGCGCAGTCGTCCCACTCGGGCGGGAACCCCATGAGCCAGCGGCTCAATGCTGGGTTCAATGCGCCTCGCTTTTCCGTCGGCGCAGGGGATGTAAATAGCGCTTCCCTGAGCTGTCCACGGCGCTGTTCCAGCTTGTGGGCTCCCTTCCAATCCGACGCTTGTGGCGTCGCCCAGCCCGCTGCTGCTTCTTGGAGACTTGCGCCCCGTTTCCCGTCGTTCTCCCGGCTGCCCCGTCGATCCGATGTTGTCGGAGTCGGCCAACCTACTGCCAGAACTGCTTTTACTCTTAGGCTCCCCTGTGTTCCCGCATGGCGAGTTGTCAGCTCCCACTCTGTCGCTGGACCGTGCTTGCTGTCCTGAACCCTTGGAGTCGGCCACCCACCATAGCCGTTGCCGGATGTGCGGCGCGCCGACGCTCGCAGCGCACAGATCGGCTCCCCCGACTGCATAGGCCAGTGTTTCCAGGTCAGCGCGTACTCCGGCGAACCACTCTCGGCCAAGGCGGCTCGCAACTTGCTCTCCAAAGACGACTGAAGGCTGGCACTGGCGGATAAGCTCGTAGAACACGGGCCACAGGTGTCGCTCGTCGCTTGTGCCTCGCTGTTTTCCTGCTGCGCTGAAGGGCTGACAGGGGCAGCTTCCTGTCCACATTGGGCGGTCGTCGTCCCACCCAGCCAATCGAGCTGCGTAGGACCATCCGCCGATTCCGGCAAAGAAGTGGCACTGGGTAAACCCTTTAAGATCTTCCGCTTCGACATCCTCAATGCTCCGCTCGTCAACCTCGCCAGGGGCGATATGCCCTGCCTTGATAAGGTTACGCAGCCACTGGGCAGCATAGGGGTCAATCTCATTGTAGTAGGCTGTCATAAATTCCCCCGTATCGCCTCAACTGCCTTGTTCCGAATCCGCTGCACTGACCTTACGCTCATTCCCAGCTCGTCTGCAACCTCAGCCTGCGTATACCCAAATAGGTATAGCCAGCTCAGCACTTCCCGCTCCTCCTCCGTCAGTCCCGCCTCGTCCATGGACACCAGCAGCTTTGCCATCTGCTCCTCGTGCCACCGCTCGTCCGTTGCGCGGTCTGCAACGTAGAGCTCCTCCGTGTCCACCTGCGGATCAAACAGCTCCAACCTTTCGCGCTCGCGCTTGTGGTAGCGCAGCAAAGCCCAGACGATGCGCTGGCGCACAAAGCTCTTTAAACTCATACCGCGCTCCGGGTCCCACTTGCGCCCCTCCTCCACTAGGGCCAGTAACGCCTCGCTGACGTAGCCGTCGGGGTCGGAAACCCCGCGGCGACGGGCGAAGCCCTCAGCTACGCGGATCGCGTAGGGGGTCAGATCCTCAACCTTTGGGTGCATACAGCGCCAGGATCACGGGGTGCTGTTTCAACACGTTAGCCAGGGCAACCTTACGGCCCTCGGTGGTCGTGTCCCCTCGGGTTGTGAGATCAGCCCATTCGGCAAGCTCGATAATCGCTCGCCGTAAAGCCGCTATGTCCTCCTGGGGTGTGCGTTCTGGCATTAGGTCCCTCCGGTGTGTAATCGCGCAGCAGTTGTGCTACGTCACCTTCCCCCATGTCCTTTATATCCCGCCGCAGCACTAGCTGGCGGCTTTCGTCAAACATCAGCCCATGCTGGCGCTTTAGGCGCACCGCCTGGGCGGTAGCGTCCGCATCCAGGCACCAGATTACCTGGGGGCAAAAGTTAGCGATCTCCGCAGCGTATTCGCTGGAGCATCCCGTACCCAGCAAAGCCACAGCGTGGCAATACTCCGCCGCGCGCACCGCGCTCGGAATGTCCTCCACCACAAGAATCCACTCCGCGCCCTGGGGGCCCGGGTAAAAACTCAGGTGCGGCTCGATAACGTCCATGCGGGTAAGGGTCTTGGGCGTAGCCGTCCAGCTTCGCAGGACGTAGCCGCGGCGCCTTCCAGAGGCGGCGAGGATAGGCAGGGCAAAGCGCCCATCATCGGGCGCATACAAGGGCCGAGCACGGCGAAGGTGTGAGGCCCGCCAGCCGATGCGCTCGCGGAGGAAGCCTTGCTCGCTTTCGGTGAGATCGCGCAGGCTGCCCTCGTAGGGGCGCGCCTTGCGCGTAGGTTCCCGCGCACGCAGCGCGGGGGAATGGCGGATGTCTCCGGTAAACCCGGCGACCCCGCACTTGTTTCTGAAGCATCGCCAGCGCCCCCCGGAGCCGCTGGCGTCCATGCTTACCAGCATGGATACTTCCTTGCTCGCCCCGCCCCCACAGGCGGGGCAGAGGATGCGTGTCTGCTCGCCGGGCTTGAGGCCCGCGAGCGTTAGCTTGATCGTGTCAGTGGTCGCACTCACAAGCTCGTGCTCCCGCCTTGCCCCCCCTTAATCCCCCCCACGATATCACGCGAGGGGGAAGCCTGCAACACCCCGGCCTCCTTGTTCGCTTTAGCCCAGGAAAGGATCAGCTCGTGCTGGATCTTTGACATAGTGAGCATGGCTCGCCGCAGGTTATCCGTATTGGTAGGGTCTGCCATCGCCTCCGCAATCTCTCCCACCGCCTGGGTCTGCATAATCTGGAGATACTGAGGGCCTAGTAACTCTTTGATATTGTTACGCTTTTTCATCACTTACTCTCCTCTCAGGTCAAGGTCCATAAGATCCTCCATCGCCTCGTGCTGTGGCGCGTCGATCTCATAGGCAAGGGCTGGGCTTAGGTAGCGCGCCGCCAGCGTGTACACCAGGGCATCGGATGCTTCTTCCCGCACGGGGTCCTTTATCGCGGGGCTTTCCCACACTCGAACCTCAATAGTGCGATTCATGGGGAAGTAGCGCTGCTCCCCGGGCCGGATAAGCAAGGCGCAGCAATTCCCGTTGACTGCATCGGTGCGCAGGGAAAAGAACGCCTCCCGCTCGGGATCGCCAGGGCTTGCCGCGTAAACCACCGGGGCCCGAGAAAGGCGCAATGCTGAGACCATAGCCGCCACCCGCAAAAGGTACACGGCAACGTCCCGCTGGTAGGTAGGCGATAATGGGTCAATTTTGGCGCTTCCAAGGCCCTGTGGGAGGTGTTCTGCCGCCCAGGGGTGTAGGGGTAGGGGCTTGGCGTAATGCACGCCAGAGAGCGCCACAAAGGGCCCCACGGGCACTAATTCAACATAGGGGCAAAATACTTCCGCCTCACCCGCTATGAAGGTTTTGAGAAAGTGCCGCTCTCCCGCGCCGTAAAAGGCGACGGGGAGCGCGTTGGGATAGCTAAACATAACTCCTCCCTCGGGGCAGGTGGGCTGTGTAACGATTGTCTGCCCAGACCAGATCTATATTCTCCCCGTGTGTCTTTTTCCAATAGACGGGGGTTTCGTAGCGGTACAGCTTGGCGCGCTTACCCTTCCCGCGTGCGCGGGCTCCCGCCACCTCCTCGATAAACTGCAAGTGGTGGCCCCGGTCCAGGGCTGCGCGAAGCTCCGCATAAAGCGTTCCGCCTTTCATAAGTTGCTTCCCCTTATGCAATTTTCCAGATCCGCACGCCTTCTTCGCCGTGCTTCTCCGCGCGGCGCAAGGAAAGAATGTAGCGCGTACCGTAGCGGTCCTGCTCGCTTTTGACTGTAGAGGCAAGCCGTCGCCGCGTTAAAGCCGCGTCCTCCCAGGGATGGGGCGCGATGATGAAAGAATCCCCGATTTCCATTTCTCGCCATGGGTACTTTCTCATGAGAGCCTCCACACTCTAAAACCTTCTGGGTCGTCCTGCCAGCGGCGAGAGAAGGTGAGGCCGTGGCGCTTTCCATAGTCATAAACCGCAGCCTTGATGCGGTGTCGGAATTTTTCCTTCCCTTCCGGCCCCATGGGAACAAAAAAGCTTTCCCCCACAGCTAAGCGGTCTAAGGGATATTTCTGGTTGTGTCCTCCCGGCCCGAGGCGCTTGGGCAGGGGGACGTTCTTTTCTATCTTAAAAGCGCTTTCCATTACTTCCGATCTCCTCGAACAAGCTCAAGCAATTTAACTCCCAAGTCCGCCACCGCGGCAATGGGTCCCACGAGAACAATCATTAGGCACTCGCCCCAGCTAGGTTGAGGGCGCCCGTGGTTGAAATCGTCAGCCCAGTTAGCAATGGCGCAGCCTAGGCCGATTATCAAATAAACAGTGAGAAAGGTAAGCTCTGGCATAGACCCTCCAAAGGTCAAAAGGTAAAAGCTAGGGCAACAAGGAACCACAGCAGCCCAAGGGATGCAAGGGCTAAGGTGGACAAGATAGCAGCCCCGCAAAGGGCTGCCATTCGATCGAGGCGCGCTTCCCGCGCAAGGTGTGCCTGGTGTGCTTTATTCATGCTTGTACCCCCAAAAGGCGCGCAATGCGGCGCCGCGTTGATGGGGTGAGATGCTCGGGGAAGTGTAGGCTCAGGTTACCCGTCTCACCGCTTTGATGGTCCTCGTACGTACGGTAACCCGTAACCCACCGCGGGCAAGTCACCGGCCACTCGTTTGCTTCGACGTGCTTCGCGCTGCTAAGTTCGTCGAGCGCTTCGCGGAGGGTGATGCTTGGATAAAGGATCCCCGCATCTTCTACGTCACCATGCGAAGCGCTAGAGGGCGTGATTAATTCATAGGTCATCATAAAAGCGGTCATGCTGCACACTCCTCTAGCTTGTGGCGTGCGATTTCGTACCAGTTGACTTCAGACAAGAACGCTTCTGCGTAGCTGTCCGCAATGTTCCTTTTCTCGCTACCTTCAAAGATTACTTCTTCGGCGTAGTCCTTTAAAGCTTCCGCTAGCTGTTCTTTTGCGTACTCGTCATCGGCGCCGCGCTCGTCAATCTCAAGGCCCCAATCCTCAATCGGGTTTAGGCCGTCGAAGATTTCCAGGTTGACGCGCCACGTTGCGTAATTGGTCCAGCCGTTGTAAGTGTTGTCGGTCATGGTTACTTCCTCGCGTTATGTAAAAGACAAGGCAAAAGGTATAGGAAAGGCTAAGGCTATGCAATAGCCGCGGTAACTGCGCGCTCGATGACGTCCTTATCAAGGAAGGCGCCATGCTTGATCTTGAACTGCCCCATGACGGGATCCAGCGATGCAATGCGCTCTTTCAGGTACAGGTTGGCGACGCGCTCTGCGTGCTCGCCTGCCCCGAGCTCTGCCAGCGTGTCCACCAAGCTACGATAGGCGTTGTCCTGGCGAGTGACTAGGGCTGCTATGGATTCTTTCATTGTGTTCTCCGCGGGCGCCCCTTTCGGGGCTAGCCCTTTTAGTTGATTGTTTAGAAGTTCCAGGGCTGTACGTTCAGATCCTTGCAGAGCTTGCGTGCTTCGCGCATCCCCGAGACAGCGAAGCGCTTTCCTTGTACTTCTAGGAACTTGTTCTTGCCGGATGCGTAATAGTAAGCCTTTGCCATTGTCTTTCTCCCTTGCGGCCCTTAGGCCGCGTTGCGTTGTTGGATATAGGAAAGGTTCGGGAGCTCAATACCGTAAGCCTCAAAGAGCTCCAGAGTGTCGCGAGCAATGGCGCGGTCCCAAAGGTCCCAGCTCTCCAAATCTTCCTTGACTAGCGCGTGGTCGCGCATGTCATTAGCCACCACTAGGCTATTGATAAGGGACGCTAGATCCTCGCGTTGTGCTTTCGTTAGTTTTGCCATGGTGTTTCTCCCAAGGGCCCCGCGTTGTGCGGGGTATGCAAAGGGTAAAGCAAAGGGTATGCCAAAAGCTAAGGCCTAGTTAAATCAATGAGTTACATGCTAGGGCATGGCCCCTCGGTGTTACCGTTACTGTTACCGTGTTACCCAAGGTAGCACTACTGTTACCCTAGGTAGCATTGGACCAGGTAGGCTCCATGCGGGTCCCGACCACACTTTCTCTTTGTACAATTTTTGAACACTTAACAGCCTAAGCTGTAAACGTGAGCAGGTGCTCATGTATTGATGCTGTCTATCAATCCAGAGCTTTCGATAGGTTTTATCTGTTAGTGAGTACTTACTTCGCCTAGAGCCCACGTTTTGCCTAGTTAGTGAGTGCTTACTAACGGGGGGCACCCCCCTCCCGGGGGTATTGGTAGTCTGTAGCACCTTCACCAATACAGGAGAGGTGATTTTTGGCCTAGGGGATCGCTGGCGAGAGGCGCAGCCCTCGCGTTACATGGAATACTGCCCTCGCATCGGGCTACTCTGCCCTCGCTTAGGGCCCCGCACCCGCACTAGCGGGTAGCGGGTATACAGGAAAGAATCACGGGAAAGGGTATGCTAAGGGGCCCCACTCGGCACCATATTGGTGCATAGAGTAGGGGATTATGGAGAAATCATGGAAGTTTGCAAAAAAGGGCTAAAAAGCTGTCGCCTTTTTTGAAAAAACATACATATATACATTGAGGCCTTGAAGAACCCCCTTGGATAAGGGGGATTGAGGGGGTCGATAGAATCTTGACGTGTGAGTGGGTGCTTGGTAGCACACGCGAACACGGTAAGACTCGCTCCGCTGCCCTTGAGGGTTGCGGGCGAGCTGACAAGGGTCCCGCCCCTCCCAAGAGGGAGCGGGCATGCTTACGTCGGAGCCGTAGCCCCAAGCGAAGGCTAACGACGTGACAAGAATACTCCTCAGCTCAAGCCTTCGTCGTATTCTTGTATACATCAGCAGCTTACGCTGCGCCCTATCCCGAAGGGATGGGCAAACCACTTAGGTATACACGCATGTTAAGCATTGATGGAAAGCAGTACACCGAAGAAGATCTGACTCCTGAGCAGATCGCTGAGGTGAATCACATGGTCGCGCTCCAGCAAGAGCTGGGGGCGCTCCAGCGTCGCTTTACAGACGTACAGATTGCGCTGTCCACTCGCCAGGAAGCCTTCGTGGCAGCGATCAAGGAAGTGTCAGAGGACGAGCCTGAGCTTGTCGAGGGTGAGGCCGAGGCGGAAGTCGCGTAATGGCGACCCCGCGGAAGGGTAAGGCTAAGGTCAAGGTGACCGCCAGCGGGCGGAAGGTGTCCTACGGCCAAGCCGGTAAAGCGAAGGACGGAGGGCCGCGTGTACGTCCAGGGACCGCGAAGGGTGATGCCTATTGCGCCCGTAGCGCGGGCCAGATGCGTGACAACCCGAAAGCAGCCAAAGACCCCAACTCCCCGCTCCGCCTCTCGCGGAAGCGGTGGAAGTGCAGCGGAACCAAGAGCCGGAGATCCTGATGCCCAGAGGACTGTACGCCAACATCAACGCCAAGCGTAAGCGCATCGCAGCCGGTTCAGGCGAGCAGATGCGCACCCCGGGCTCTAAGGGTGCTCCCACGGACAAAGCCTTCAAGGAGTCTGCCAAGACGGCCAAGAAGAAGCGGGGAGGGTCCCGCACCCGCCGCCGCGGGTAGCGGGTATGACCTACGACTACATGCCCGAGCACCCTGTTATCAGTGGCAACCGTACCGTAATCTGGTGCCCCATCGGGCGAGAGGTCATAGCAGCAACACCGAAGGTAGGTTCTAACAGCGTACGCAAGGCAGCCAACGGCGGCCAGGTACCAAAGCACAAGGTAGAGCACTACAACGAAGCGGTAGTATTTGTCCGAGATCCGCTGGAGCGGATGGAAAGCTCCTTTCACTACTTCAACAACCGCGCGTCGTGGCCCCAGGTGTGGCACGAGCGCACCCAGAGCTACATCTCCAGCCCCCCGCGGGACTGGATGGACTTTGTAGACCTAGTGTTGGACAAGCGGTACTGGGACAAGCACTGGGTTCCCCAGAATTGGCTCTGGGGACCCCTTCCGACGTTGTATTTCATGTTTGAAGACATCGAACAGGTATTCAAAGAACGCTACGGGCTACGCATCGGGCACCACAACAAGGGCCCGCTGAACATGGAACCGATGGCCCGCAGCTACCGAGAGCCGGAATTAGAGGATTTCTTCAAAGATGACTTCAACCTCAGAGCAAATATCAAAGAATTCGACCGAAAACTCGGATTCAGCGTCCCAAGAGACTAGCTTAGTCAGGGACAATTCGACCGGACGCTTCCTGAAAGGCGTCAGCGGTAACCCAAACGGACGCCCGAAGGGCTCAAAGAACAAGGTTACCATGCTCAAACTGATGGTCGAGGAGGCCGTCAGGGAAGATAACGCAGACAAAATGCTCCAAGTGGCAAATCTGATTGTAAATCAAGCACTTGAGGGCGACAAAGACAGCCAAAAGCTGGTTTGGGCGTCGATCATGTCCAAAAGCGCAGCGGATAACACCGTTGCGGGCAAGGAAAGCGTCCAAATTAACATTTCCACCACCGACTCTGCCTCTAAAAAGGCGGAAATCATCGAAGTAGACGACGAGGATATTGAAGATGGCGAACATGAACCAGTGCAGTGACTACGCCCAGAAGGGTCCCGGCGTGAAATCCAAGTCCAGCATGGGCTCCAAGCCCTACAAGGCTGGCGCAGGCATGAAAAGCCCCGTCAAGGGCGGTGCTATGGGCGGTTCCAAGCCCCAGGGCTACTAAGGTGGCCTACGGTGCCGGTAAGAAAGGTAAAAAGCGGATGGCAAGTCGAAGGAACACGAGCCGTCCACAGAACCCGAGCCGCCGCCGAAAGGCAGCTTCGCGCTATTAAAGCGTCGCAAGCCAAAAAACGCTAGTCCCGGAGGGACGTACGTTTGAATATCAGTCTTCACAAGCACCAGCTTGATATTTTTGAAGACCCCAGCCGCTTTAAGGTCGTTGCGGCTGGCCGTCGTTTCGGGAAATCGTATCTTGCAGCCGTGACATTATTCGTAGAAGCGGCGAAGAACTCCAAGGTGCGAAGCGACGGGGTAGAAGTAGACCTTGCGCTAGAAGAAGTGTACTACGTCGCGCCGACGTACGAGCAGGGGAAGAAGATCCTTTGGCCGCTCCTGAAGGAGCTTGGATCTGAACTCATAGCTCAGAAATACGAGAACCAGGGCGTGCTCACGCTAGTCAACGGTCGCCGCATCTCTATCAAGGGTGCAGACCGCCCCGACAGCCTGCGTGGGGTTGGCCTTAGTTACGTAGTCATGGACGAGTACGCTTTTATGAAGGAAGAGGTGTGGCAGATGATTATCCGCCCCGCCTTGGCTCGGGCCGAAGGGGGAGCGCTGTTTATCGGCACCCCCGACGGCAAGAACCACTTCTACGAGTTGTGGGCCCACGCCATGCAGACGGAAGACGACGCATGGAAAGCGTGGACCTACAAGTCGATGGACAACCCGTTCCTGCCCGCGCAGGAAATCACGATGATGGCCGAGAATATGTCGGAGGAGCGTTTCCGGCAGGAGATTGAGGCATCGTTCGAGTCGGGAGGCGGTATTGTCCTTACCCGCGATATGTTTGACATCGTGGAGAGTGTCCCCTACCCGGGGGATTATTACGTAGCAATCGACCTCGCCGGTTTCAGCAAAACCGAGGGAGGGCGCAAGGTGAAGAAGCTCGACGATCACGCCATCGCAGTAATCCTTAATCATGCTGGCGGATGGTGTGTTGCCGATCTTATTTACGGTCAGTGGGATGTTAGAGAGACCGCACTTCGGATAGTAAAGGCGTATCGGGACTACAAGCCCGTGAAGCTAGGCGTTGAGAAGGGCATGGCAAAGAACGCCGTTACCCCCTACATCGAGGACGAGATGAATCGCCTGGGGGTGTACTTTCCGATCTGGGAATTGTCGCACGGGAATCAGCGAAAGACAGACCGTATCGCCTGGGCCCTTCAAGGCCGGGCGGAAAAGGGTCGCATAAGTCTGCTGAAGGCCCCGTGGAACAAAGACTTCCTGGACCAGTGTGTAGACTTTCCGTCCCCTTTATCTCACGACGACCTCATTGATGCAGTGTCGTACGTGGATCAGATGGCAGACCCATGGTTCGACGGCTTTGATGTCGAAGACGAGTGGGAGCCAATGGACGATGTTGCAGGCTATTAAGGGGAGCTAAAGCGTGGCGATACAAAACCAATTCGGGGATACCAATAACCCGAACGACGCGCGCCAAGAATACGAAGGCTTCTCTGGCCTTGCAGAGTTTATTCTGCTGAAGGTGGATCACGCACGGGACGTGCGCGACACCAAGTACGGTACTCGCTGGGACGAGTACACCCGCCTGTGGCGGGGGTTCTTCACGGAGAAGGACAAGAATACGGACAGCGAGCGCAGCCGCCTTATCGCTCCTGCGCTGTCCCAGGCTATTGAGATGACGGTCAGCGAGATTGAGGAAGCTATCTTCTCTCGCAAGGCGTGGTTTGACATCACGGATGACATCCGCGATGAAAGCAAAGAAGACGCAGTGATCTACCGTAACCAGCTCCTTGAGGACTTTAACCTTGACGGGGTTCAGCGGTCTATCAGTGACGCCATCTTGATGGGCGCTATCTATGGCACGGGGATCGCCAAGATCAACGTGGCTAAAAAGACCGAGCTTCAGGCAGGCCCGACGGGGGATACCACGGAAGTGGAGCGTATTTCCGTTCCCGTGGAGGCAGTGCGTCCTGACCAATTTGTTATTGACCCCGCGGCAACGAACATCGACGAAGCGATGTTTGTGGCCCACGAGGTTATCAAGCCGATGCACACCATCCGGGAGAAGCAGCGGCAGAAGATCTATCGTAAAGGCGAGTTGTCGCCCTACACGGGCACCCGTCCCGATACGGACGGCACGGGCATCACGGCTAACGTGGACCTGCGGGATAGCTCCGTCAAGCTAGTTGAGTACGCGGGCAAGGTGCCTGCGGTGCTCCTACCTGACGCAAAGGGCAGCGGTATGGTCGAGGCCCTTGTGACCCTTACGGAAGACGGTTTTGTATTACGTGCGGTAGAGAATCCTTACCGCATGAAGGACCGGCCCTACGTCGCGTATCAACACGACAGCGTGCCGGGAGAGTTTTGGGGCCGAGGCGTAGCTGAGAAAGGCTATAACCCTCAGAAGGCCCTTGATGCAGAGCTGCGGGCTCGTATCGACGCCCTGGCTTTGATGTCTGCCCCGATGATGGGGGCGGACGTATCACGGCTACCGCGCAACGCAGACTTCCGGGTACGTCCCGGCAAGACGGTGTTTACCCGCGGTCGTCCTAGCGAGATCCTGGAGCCGCTACAGTTCGGTAATCCCTCGATCCTTGCTAACACCTTCCAGCACACGGGTGATCTGGAGCGGATGATCCAAATGGGAACCGGGGCGATGGACTCGGCAACCCCCGTTGGTGTCAATGCGCGAAACAGCACCGCCAGTGGCATCAGTCAGCTACAAGCTGGCTTCATCAAGCGCTCCAAGCGCACGATGCAAAACATTGAGCGCCAGTTCCTTGGACCGCTGGTCCGTAAGAGCCTTTGGCGCTACATGCAGTACGACCCTGAGCGTTATCCGGTGGATATGAAGTTCCGTATCGACTCCGCCATGGGGATCATGGCTAAGGAAGTCGAGAATACGAACCTGACCAACATGCTTGGTTATATTCCGCCCAACTCTCCTGCTCACATGCTGGTTGTACGTGCCATCTTTGAGAACAGCTCCTCCGCTAACAAGGAAGAGCTGATGAACGCAATTCGTCAGCTATCTCAGGGCCCGAGCCCCGAGCAGCAGCAAATGCAACAACAGATGCAAGAGCTGCAACAGCGGATGTTGATGCTTGAAATGCAAGCGAAAGAGCTTGAGAACGCCAAGGCGCAAGCAGAAATCGCCAAGCTACAAGCAGAGACTCAATACACGCTGACGAAGGACGATCTGGAAGACGATAAGGTCCAGATTAATGCGTCAAACGCGGCTGTAGCAGCGCAGAAAGTGCGCGTGCAGTCGCAGGTGGCAGATACCCAGCGGCAGGAGGCACTAGCCCGTGCAATCGGACAACGACAAGGTAGTAGCTGAACTCAAGGAGATGCAGAAGGTCTTTGAGGAGCCAGGATGGCGAATTGTAGTAAACCAGCTACTTCAATCCGCTGAAGAGCTAAAAGAAGCAGTGTTGTATTCCAAGGATTGGGGAGACACGCAGTTTCTGAAAGGTCGCGTAGAGCAATGCCGGATGGTGGCAAACCTGGAGGACTTGGTTCTAAACCAGCTTGCCATGATCGAAGAGGAAGCTCTAGGAGGCGACGATGCTGCGGATGTATGACTACCACTGTCCCCACTGTGATCGCTACTTTGAGGCGCTTGCAGAATCGACAGAACGGCACTTCCATCACTGTCACCACTGTGAGGGAACTGCCCAATTAGTGATTCGCTCTGTACCGATGCTGGACCCTCGGATGGGCGTAGACAAGGACTTCCCGACCATGGCTAAGCGATGGGACGAGAAGCACAAGAAACTTGCCTACGGCCAGATGAAAGACAGCAACAATACCCGGTACGGGACGAAGACTGACTACGAGCGTGAGGCGTTCTATAAACGCCGAGAGCTTGAGAAGTAAAGAAACGGACAATCCGAGACCTCGGGACCGTTTTTATCTATGCGGGGAAACCATTGTCGTCCCGCTAACTTAAGAGAGGAGTCGGCACTTATGCCACTGAAGTACGAAGATTACGCCCGGAAGCAAGAGGACGAGCTAGAGACTGAGATCCAAGAGGCGTCGGAAGCCTCGGAGAGCCGCCAAGCGGAGAACTCTATCGAGATTCCTGACCGATTCAAGGATAAGTCCATTGAGGACGTTATCAAGTCTTACACGGAGCTGGAGAAAGCCTACAGTCGCCAAGGAAACGACCTGGGTGAGTATCGAAAGCTCTCTGAGCAACTCCTTTCGCTGGAATCCGCAAGCGGGTCTAAAGAAACTGAGACCCAAAGCGAAGACATCTCAATTGACGCCCTTTACGACGATCCGAAAGGGACTATTGAGAAAGTCGTTAGCCAACGTGTTAGCGGCCTGGAACAACAGCTATACCAAGAGCGGTTTAACGACCGCTTAGCTCAGATGAGCAGCAAGTACGACGGCTGGCAGGAAGAAGTCAGAACTCCCGAGTTTGTGAACTGGGTGCAGGAATGGGCGAACACGCCCGTACGCCAGCGCCTTGTCATGGCAGGGGACCAAGGCGATCTTGATGCTGCGGAAGAGGTTCTCCTCTCGTATTACGAGAAGAAGCAACTTTCCCAGCAAGCCCGTCAGTCGGAGCGCAAAGCGGAACGCGATGCGGATCTAGCTAAGGGTATGCTGGAAAGCGGTAGCCCGGACTCTCCGGAGTCGGACACCACTTTCTCTCGGAAGAAGCTGCTGGACTTACGTATCCGTGCTAAGCAAGGGGACCGTAAGGCGTCAGAGTTTCTGAAAGAGAACCAGGTTGATATTGCACGTGCTTACGCTGAGGGTCGTCTTGTCGATTGACTCTTTTTAGTTAGGAGCACTTAACAATGGCACTTGGAACTGACCACGTAACTATTACTGAGGCCACTGCGGCCACTCGGACTCGCTCCAACTCCGCGTTTGTACCGGAGCTGTGGAGTGACGAGATCATTGCTGCATACAAGTCCAACCTTGTGATGCA